>MDTE01120228.1_pt1 | contig 50953 bp, 49 predicted proteins | sample 811231 | NCBI WGS metagenome assembly MDTE01 (sample SAMN05326651, study PRJNA326480) | marine metagenome | isolation source: seawater | place: Indian Ocean: Red Sea | collected 2010 | reverse complement strand
TAGATTATTAATTAATAAAACTAGAGTATTAACTAGTTTTTTATATTTATATTCAATATTTTTAATCACTTTATTCAAGATTAATCAATATATTGCTTTACTTTAGAAGTGTTCTAATTACCTGAAGAATAAATGAAAAAGGATACCTGGTATTTTTAATTTTTAAGCTCAGAATGCTTTTGATCAAATACGATATAGAAGATAACTTCCAAGAATGCGTAAGATGAAATTTTCCTAGACCTAGTTTCCTAAATTGACTCATGTAATGTATTGAGTTTTTTTCAATTGCCCCCCTTACGGTCCAAGGCTTAAAACTGCCAGCATAATGGATAAATCTAGTTGCTTTAGGGATTGAGGTCTCTTTTTCAATATTTATTATGTAATTTAAAGAATTGCTAATTTCAGCTACATCATCATTAAAAATGATATTTAGGACATCCTGGTCCCAAAATTTTAACTCGTTGTTTTTTTCTTTAATAATTTCTAAAGATAGAGACTCTATAGATTTTTTTCTCCATTTTTCTAAATCAATAAACATAACGCCTGCATTAAAATATTTATTTCCGTTTATATTCAGCCGTGCTTCTAGTTCTTTTATTTCTGTAGGACTAAAATTTTCGAACACTGAAGCAACCGTTTTTTCTGAATCTGATAGATTATTGAAATTTTCTTTTATTTCTTTTACAGGATCAGCATTACAAATAATATCAGCATCTAAATAAAGAACCTTATCAAGACTATTAGGTAATAATCTCTCAATAAATAAACGATAGTAAGTAGCTTCTGAAACATGACTATTAGTTAAGTTTGGAAAATTTAAATTTTCTTTTTCAAACTTTGTAATAGTTATATTTTTAGTATTTTTATGTGTTTGAATATTTTTTGATAAAGAATTAAAACTATCAGGATTATTGTGAATAATATAAATGTCAAGAATCTCTGAAGCTTCATCAAGTAGAGAATTAATTGAAGTTAAAGCTTGTAAGTTATAATTATCATCAAAACAATATAAAATGTTAATACTCATAAATTCAGGCTAACTATACTCTTTTCTTCTTTCGAAGGTTTTTAATATTATATATATAAGCGCTATAAAAATAGAACCCGTCTCAAAAACACCGAAATAAACTTGTGGTTCTGGGATATTCCAATGTGGGATAAGAATGTAACTTGTGATTGAAGCAAGTAATACTGCTATTTTATTAAAGATATTTTTTTCATGAATATATTTAATAAAAAATAATAAAGTAACCAGATGTCCAAAGCTGTAAAAGTTAAATCTTACTGGAGGGTACCAGCCAATTAATGACCAAAATGAAAATAAACTAATTGTTATAAATAATGTTTCATAAATTAAAAAATATTTTGTATTTTTATCTAACAAAAAATTAGTTAGGTAAAATATGAGCACAATAAATATTGGAATAAAAATATAAAAAATCATTCTTTTGAAATCATTTAAATAACATATAAAATTTTCAGGAATAGTTACGCAATGCCATTCACTTACGTATCGAACCTTTCCTCTTACAAAGTCAAATAGCCAAATAAATTGGCCCCAATATTCAGTATTTGCGTCATAAGTTGATCTTTGTAATACAAATCTTATAAATGACTCATAAATTATATTTGGCAACAAAAAATATAGCAGGAGAAGGAAATTTTTTACATAGGTTTTTGTTATCTTTAAATCCTTTAAGTTCTTGAAAAGTACAAGTGCTAAATAACTAATTAAAAAACCTCTATGGAAAAGAAAGAAAATACCAAAAAATAGTGAGACTTTATAATCTATTACAAAATCTTTTTTAGATGCATAGTAGATAAAAAAAGCAATTAATAAAAGTGTCGCTGATTGATGAGATGGAACAAACATTCCCCATTTATATATTGGGTTCAACATTATAAAAATTAAAAGTGATAAATAATCAAAATTTGAGAATTTAAATTTTGTAGAGAATGATTTATACAATAAATAACAAATAGTATTAATAATTAGTAACTGATATAAAAATGTTGAAAGTTGGGTAGTATATTCAAAATTTAAATTAAAAATATTTACTACTAATTCAACAAAATTATAAAAAATAAATCCTCCAAAAATAAATAAAGGCCTTGACTGGTAATTGTATGTTTCTTGAAAGACTTCTGAAAAGTTTTCAAATCCAGAATAATAATAATTTTGATCACAGCTAAAAGGGTATTTAAATAAGCTGCCATTATTACCAATTTCATATTCAACAATCTCTACACAGAGTCGAGGGTCTCCAAAGGAATAATCAGGAGTAATGAATCCTAAAGAAAATAAGAAGTTATATAAAAATAAAGCAATAACAATAGATACCGGATAGAAATAAATTTTATTAACTTCCATCAAGGAACTCTTCTAGAAAAAAGATTTTCCATAATCTATTTCCATTTATTCGCGATTTATTAATCTTAAGTAAATTTACAATATTTGAATTATAACTATTTATTATTTTCCCATTATTTACTCTATCTTCAACTAAATGAAGGTTGTCATATATCCACTTTTCAACATTAAATACAAATCCCATTTTTTTTCTATTAAGAAATTTATTACTAAAATCATTATTTATTAATTGTTTTAGTATTTTCTTTGGGTTAGTCCTGTCAATATGTTTCTCTTCATGAGATAACATATACTCAATTAGTCTATGGTCAACAAATGGTGACCTGACTTCTAGAGAGTTTGCCATTGAAGTCCTATCAACCTTAAGCATCATCATTTCACTTAAATAGAGCTTATATTCAATAAGTTGCATTTTCTTATAGTTACTCATAATGCCTGAACTAAATTTTTCTTGGAACTCATTTTCATTTTTTATATTTAATAAATTTAATAATTTTTTATCTTGAAAGTAAACACTGTAACCCTTAATAATATCTGAAGAATGCTTTTGTAGGTTGCTGCCTGTTCCAAGAATTCCCGGATAAACATAAAAAAACTTAGAATAAAAATTTTTTATAAAGTTTCTATTTTTAAGCATCTCTAATGTTCTCTCATAACCTCCAAATAGCTCGTCTCCCCCATCTCCAGAGATTGCAACTTTATAATATTGAGATATTTCTTTACTTAAAATATATGAAGGGACTGTAGAAGGATCAGCATATGGTTCATCAAAAGCTTTTATTGAATTCAAAATATCTTCATTGCTAAAGGATTCATCTATGTTTGTAGCATGATGATTGGTATTATATTTTTTAACAACCTCATTAAACCACTGACTTTCATCATACTTACTATCTCCGTAGCCAACTGAGAAAGAATTAGTATTAATATTATTATCTTTTTGAATTTTTATTATTGAAGTAGAATCTAATCCTCCAGATAAAAAATTAGCTACTTCTACATCAGCATTTACTCTTAATTTTACAGCATCATTAAGTAAATAAAGAAACTCTTTATGATCAAAATCTTTATTTCCAATAAAGTTATCTATTACCCAGTATTTAGTTTTTTTTATATCTAAATTTTTTTCTAAAAGATTAAAACTGACAATTTCTGAAGGCTCAACTTTAAAAATATTTGTAAATACTGTGTTAGGGGCTGTTACTACACCTAAAGAAAGATACTCCTCAATTGACTTATAATTATATTCCTTATTATTTGATATATCAGCAACAGATTTTAAATTTGATCCAAAAATTAAACCTTCTGAATTTGTAGAGTAGAATAATGGTTTTTGACCTACCCTGTCTCTTATAAGGTGAACAATCATATTTTCAAAATCAATAAAAAATATTGAAAATTGTCCAATTAGTTTATTTACAAAACTTAAACCTAAATAGGAAATTCCTAAAAGAACAACCTCGGAATCAGAATGATCTGTTTTAAATTTTATACCCTCTTCTTCTAACTCTTTCCTGAGTTCCACATGGTTAAAGATTTCACCATTAAACATTACAAGAGAATTGAACTCTTCAGAGTACATTGGTTGATCCGCTTTTTCTGAAAGGTCTAATATAGACAATCTATTAAAAATTAAATTAAAATTATAATTTTTTTTATAATTGTTGTATTTATTTGTTGTCGAAAAAATATCTTTTCTACTGTCCGGCCCTCTACAAATTAATGCATTGTTAGCAATTTGTGTTTTTCTTTTATCAATATCATTTGTAGATAATATCCCTAGGTATCCACACATCATCCTATTCTATGTGAGGAATCTCTAAATTGGAGAATAAATTAATAAATCTCTTTGTTTATTAAGTAGTTATTTTTTATCTTTTATATCATTAGACTATTAATTAAATGAAGAAATTTAAAGTTTTAATACTTGGGAGTAATGGTCTTGTTGGAAAAAGCGTTCACAAGACTTTAAGTGAATCTGATAAAGTTTCAGAGGTTTTTGCGTCAACTAGAAAGGATGCAGATCTTTTCTCATTTGAAGAAACAAAAACATTGTTAGAAAATGTTAAGCCTGAATTGATTATTAACGCTGCAGCTAAGGTCGGTGGAATTCAAGCAAATAATACTCAGAGGACTGAGTTTATATTAGAAAATTTAAAAATAAATATGAACCTTCTGGAGGCTGCTAAAGATATATCTGGTGTAAAAATAATTAACCTTGGAAGTAGCTGTATATATCCTTTGAATGCTCCGAATCCAATTAAAGAAAGCTCATTTTTATCTGGAATGTTAGAGCCTACAAATGCTCCATATGCCATGGCAAAAATTACAGCTATTGAGATTGGTAGATCAATTGGAGAACAGTATGGAACAAAAGTCTTAAATTTAATGCCTACAAACTTATACGGTCCCAATGATAATTTTTCTGAAAACGATAGTCATGTCATTCCTGGTTTGATTTATAGAATGCATAATTCAAAAATAAAGAATGAAACAGAGTTTACATTGTGGGGTACAGGTGAACCATTAAGAGAATTTTTATACTCAGAAGACTTAGCTGGAGCTATAGAATTTTTAATAGATAAAGAATTAAATACAGATTTAATAAACATCGGAAGCGGAGAAGAAATATCAATAAAAGACTTGGCAGATAAAATAAAAAATGTTGTTGGATATAAAGGTCAAATTATTTTTGATACTTCAAAACCTGATGGCAATCCAAGAAAATTATTGGATTCAGAATATATAAATTCCGCAGGTTGGTCATCTTCAACTTCCTTAGATGAGGGGCTAGATAAAACTTATAAATGGTTCTTAGAAAACCATTTATAACTATTTCTCATTAAATAAATAAGCAATAGTACCAAAGAAAATAAAAGGAAACCTTACACTTTCCATTGCAACATCAAAAAAAGCAGTCATTAATGCAAATGTTATAAATGTAAGTAATCTATAATTTTTATTTTTTTTGTACCAATAACTAATGAGGCTTATATACATTGAAACAAATAAAATAAAATGAAGGAAGCCTCCTTTTGCTAATATATTCACAGCAAAATTATGTACATTCTCATTCTGCATATCTGTACCTCTGCGGCTTGAATCATCCATCGCTGCAAGTCTCTCATTATAACCAAAGCCAGTTAAGAATACGTCTCTTCTTGGTTCGCCTTCTGCTCTGTAATAATTTATTCCATCAGGGTTCAGGTATGTAGAATAATAAAATAAATCTCTTAAAACATCTTGCCATATTTGAAGCCTCCAATTTACTGTTTGACCATCAGAATATAGCCTTCCATCCATAATAAAAAAAGAGCCAAATAATTCTATGGTTTCCTTTTCATCAGCTGCCCTGGATACACTGGCTGTAATTTGCTCAGTTAAACTTTCACCCTCGTATGTGTAATTATTAACAAAAAGTTGTAAGCCAACGTTATAAGTTGATGTATAAAATATGGGAATACATATAGCCATTACAATTAAAGACTTTACTTTATTTTTTAAGAAAATATTTCTTGTTCTGATTACTTCAAAAATTAAAAATAATACAGCTGGCAAAAAAGCCCCTCTGCTTTTAAATAGAAATAAAGGTATAAAAATAGCTGAAGAGAAGAGTAAATACATATAGTAAGAAAATTCTTTTTTAAATATTTTTTGATTTATGATATTTGTCAAAACAAATAGTAGAAAGACATCTGAAGCTTTTAAATAATCAAATTTATCAGAAAATCTTACAAAAAAATCTGCAACTGGCTGTGGATAGAATAAAACACTAAAGATATAAGTTAAAGGAAGTAAACAAGGAAAAAACATATTAAAAGAATTATTTCTTTCAAATTTATCAAAAGCAAACATGCCCATAAATAAAAAAGAAAGTGTCCAAATATATGAACTGCTTTTATAAGTATATAGTTCTGTTAAAGATCCTCCCGTGACAAATAATGTAATAAAAAAACTGATGATTATAGCCTTCATAAAGTAGAAGGTTTTGTCTCCAAAGTAAAAATATTTATTATCTTTTTTAATAAAAATCAAGAAAAATAAAGATAAAACCATTGATGCACCAATTGCAAGCTCTCCTATCCTGAAACCAAATAAATATACCCCTGTAACTGAACGTCCAAATAAGATCAATAAAACAATGAAAGAAAAATATAAAATTTTATAAATTAAGGTTATTCTTTTTTGAATTATTTCCATAGTTTGTTTTTCCTAAATAAATTGTATAAGTTTAAAAAAATAATTCTCTTTATTGAAAGAGTTAATTTTTTATAAAATTGTTTTTTGTTTGTTATTGCTATTTCTTTTTTTTCTTCTTTTATCATCCTAATAAATAATTTCTCGTAATCATCACACATTGACTCAGATTTATATGGGTAATTTTTTAAATTTTCAATAAAATAAAAATATTGCTCTTGCATTTCAAATAATTTTTCGTGAAAATTTTTGGGATTAAACTTTATTCCATATTCTTCGCAATATTCGGGTAATGCACCACTATCTATAAAAAGTATTGGTAAACCACATAACGCTCCTTCAATATGATGATTTCCTGAAGGCTCGTTTAAAGATGCTGTGAGATAAATATGATTTTTTTTCAGCTGTTCGGCTAAATTTTTACCTGATAGAGGTTTTATTACTTTTACATTTTTAAATTTAAAATTATCTGGCAAGTTTCCAATGTAAGTAAATTCAAACTTGCTTGAGTAATTTAAGTCATCTAGAAGCTCATCTAATTTTGAATAAATATCAAATCCTTTATTCCAATTTCCACCCCAATGGTGTGTAACAATTGCTATCTTCTCATTTTTGTTCCAAATGTTTTTATTTTCTTTATTAAATATTTGTGTATTTGATCCTGACATTATTACTTTTGGGTTAATTAACTTATACCCTTGATTAAAATACAGATTTTTAATCCACTCGCTTACAAAAACTGTTGAGTCTGCACATTTATTTGCGTTAAAAATAAACTCATTTAATCCTTTTGTTTCTTTCCTTTCGTCGCATTCATTAACTCTGTGAACTACTTTTGTGTTTGGATTTATTTTTTCTTTATATTGCTCTATATCATGATTAGTAAAGGAGGAAGATTCGGAATCTTTTCTTGGATCAGTAAGTAGGATCAAATCTATATCGTCTTCAAGAAGGTGGTTTATTACCTTATGACCCTTTTGTTCAAGATGTTTTTTTAAATTCTGAAAAAAAAGGTTACCTCCACCCCAAGGTCCATCTTTTATGTAAGCACCTATACTAACTTTCATATACATCCTCTAATAATTCTCTATATTTATCAAATCCTTTTGGAATAATGTAATCCTGAGATTTATTAAATGCATACTTTATATCAGGTTCAGCATCTAAAAAGTTTTCCATATTAAATATTGATTTTGGAGATAAAATTTCAGAGGCGACACCCACATCAGTTGAAATAATTGGAGTTTTTGTAATTGCACATTCTAAAATAGCCTGAGGACCACCCTCAACTCTAGATGATACGATATATAAATCTAATATATTATAAAGTTCATTCAACTCATCAAAGCTAGTCATTTCAAAATATTTAAATGGAATATTTCTCTTTTCTAGCTCTGATATAACATATTGTCTTCTCTTCCCAGTTAGTATGACTTCTATTTTTTTATTTTTATCATACATTGAAGAAACTATCTCAACAAACCTGTCAGGACCTTTAATTAGTTTTGGAGAATATAAATCGTTTCCTTCTGAGTCTCTTTGAAAAGAGCCTATGTATGTTTTTTCGATTTTTAGGTTTAACTTTTTTCTTAAAGCCTCTTTGTCTTCTATGTGGTACCAAATATTTTGGTTTACCCAAAATGGTATTGATACTATTTTTTTATCTGTCAATTCCTTAAGTTGTAATTTAGTTTTTTCAGATATTACATGATAAATATCAACAAAAGCTTCTCTCTTGTGAAATTCTTCTTTGTCCTCAGCTGAAAATTTTTCAAAGTCAATATGATAAATAGAACAAATAACTTTCTTATTCTTTAGTTGTTGTAACTTTATATTCTCCCACAACCAAGGTGCAAAAATCCATACTATGTTAGCTTTTCTTACTCTATTGGTAGAAATATCTTTGTTAAACTCATACCATTCACTTTTAAATCTATCAACAACCCAAGACTCTTTAATTTTGTTTAAATAAACTTTCATAAAATAAGAATATTATATAGTATCCGATTATTTGGGTATAAACTAATAAAAACTATGAAATCATTAATATTTATACATGACAATGGTAAATAAACACTTAATTACTGGAATTACTGGCCAAGATGGTATATTTTTAACTTCTATCATATTAAATAATAACCCTAACGATCTTGTTATTGGAATAAGTAGGGATCAACAAAATAAAGAATTCTTCAACAAATTAAAAATAATCTCTTCTGAAAAAGTGAATTCAAATAATATTAAAATTCTTAATTCTAACCTTGAAAATAAAAATGAAGTAAATTCACTAATTAAAAAGACTTCTCCAGATTTTATTTACAACCTTACTGGTCCTAGTTCTGTCTATAAGTCAATGTTAAATAATGATGATACTTATGAAAAAATAACCATAATTTTTGATAATTTAATTAATGCTGTAATTAATAACAACTCTTGTAATTTTTTCCAAGCATCAAGCTCTGAAATGTTTGATTTATCAGAAAACCCTTTGGACGAAAATTCTAAATTTAAAACAAGGTCTCCTTATGCTGAAGCAAAATTACATGTTCATGAATATATCCAAAAGATTAAATCTAATTATGAGATAAATATTTCCTCAGGGATTATGTTCAATCATGAATCTGAATTTAGAAATGATGAATATTTAATTATGAAAATTATCAAAACTGCAATTTTAATTTCTAAGAAAAAAGAGGATAGTTTGAAAATTGGTAGTGTTGACATAATTCGAGACTGGAGTTATGCAGGAGATATGGCAGATGCTATATTCAAAATAAATAATATTAATAACTGTGAAGACTACGTTATTGGATCTGGGAAAGGAAATAAAATTGAGCTAATTTTAGATATAGTTTTTGAACACTTTAATTTAGATTGGAAAGATTTTGTTACTATTGATAATTCGCTCCTGCGAAAAGGTGATCCTAAATCAATAGTCTCCAATCCTAAAAAAATTTATGAAGATACTGGATGGAAAGCTCAGACTTCTCTAGAACAAATAATTAAGAAATGTATAAATTTTAAGAAAAATAATTATTCTTAAAGAGTAGGGATTTTTCCTTTTTTAACATATTGAGCATATTCCCATTGCTCTTTTTTATGAATTTTAGAAATATTATTGTTCATATTTAATTGATACAATACTTTGCTGATTATCTTTAAATTATATTTATTATCAATTAAATCTTTCATTAGCTTGTAATCTTGAGCATAATAAAAATTTTCATTGTAAAACCCAATCTCATTCATGACTTCCCTCTTTATCATTAAGGTCCCATGTATGAAAGGATTTTTATATTTAATTACTAATTTTGGAGAGATATATCTTGAAAATTTTGGAATAATTTTATTTGTGTCTTTTATTAATGCAAGCGTTGTACAACCATCAATATTCGTCTCTGATAATAGTCCGTACTGAGTAATTAATCTTTTATCATAACTTATGTCATCTGAATCTTGCCTTGCTACAAAAAAACCGGAGGAATTTTTTATTAATATATTTAAAGATTTTGTTAATCCTAAGTTTTTAGAATTTCTAAATATTTTTATTCTTTTATCTTTTTTTGAGTATTTATTACATATATTATGTGTTTCATCAGTAGAGCAATCATCCATTATTAGAAATTCAAAATTTTCATATTCTTGGTTCAGAATACTTTCAATTGCATTTCCTATATTTTCTTCATCGTTGTAAACCGACGTTAAAACAGAAATCTTTTTATTCATTATTTACTTTCTAATATTTCATTAAAAGAAATAAAAAGTCTTTCTTCATCCAAATATTGTTTAATGTGTTTATAATTTTCTTTTGCAACTTTCTCTATATTGCTTAGTTTAATTATTTGTTCTAATTTTCTTCCAAGATCTTTATAGTCGTACTGATTAAAGATAAATTCATAATTTTTTGGAAAAAAATCTTTCATTCCTCCAGCGCTAGGAAAAATTGATGGGACTGATAACAATGAAGCTTCACATAATAAGGTTGGCTGCCCTTCAAATAATTTTGTAGCAGTAACAACAGCTTTTGATTCTTTAATGATGTTGGCTACTTTATTGTTGTCTAAATAACCAATTAGATCTATTGAGTCAGAAGATGCTATAACGTCCTGGAGTTCTTTAAATAATGGTCCTTCTCCAATAATTTTTAACTTAAAATCATTATTTTTTATAGAATTCCATGTATTTACAAGTTCTAACAGTCCTTTCTCTTTAGAAATACGTCCAGCATATATAATTTGATTTAGCTTCTTTTGATTGTCATTTTGTGCATTATATAAATATGGTAAAGGGTTTGGATAAACGAAAATATTTTTTTTATTTATACCCAGGTCAATCAGATAATTTTTATGATGGTTAGTCAATGTTAAAATTTTTAATTTTTTGTTTTGTAATAATTTAAAATATTTTCTTCCAAAATTATTAACTAATAATGACTTTGCAAATGAATCTTCATAATATTTATTAAAAGTGCCGACTTTATCTGAATTCATTCCACACGCTTTACATAAGTTTTCTTTTCTTAAGTGTTTTGAAGAAAAAAATGATCTTGCACAATCATATCTAAAATTATGTAACTTTAAAATTACATTAAGATTCCTCTTTAAAATCAAATCTAAGATTCCTAGGGAGCCTTTAAACCATAAGTTGTGTATATAAATATAATCTGGATTGAATACGTCAATTTTGTCTATTAATTTATTTACACTTTCTTTATTCTTATTAAAAATAAAAGATATAAGATCAGAGAATCTTAAATTTAAAGTATTGTTGAATATTAATTTTTCCACTTCATACTCTTTCTGCAAGAACTCTATTTCACTTCTAACAGCTATATCTTCTCCACCTGTCTGGGTATATTGAGTATGTATAACTAAAATTTTCTTCATTATTTATTTATTATTAACTTTATATGGTCTTATTCCACTATAGAAGTTACACTAATTTTTGTGCATATCGTTTATTTTTTTACCTATGGATATTCATTAGAAAGCTGGAATTCAGCAGGAATACTTGATAGGGAATTAAAGATTTTTGATAAATTAATAGAAAAATATAATTTAAAATTTACACTTGTAACCTACGGTGATGAAAGAGAATATGATTTTAATCTAAATGAAAATATTAAAGTTTTGCCAATTTACACTTTAATTAAAAAATCTCCAGGTAAATTTATAAACTTAATAAAAACATTTTTTATATCAAAATTAATTTTGAATAAAGTTCCTGATTGTGATGTTATTAAACAAAATCAGTTACTTGGATCGTGGATTCCAATTTTATGTAAGCTTAAGACAAAGAAACCTCTTTATATTCGAACAGGTTATGATATGTTTTTATTCAGCATAAAAGAAAAAAAATCCATATTCAAAATACTCTCCTACTACTTACTCACTCAAATTACTTTATTTTTCTCAAATCTTTATTCAATTACAAGTAAAGAAGATAAATTATTCCTTACAAAGTACTTTCTTACTGGAAAGAAGAAATTAATTATTAGACCAAACTGGGTTGAAAATTATAATACTAAAGATTTCTTAGAAAGAAAATCTAAAAGTTTATTAGCTGTAGGAAGGTTCGAAAAACAAAAAAACTATAAGCATTTAATTGAATCATTAGCTGGAACTGAATTCTCGCTCGATATTGTAGGAAGTGGTAGCGAAAAAGAAGAATTAGAAAAATTATCAAGAGACCTTTCTGTTCAAGTTAACTTTCTAGGAATTTTAAAAAATGAAGAATTGCTAAAGCTTTACACTGAATATAAATATTTCGTTTCGAGTTCAGAATATGAAGGAAATCCTAAAGCCATATTAGAGGCAATGTCCTCAGGCTGTGTGGTAATAGCAAGAGCAATCTCAAATAACAAAGAAATTATTACAGATCTAGATAATGGATTTTTATTTAATGAGGATAAAAATAGTTTAAATCAAATATTAGATAAGATAAAAACACTTAATAATGAAAAGTTAAATGAAATTTCTTTAAAAGCTGTTAATTTTACAAAAAAGCATAATTCTTTAGATGGTTTATCAGATAATATATATTCAGATTTTCTATCTTTAGAAAAATAATGTTAAGTGACTACCAAATCTCTTTTCCCATTTTCAGATAAAAATAATTCAATATAGATATCAACATTATCAAAATCTTCTTTATTGTGAGTTGAATTAATAATGGTAATATTTAAATCTTTTAATATTTTAAAAATTAATTGTCTTGACTCTGCATCAAGATTTGATGTAGATTCGTCAAGAATTAAAATTTCGACACCAGATAAAAGTGCTCTTATAAAAGAAATTTTTTGCATTTGGCCCATCGAGAGAGTTTTATTTGATACTTTCTTATCAAGATCGAAATTCTTTTCGTTGAATAATTTAAACTTTTCAAGCATATTAATCATTTCTTTGTCATCAATTTTTTTATCTAAAGCATAAGTTAAATTATCTTTTAAGGTTGAATTTAGTATCATTGGTGAAGCTCCTACGTATCCAAATTTATTAGAATGAGTTTCCACCAAGCCACTCTCTGGATAGAAAACACCTGAAAACAATCCTAAAAGAGTACTTTTACCAGTACCATTAGGACCAGTAATCATTACATGCTTACCTCTTGGAATCGTTAGATTTAGATTCTCAAAAATATATTCTTCACTATTGAAATACTTAAATGTAGCATCTGAAATTACAATTGCTTTATTGTTTTCTAAACTTATATTTACTTGAAAATTTTCTGAATAAGAAGCTGTTTTATTTTTCTCCATCAAATAGAGGTTTTCTAAATAAACATGATATTCATTTATTAAAGAAATATTTTGATTAAATACTCCAAGAGTTTGGAAAAGCCTTAACATTACTCCTATAAAATCAAGTGTTAAAACTTTTACAAAATTAAAAAATACCAAAAGTATAGAAAGTAGAAGCATGGTTGAAAAATTTGGTAAAAGAGCGTTCATCGTTCCAAACTTTAAATTATTGTAAGAAGAATCAAAATAATTTTTTGCGCTAGAACTAAACTTTTTAATTTCTTTAGAGACGGAATTTACAATTTTAATTAAAAACAAGTTATCTAATACTTTTTCTGTCTCTTTACTTATCTCTTCTCCATAACCATAAGTCAAGTGAGCATATTTTCTTCCAATTTTAGTTAATAAGTATGTTGGATATGCTAAAACTAGTAATCCTATAAAAAACACTAAGACAGTATTGAAGTCTGAATAAATAAGATAAGCAGCGTAAGCTAATACCTGTAACAAACTACTTAAAAGAACTGTTAATGTTTTATAAAAGCTTCCCACTTGTATTGATATTGTGTTTATAAAATAATAAGCATCAGCAATTGAATAGTTTCCTTTATCAAATATTTCATTAATTAAATTTGTTCGAAGATTTTCTTCAATTTTTAACTTCAAACCTAGTACATTCATTTTCTCTACATACATAAACAAAAACCTAAAAACAATGATTAATGGAAATAAAAATAAATTTTTCATAAAGAACTCAACTATAAAGTTTTGAAAATCTGGATTAGAAGTAAAAATATTTGTAAAAATTAAAATAATTAATATATCAAAGAAAACAATTACATTTGATAAAAATACAGATAGGATTATCCTTCTTTTTTTCTTTGACGTTTTAGTAAACTTTGAAACTTTTAAAATATCATCGATTAAAATTTTAAATTTATTCATTTTTTTAACTATATTATTAAAGCAAATTAAATGAGTTAATAATTTTTAAATACGAAATTTATATTATATTTCATAATTTCTATAAATTCATTGAGGTCTTCAATCTTTATAAGCTTATTTTTTTTAACATAATAAGCTACAAATTTATTTTCTGTTAGATTTTCAATTAAATCTTGATATTTTTCGTTGTGTCTACTTTCAATCTCAATTAATAATATTGATTTTTTATATTTAAATAATTCTGATGTTCCTTCAATTACTAAATTTTCATGCCCTTCAACATCAATTTTTATAAATAGCAATTCTGAATTTAACCTTTTAATATTTTCTAATAATTCATCTAATTTGAAAGATTCACTGATTATTTGCTCAAATTTATTAAAGTTGTTGTTCAACGAAGATCTTCCATAAACTTTTTGATTATTTTCGATAGGAATATTTAGTATTTTATTTTCTGTATTATTTGAAGCTACTTTATTAATAAATTCTATATTCTTATTTATATATCCTTTATCTATGTAGTCTATGCACTCAGAAATTGGTTCAATAGCATATGTAAATTCTGAAATGCCTCCAAACATGAAAGTATATACTCCATAATTTGCACCAACATCTATAAAAATAAAATTGTTCTTATATTTCCTAAGATATTTCGAAAAATATCTTATCTCTTTTTCTCCAAATAAATAATTAAAGTAAGACCTTAATGGTCCAGTTAAAAAAGGTGCCTTTTTTAATAAAAATTTCATGGTAATGATATTTTAATTGACATAATTAGTAGTTTATATTGAATAGCATTACAAGGTACAATTAAAATTAATGGAAAAATTTAATAATCCTATACCTTACATGAAACATCAAATATTAGATGAAGATATAAGCATTGTCACTGAAGTCTTAAAAAGTGAATATTTAACTCAGGGCCCATATGTACAACAAGTAGAAGAATCAATGGCTAAGTTAACAAAAAGAAAGTTTGGTGTAATGTGTTCAAATGGAACTGCTGCGCTTCATTTAGTAGCTGAAATGTTAAATCAAAGAACAAAATTAAAAGAAAAAAATATTATTACAACTTCATTTACTTTTGTTGCAGATGCAAACTTTGGGAGATATATTGATGCAGAAATAAGATTAGCTGACATAAATAGAAAAACTTGGACAATTGATCCATTAAGTATTGAAAAATTAATAGATAAAAATACACTTGCTGTAGTGGCTCCTCATTATGCAGGAATAATGTGTGATATGGAATTAATAAAAAAAATATGCAAAGAAAAAAATGTTTATCTCGTTGAAGATGCATGCCACGCACCAAATGCTTCTTTAAATGGTAAAGTTTCTGGTTCTTATGGTGATGTCTCTACTTTTTCATTTCACGCAACTAAGCATATCGCGGCTGGGGAGGGTGGAATTATCTGTACTGACAGTCCAGAAGAATCTGAAAAATTAGAAACTCTTCGAAGTCATGGTTTGCCCCATTGGAGTAAAAGAACTGGTTTTGGTTATGATATTAATGAAATTGCATTTAACTATCGTCCTTCTGAGGTTTCAGGAGCCTTAGCATATGCTCACATTCAAAGAATTGATGAGCTAATCAATTCTAGGGTAAAAATAGCAAATAAATATAACGAGGCTCTAAATTGGGAGTTTTATGAAAAACAAATGATCCCTCCTGGATACACTCATGTTTATCATCTTTATCCTATTCTTCTACCAGAAAATAAACTCAGAGATAAATGTTTAGACTACTTAAAAGATGCTAATATTTTCGGACAAATCCATTATCCTCCAATAAGTAAAATGACAGGATTTAAAAAATATAATTCTAAAAATCCTGTTTCGGAAGATATTTCTTCAAGAGTGATTTCAGTTCCAATGTTCCCACAGTTAACAAAACAGGAACAAGAATTTGTAATTGAAAAACTAAATGAATTTTCAAAAAATTGAAAAGAGTAGTTGCTTTTGCTGAGGCTAGTTCAACAATAGGAAGTGGTCATTTAGTTAGAACCAGTCAGCTACTTTCATGTTTAGATACTAAGAAATTTGAAATTGAGTTTTATTGTAATTATGAACAAATGCCTGAGTGGTTAAATAAAATAAAACACAAAAAAATAGACTCTGATACTTTCTTTAAATTAAATCTTGAAGATTACGATTTATTAATATTTGATAGCTACAAAAATAGAGAAAAGCTTGAAAGTATAGATAAAAATGTTTTATTACTTGATGATTATTCATTTATGGATAGTAAATACATTCCTAATATTATTTTAGATTATAATTACCAAACTTCTGAAAAATTTTACAAAAATCAAAAATTACTTCTTGATACAAAGTATTTTCCTATCGGAAAAGATACCTTTCCAGAATTTCTAGGGAAGCCTAGCTGGAATAAAAATTCTAAAAAAATTCTAATATCTTTAGGAGGTGTTTCTGATCAAAACTTATTAGATATTGACTACTTTTTGGATCTTGGGCTAAAATTTGGCGAAGTGTATTTAATGGACCCACTCTCAAGGCTTGATAAATATAAAAATAACAATATTAAATTGGTTCAAAATAAATCACTGTCTTACATATTGAATGAAAAAGAGTTTAAATTAGGTATTGTTGCTGGAGGAACTTCAAAGTATATTGCTGCGTCATATTCTCTCCCATGTTTACTAGTCCCAAGAAATAAATTAGAAGGAATTTTAATTGAAAAGTTCATAGAAAATAATCTTTCATTTACTGAATCTTTACTAACTGACAATTTCGATGATAATTATTTAATATCTACGCTTTCAAAAATATCAAATAATCTAAAAAAGCTTATTGACGTAGATAATGTGAATAGGCTAAACAAAGCTTTATTAGATTTATAAATAATTAGTTATATAATCTCTAATTTCCTCAACAGTAAGAAATGATGCATTATTTAATGAGTTATATTCAAAACCATCGGAAACATTTTTTCCCTTTTTCTTGTCTTTTGATATATAATAATTTATTTCCTCAGAAAAAAACTGGATTGAAGGGGGTATTATATAATATTCATTAAACTCAATAACTTCATGTGAAGCATCAGAAGGGCACATAACCTCATGCAACTTTTCGCCAGGTCTAATTCCAATTTCTTCATATTTGCAATCAGAATCAATTGCTTCTAATACATCTAATATATTTACCGATGGAATTTTAGGAACAAATATTTCTCCACCTTGCATTCTATCAAATGTATTTAGGACAAACTTGACCCCCTCGTCTAATGTTATCCAAAATCTTGTCATCCTTTTGTCAGTGACAGGATATGTGGTCACTCCTTGTTCTTTAAGACTTAAAAATAAAGGAACAACTGAACCTCTTGAACCAAATACATTCCCATACCTAACAACAGAAAATTTTAATTTATCGCTTCCAGATAAATTGTTAGCAGCAATAAAGAGCTTGTCAGAAGCTAACTTTGTTGCTCCATACAAATTAATAGGGTTGGCTGCTTTATCTGTTGATAAAGCTACAACTTTTTCTACATTATTTTTTATTGCTGAGTCAATTATATTTTGTGCCCCAAGAATATTTGTCTTTATGCATTCCATTGGATTATATTCTGCTGCAGGAACTTGCTTTAAAGCAGCTGCATGGACAACATAATCTATTCCCTTCATTGCCATTTCAAGTCTTCTGGAATCTCTAACATCTCCTATAAAAAACCTAATTCTATTTTGCTTAATGTCTTTAGCGTTTGTTATCTTTAATTCTTCTAGAAGATGGTACTGTTTTAATTCATCTCTTGAATATACAACAAGCCGAGGACATTTTGTGTTATCTAAAACTTCTTTTATAAATTTTTTCCCAAAAGAACCCGTGCCACCTGTAATTAAAACTGACTTGTTTTTTAAATCCATAATGTTTTAAGAATAGTTTGGTAGATTTTATAAATCTATAAAGATAATAAATTAATCAAACATACCTAACTCTAGTTTTTCATCCTTAAGAACGCTTCTATTCAGGGTTTTTCCTATTATTTCATCAATATGTTTTGGAGAAATACCAGTTCCTGGTCTTTTAGAGATTAAGTGATTATTAGTTATAACTGTATCTTTATCTATATCTTCTTTGAAATATAGAGAGCGTCTTGCATTTTGTCTTGCAGGAATTTCAATATCAATTACCTGCTTTTCTTCAATGCCATAAATTTCTTCAAAATTAGCTAGCTTCTTTCTAAAGTTTTTTAAATCTTCATAATCGAATGAATGATAGTGATCATTTCCAGGTAAATTTTTATCTAAAGTAAAGTGTTTCTCGATAAAAGTTGAACCTAAAAGTATAGAAAATATTTGAACATTAAAATCTTTTGTTGGTGGAGTGTGGTCACTAAAACCTATGATATTTTTTGGGAAAGTGTTTATAAGATCTGCGATCATACCAAGATTTGCATTTTTAATTTCTGTCGGATATGAAAGAATACACTGATTTAAAATAATATCAATATCGAAATCATCAAGAAAATCTAAAGATTCTTTTATTTCTACTTTGGTAGAAGCCCCTGTAGATAGGATTAAAGGTTTTCCTTTAGAAGCAATTTTTCTTAAAAGCGGGTAGTTTGTTAAGTCAGCAGATGCCACTTTATAATAATCTAGAATATTATCCAGTTCGTCTACAAATACATCATCAAAAGGTGTGGTTAAAAACTCTATTCCAAGTTCTTCAGAAAAATCTTTAAGGAGAAAGTAATCTTCTGTTTCTAAAGCGTCATACTTTTTAAATAATTCATATTGAGAAGTAGTACTCTCTTTATCTGTATCCCAATATGATGGAGATTCTTTAGCAGTAAGCTTATCTGCTTTGTAAGACTGAAACTTCACAGCGTTAGCTCCTGCTGATGCTGCTTGTTTTATCATCAATTTAGCATTATCAATAGAATTCTCATGATTAACACCTATTTCAGCAATGAAATAAGGGTTGAATTTAAATAATTTATTGTATGATTGTTTATCTGAATTCCATAAATTTAATCTCTCAAGAAATTTCATAACATAATTGTAAACTAAATTTAATGTATTAAGTATTGATATGGTAGACAAAAATTTAAATATTATTATTCGTTTTAGTGCAAATAATAAAATAGGTACTGGTCATTTTTTCCACTCTTTAAATCTATTTAAAGAGTTCAAAAAAAGAAAATGTAATGTCATCATGCTTTTAAAGAATTGTGATTATTTTATAGAAGAACAATTAAATGAGTTAAAAATCAAATATTTAATTGAAGATAATAAATTTGATTTTTCAAGCTTAAAAAAACCAGATTCAAAGAATATATTCATAAATGATATATTAGATACTTCTGCTGAAGAAATTATAAAACAAAAAAATGAAGGGTTCAAGGTTGTAAATATTGAAGACAGAGGAAGTGGTTCAAATTATGCAGATTTAATAATTAATGCTTTATATGATAAGTCTACAAAAAACAAAAACGAATTTAATGGGCATGACTTTACAATCCTAAGAGATAGTTTTGCCAAAGAGAAACATAATATTAATTATGAGGAAAATGAAAAAATTATAATCTCTTTTGGGGGGACCGACCCTTCTAAATTAACTGAAAAAAGTTTTTTGTCTTTAGAAAAAAGTAAATTACCGTTTTTAATTATAGAGCCTCCTTTTAGAGAGACTAATTTAGAAGATGAGAGAGTATTAAAAAATGTAAATAACATAGAAACTATTTTCAGCAAAGCAAAAATTGGTATAACTTCGATGGGAAGAACGTTGCTTGAATTTCTATATTTGGGTATACCTATTCTTTCTATTGCACAAAATGCTAGAGAGGCTGAGCACTCTATGAATCAAAGTAACTTAATTAAATACCTAGGAGTAGCAGAAGAGCTAGAAGATGAAAAGTTTTTTCATACAGTAAAAGAATTTTATGAAAATCAAGAACACTTAACCTTTTTAAATAAAAAAATTTCAAACAGTATCGATGGATTGGGTTTAAATAGAGTTTGTGATTTAATTATAAATATTTAAACTTTATACAATATAAATATGAAATATTTCAAAATCTTACTTCTTTTAATTTATATTTCTTGTTCAGGAACAAGCTCTTCAGAAATTGAAAATAATAATGATTCTTCTTTATCCGAAGAAATAATGGAAATAGAAAATTCTCCAGAAGTAAGCATAGCTACTGAATTAACTGATAGTGATATAGATCCATACAACTACAAAAATCATTCTCAATATTACATTTGCGAAAAAGAATGTTCTGATAACGCAATAAATTTAATGAGTGGAATAGTAAATGGTGAATTGCTTTTAAAAATTGAAAACGAAATATTATCAGACTTAGACTATATTTCATCTGAAGAAATACTTCTAACTGGCCATAATTCTGGAAAAATTTATTTATACAATACAAATACTAATTCATATGAAATTTGGTTTGATATGTCATCATTAGCTATAGTCAATGGATCTCAAGAAAGTGGAATTCATAATATTGAATTAACAAATGACATGAAATCTATATTTGTCTCCTATACAAACAAACAAAATCGATTCAAAATTTCAAAATTTAACATACCAGAGAAATCACCTGAGTTAGCTTCTGAACAGGTTCTTTTAGACGAAAATCACATATCTTCTGCTCATTATTGTGGAACACTGGTTCTAGATGAAAAAAATGAAAGATTGTTTGGTTGCTTAGGAGATAGTCAGCTTGACCAACTCTCATTAGTAAATTGGAATATACATGGATCAATTTTTTCTATTGATATTAATACTGGAGAACCCCACCCTTTAAATCCATTACCAAATAATGAAGTTGAATTTTCTACAGACGCAGTAATGAACAGATCAAGTTTTGAACCTGATTCTAGAATTATTGCTTCAGGTTTTAGAAATCCTTGGAATTTTACATTATCAAACAATAGAAAATTTTTAGTTATTCCAGATGTTGGATGGCATGATTATGAAGAATTGAATATTTTTAATCTCGAAAGTGAAACTTCTGAGTATTTTGGCTGGCCATTAGTCGAGGGTCCGTTCTTTAGGAAACATTATCCGAGGGAACTATTAAAGTTTCCAGTTACAAATTTTTTCACTTCAGAAAAAGAAGTCGCAGTTGATATAGCTTTTAATAAATCTACACCTCCTATCCTTTATTATTACCACAACAATAATGGAGCATCAATTATTGGAGGTCAGTTCTTTTCTGTTGGAAACTCTTGGGATGATTATTATATTTTCACAGATATGTATCTTGATTATTTTACATTAGTAAAATTTAGAAATGATGATGGAAACCTTTCATCACATTTTCATTTAAGAAACAAAATCGAAAATAAAGCTCCAATTATTTCTTTAGAAAAAGATTTTTTTGGAAATGTGTTAGCAATTTTAGCCGATGGTTCTATATATAGGTTGTCTCCCGAGCTAGATTAAATAATTATTTATAAAATAGATGAAATTATAAGTATAAAATTATATACGAATGACTCTATTACAAATTTTTAAGAAAAGCATACCACTATTAAAAGAGGTCAAATTCCAAATTTTCGGTTCTATAGTTTTGTCATTAATTGGAGCAATTTCTGGTGGTTTAAGTGTTGGTATGTTAATTCCACTTATAGATGCGGACTCTGAAAAAATATTTGGAGAACTTGGAATAGATTTCTTAAGTGAAGTCTTAACACCAGAGTTTATTGGAACAGAAAAAGAAAAGATTAGATTTTTGGCATTGTTAATAATTATTTTTACTTTATTAGAAGCAATTACTACTGTACTTTCTGGATTTATTGCGGTTTCAATTAGTTCAAAAACAATTAAAACTGTGCAGCATAAATTGCTAAGAAGACATTATAAACTTGAACAACAATATGCTGACAAATATGATCCTGGATATTTATTATCATTGTTCAGTAATAATTCACAAAATATTGGTTTCTTATTGGGTCAATTTTTAAGCGGTATAAAGAATATATTCATTGTAATCATCTATTCATATGCGCTCTTTAGAGTATCTTTATTAATGACCCTGAGTGCATTTATTTTATTAGGAGTACTGTCAACTTTATTAAAAGCTTTCTTTGGTAAAAAATTAAAAAAACAATCAGCAAAAACTATAGAAAGTTTAGAAAAGTTCAATGGTTCATTGATGGAGAATATAAAAAGTATTAAATTTATCAAAACTAGTGGTAGGTGGTCGGACTTTGAAAACCGCATGCATTTAGATATTGATGAATATCAGGAAAATTATGTAAAGAGAAATTACATAAATGCTCTTACTGTTCCTATTTTTAATTCTTTCAATGCAATCTCAATAGCCTTTTTACTAATTGCTGGAACTTATATTATTAATCAACCACTAGAAGATTGGATTCCTCTAATGGTTCCTTTTGTAATCATTGTATTTAGACTGGTTGCTCCAATGAACTCATTAAATTCACTTAGAATTAGGGTTGAAGGTATTTATCCAGACTTCTTAAAAGTGCTTGGATTTTTAGATGAAGATACCTCAAGTAGTTATGAAGATGGCTTAATAAAATTTGTAAAAATAAATGAAGGAATACAATTTAAGAATATAAGTTTTTCATATAAAGATACGAATGAGTTTTATCTAAAAAATATCAACTTATCATTTTTAAAAGGTTCTACTTCGGCATTAGTAGGGCCTTCAGGTGGTGGAAAGTCAACTCTTATTGATATACTTCTTAAATTATATACTTCTGATGATGGAGAAATTTTAGTTGATGATAATAAGTTAGTTGATTTAAATAGAATCGAATGGCTACAAAAGGTTTCATACGTTAGTCAAGAGCCTATATTATTTAATACCTCAATATTAAATAATTTAAAATGGTTCAATCCAGAATCTACTAAGGAAGAAATTATTGAAGCATGTAAAAAAGCTCAAATTTATGATTTTATTACATCTTTAGATGGTGATTTTGAATATCTAGTAAATAATAATGGAGCAGAATTTTCAGGTGGTCAAAAACAACGAATTGCTATTGCTCGCTCACTTCTTGGTAAAGCACAATTATTAATACTTGATGAAGCTACTAGTCAAGTCGATATCAGTGCAGAATCAGAAATTTATAAAGTTTTAGATAAAATTAAAGAAAACTTAACAGTAATAATTGTTGCTCATAGATTAAGTGCATTAAAAAATGTTGACAACATTATTATCATAGAAAATGGAACTGTAGCTTCAAAAGGAACACATAATGAATTGATCGAGTTTTCTAACTTTTATTCTGATTCACTCAAAAAGCAAGATATCAACTAGCTTCTCCGAAGAGTTGAAAGAAAAATCTTCTATATTTTGGGATACAATATCAGAACGTAGCTGAAATTCGTCATTTGAAATTGTTACTTCGGCTTCTAACTGTGTAGTTAGCCTTTCTTCAAAATCTAGTTTACTATTACAAATAATCAACTGATTGTGATCAAGAGTGTCATCAACAATTAAATTTTCGGACCCTCCTTCGTCTATATTCCATGATGGGTATATGAAAAATGCATCTAAAAATAAAGTCTCTATTACTGCTGTTGTATTTGTTCCAATTATAATTTTTGATTTTTGAATTATTGTTTTCATTTTTGTTTTATCTGAAATTTCAATATTTGAAAAATTGTCAATAATTCCCATAGATCTTAGTTCTTTTGTTTCTTTGTCTGTTTTCGTTTTTATTAAAAATTTATATTTTGGATAAATTTTTGATATTTTGTTTACAACCTCAAGTGTCTCTATTGATGTTTTTTGTAGTTTGTAACTTGGAAGCGAGAAGTTGAATATTGTAACCATATTTTTTGGTAGATTTTTGTTATATTTTTTATAACTATCAATTCTTGGTATTCCAATAGAATGGATGTCAAAATTGGAGATAAAATTAGTATCTTGAAATATCTTTTTTGCATTCTGTCCAAAAACAAAAATTTTATCTATTGGTAAATCTTTAAAACTCTTTGATTTATAAAATTTACGTAAATATTCGACCTGTTTTTGGCTTCCTACACTTTCTCTGTATAAAGCTGCTACTTTTATATTATTCTTTCTTAAAACTCTAGAAAACTCCTGAACTTCCCAATAATCAATATTGGAAAGCAAAAGAGAATTAATGTTTAATTTATCTAAGTATCTTTTAAAAAGATATTCATAATAACTGTATAATTTTAATTTATTTTCTTCTATTAAATTTTTATTATTCTCAAAGTTGGGAATTGGGTCATGATTAGATTTATGAATTGCCCCTATAGTCTCATTCCAAAGTTCAATATCCTGTTCGCTTTTAAAATGGTAAGAGCTCTGAAATTGATAATGTTTGTTTATAAAAATTGAGCCTAGAAAATAAAATATTTTTCTTGAGACCACAATTAATCTTATTTTGTTATTTTTTTTTATTTCATTTGCATCTAAATTAAATCTAGGTCTATCAACGGCAATTATTAAGGGTTTCCCTTTTTTGAAAATAAGTTGATTAATATTTTTTAAAAAATAATATAGGAAAATTATGTAATAAAATATTGAATCTTTTTTGTTTACTATTAAATTTATAATTATTTTCTTAATTTTTAATTTCATTTTTATGTTTTTATCAATTATAAATAGATTAACTTCCCTAAAATGCTTGTTGAGACAATGTTAAGAAAAATATTAGACTTTCAAATAAGTAGGTACAAAAATTACGGTAAAACAAAAACTCTTTTTTATTTAATTTACATTTATCTAATTTTTTATAATAAATTAATTCCAAAAAAATCTGAGACCTATGCATTATCATTTGAGAAGTCTAGATTTGATGATGACATTGAAGCTATAAAAAAATACTCATCTGTAAATATCATTAAAGTACCTTTAAAAGTTTCAGTTACTTTGGCTTCTTATTTTTTACCAAAGCACCTACATAGTCAAAAAAATTATCATATGACTACAAATGAAAAAGACTATTCTTTTAAGGAGCAATACAAAGAATTCTTATTATTAGTTGTTTCCCATTTAGTAGAGAAAATAGAAGTTGACGCATTAATAGTTGGGAATTTTGATTACTGGGAACATCAGGAGTGGACAAATGCTTTAAACGAATTTCAAATTTCTACATTTTGTATATATAGAGAAAGCTACAGTTGGAAATCAAAAATTACATGGAGAAAAAAATTATATTCAGACTTTAATAATTTAATTCCAAAAATGGAGATATGTGTTTTTGGAAATCAATCAAAAGAGTGGCTTGAAAATTTACCATGTTTAGTTAACGCAAATTTTCATATAATCGGAGCTCCCAGAACAGATTTTCATTTTTATAATATTAAAAATTCGAATATTAAAAAAGAAAACAAAAATAAAGTTGTTCTTTTTGATTATTTTGGGCAGAATTATGGTGATGATGTAAGCATTTGTAGTCATCATAATTTTAAATTTGTTGATTTAAATACAAAATTTTGTATTTCTTGTGAAGAAACGTTCTTTGATATAAGTGCAGAAGTAATTAAAAAATTTATTGTACTTTCTTCACTAAGTACTTTAGAAAATTTTGACTTTGTTATTAAAACTAAAGAAAAATTTTATTCAGATTTTATAAAGAAACAATTTAATAAAGAGCTTTCTAAAAATAAAAATATAACCATATCAGATAATATTGGCTTCAAAGAAATTCTTTTGGAGTCTAAAGTAATTATTGGTAGTTTCAGGTCTACAGCGGTAATTGAGTCTATGCTTTCAGAAGCTACAATCATTTTGCCTAATTGGGATAAACAAGTAGACCCTATGCTAGATGCCTATAGTAAATTAGAAACTCTTAATGTGGTTAAAATAAAACAGAAAAATGATTTTGCAAATACTATTATCGATATTTTAAAAAATTATAGAAAAACAGATAAAAATAAAATTACTAAAAGACTTCAACTTATTGAAGAGGGTCTATATAAACTTGATGGAAAATCCTCAAAAAGATTTGAAGAATTATATAAAAATTTGTAAAAATACCTTTATCAGGAATTTCATAACCACCACTATTCCGCTGAAAAACTGAGGTAATTAAAGACAATGGGTATTAATCTACTATTTATGATTAATATCAATGAAATATTTAATGATTTAGATTATGAAGCTTATAAAATTGAAGCAAAATTTGAAAACCTCATATCAGAAAAAGATGTACTGAAAAATACTGAAGACAACTCCGTTTTTGAAAAGGTGGATCCAAATAATCAAATTGCTTACCCTCCAGAAATAGATGATTTGATTCGACTACATTTTCTTATTAGAAAATTTAAATGTATTAAAGTGATGGAATTTGGTATTGGGTACTCAACGAAAATAATAGCAGATGCTTTAAGAAGAAATGAAATAGACTATGCTGATAAATTAAAAGAAATAAGAACAGATGGAATATTTAAAGTTTTTTCGATAGATTCATCAAAAAAGTGGATAAAAAAATCAAAAGAATTAATTCCAAACGATTTATATAAGTATATTGAAATAAGTTTTTCTAAAGTTATGACTGTATTGGTTAATAATAAAATTACAACTCAATACAAAGCACTCCCAAACGAAAGGCCTGATTTTATATATATAGATGGCCCAAGTCAATGGGATGGAGTAGAAGGCTCATTTAATGAAATGAACACAAAACATCCAGATAGGATGCCAATATCATCAGATGTTATTTTATTTGAATATTTTATGACACCTGGAACTATTATTTATATTGACGGTCGAACTAATAATGCAAGATTTTTGAAGAATAATATGCAAAGAAATTGGCTATACAAACATTTTATTAATGAAGATGTACATATCTTTTTTTTAGATGAAAAACCCCTTGGAAAATATAATAATAAACATTTGGAGTTTATATTTAGTAAAGAAGATTAAATGAAAAAAATTACAATAATACCTGCTAGATCCGGAAGCAAGGGTCTTAAAAATAAAAATATCCTTGAATTAAATGAAATTCCAATGTTCGCATGGTCAGTAATTCATGCAAAATACTACTCTTCTGATGAGGATGTAGTCGTGGTTTCTTCTGATTCCGAAAAATATTTGGAAATAGCTAACAAGTATGGTGCTACCACTCATCTTCGTTCAAATGAACTCTCGAAAGATGAGACTTTTACAGAACCTGTAATGGAAGAAGTTTTAAAAGAATATAATTTGGATGATGATGATTTAGTTATACTTTTACAACCAACAAGTCCCATTAGGAAAAAAAATACACTTGATAATTTTATTAATTGCTTTGATAATAAAACATGCGACTCAGCATTAACAGTTTCAAGTTTTCATGGTTTCTTATGGAAAGATGATAAAGAATTCAAAGAACCTCTCTATTCAGAGAGACCAAGGAGACAAGATATGGAGCCAAAATATATGGAAACAGGTTCTATATATGGGACAAAAGTAAAACATTTTAATAAAACATTAAATAGAGTCTCAGGAAACACAGCTGGTGTTATAGTAAATTTTGAAGAATCCCTTGAAGTCGATACACAAGAAGAATTCAATGTAATAAAGTCCTACTTTAAAGATTTTATTGTTGAATGGGAAGATTCTTTATGAAGACTTATTGCTTTGATATTGATGGGACTATTTGTTCAATCTCAGTGGATGACTACAGCTTGGCAGAACCATTTAAAGATAGGATTGATAAAATTAATGAGCTATATGAAAATGGAGATAAAATAATTTTCTATACTGCGCGTGGCTCTTTAACTGGTTTAAATCATGAAAACTTAACTAAACAACAGCTAGATAAATGGGGAGTTAAATATCATGAAATTAAATTTAATAAACCTGCTGCAGACTATTATATTGACGATAAAGGTAAAGATATTTTTAAATGGTTTAAATAATGGTAAGTTACTTAAATTCAGAAAAAGAACTTGTTGTCCTTGAAGTTGCTAATAATCATCAAGGAGACATTGAACATGCAGAAGATATTATTAAAACTTATTCCAAAGTTGTAAGTGAATTTAATAATTTTTTTGACTTTGCAATAAAATTTCAATATAGAAACCTAGAAACATTCATTCATAGTGAATATAAAAATTCTGATTTAAAATATGTTAAAAGATTTTTATCAACAGAACTCACTGAAAAAGAGTTTTTATATTTAAAAGATCTTTCAGAAAAGTCAGGCTTTATATCTATGTGTACACCATTTGATGAAGATTCAGTTAATAAAGTTGTTGATCATAAATATGGAATATTAAAAATTGCCAGTGCCTCTTTAGATGATTGGCCATTGATAGAGGAGGTTGGTTCCCATAAGAATATTGAAGTAATAGCTTCAATAGGTGGTTCTTCTTTAGAGGGAGTAAAAAGGTTTTACTCTTTTATGAAAAATAAAGATATCCCATTTGCATTAAATTATTGTGTTAGTTTATACCCCACAGATTCAGAACAACTTAATTTATCATTCCTTAACTTATTAATGGAGACCTTCAGTGATATAAGAATAGGTTTTTCAACACATGAGGGACCTTCTTCTTCTCAAACAGCAGCTTATGCTATGCATTCTGGAGCAAGCATATTTGAAAAGCATATAGCTTTAGAAAATAAAGAAAAAGGATATTCTCAAAATGATTACTCTGTATACCCTGATCAATTGAAATCATGGTTAATAGAATTAAAAAATGCAAAAGAGATCTATGGTGATGTTAAATCTAGAGATAAAATTGTAGATCTAGAAAAAAAAGCTTTAAGACCTTTACAAAGAGGTGTTTTCGCTTTAAAAGATATTGAAAAATCAACAAAATTAGATAGCTCAAATATTTATTTTGCTATTCCATGTGAAGAAAATCAGTTACTTGCTAATGATTTATCAAAATTTGCTCAAATAATTGTAAACACCTCTTTAAAAAAAGACGAACAAATAAAGTATGAACAAGTAGATCTATCAAATACAAGAACTGTAATCGAAGAAATAAGAGATAAAGTCAAATCCGATTTTGAAAAATACAACATAACTATACCAAAAGGGCTTGATTTAGAAATATCTCATCATTATGGTGTAGAATCTTTTTTTGAGTTCGGTACTGTAATGTGTACTTTAGTAAATAAAGATTATTGTAAAAAAATATTATATCAATTTCCGAACCAAACAAACCCAGAGCATTTTCATAAAATTAAAGAAGAAACATTTATTCTTTTAGAGGGAGACTTAAGTGTGAATGTTAATGGAGTTGAAAATAAAATGAGAAAAGGTGATATCTTAACAATCAATATAGGAGATTTACACTCATTTACAACAAATACTGGTGCTATTTTTGAAGAAATCTCAACAGAACATATCTCTGATGATTCTTATTACACAGACTCCTTAATAAATAAAAATCAAAATAGAAAATCTAAAATTTCATTAAATTGATTTATTTAAATATATATAAAGTTATTAATAAAATAGCCTCATCATTATATTCTTATCTAAATAATCCAAAAAGAGTAACAAAAGAAATATTAAGTTACAAAATTCAAAATATTAAAGGTAAGTATTCTTCAATTCCGAAATTTATTAATTTTGTTTATATATTTAATGAAATGAAAATTAATAACATCAGAGGTTCGATAGTTGAGGTTGGAACAGCAGGTGGACTCTCTCTTTCTCAAATTGTTTCATTACGAAACCTCTATTTCAAGGAAAAAAATGTATATTCTTTTGATACTTTTGAAAATACACATTCAAATAATCCTATGCGTAAAGCTAGTCAGCTCGATGACTTTTGTATCCCAAATTTAATAAATGCAGGAATAGAAAATCCAAAAGAAGAAATTATTTTTGTAATAGGTGATGTTAAAGATACACTCAAAGAATTCAATAAAGAGATTGCTTTTTTACATATAGATGTTGACCTGCCAGAGGTTTACGAAATTGTTTTAAAAGGGCTCTGGAATAACCTGGGTACAAATTCAATTATTGTTTTTGATGAGTATGACAAAAAAGAAGATATAAAAAAATTTGGTAATATGAAATTAGTCATAGATGATTTTCTATCTGACAAAAATTTTGAAAAAATAGAAAATAATAATATTAATAGATATTGTATAAAAAAATTATGATACTTCTTTAGTTAATGTTAAGTTAGTTATTTTTATTATTTTTTAAGACATTTAAAGAAGTAACATAAAAGATATATGCAATCAAATATTCTTGAATTCATTAAAGTAGATTTTGAAAATTATAAAAATCTTAATTTTGAAAATTTTTTATGGAGGATTAGGAATAATCCAGTATCAAGAAAATTCTCAGTAGAAACTTCTTATATAAGTCATTTAGAGCATCGTGAGTGGGTTGAAAAAAAATTAAAATCAAATAATTCGATAATTTACATAATAAAGGTTGGAAATGAAAATGGAGGAGTTGTAAGGTTTGAAAAGTTATCGAATAATAAGTTTTTTGAAGTAAGCATAATCTTGGCCCCAGAATATCGAGGATATAAGCTTTCAGAAAAAATACTTAAACAGATTTTAAATAAAATATATTCAGAAAATAAAGTTAATAATTTTCTTGCAAGAATTCATAAAGATAACATTTCAAGTAAAAAAATATTTACTAATTTGGGATTCATAGAAACAAATAAGTTTGATGAAATAAAAAATTTTAATAAATACGAACTAACTTTGGAAGAGAAATATAAATCAGAAGAAATAAAACTTGAAAACAAAACATTAGAAAAAAATACGGTTGGCATTATGCAACCAACATTTTTACCGTGGTTAGGCTATTTTGCATTAATGGAACAGGTTGATTATTTTGTTTTGTTAGATGATGTTCAATTCTCAAAACAGAGTTGGCAAGTAAGAAATCGTATTAAAAATAGCAACCAAGATACTCTTTGGCTATCTTTACCAGTTAAAAAACATTCATTAAATACACCTATAAATAAGATTGAAATTAGTGATGATGAAAGACTAATTAAAAAAATATTAAATTCCTTTGAACATAATTATTCTAAGTCTGAATATTTCAATGAAGCTTATGATTTAATTTATAAAAATATTTTCAATACAAAACTATCAAATATCACAACTGAGATAATTGAAGATGTAAAAAACTGCATTGGTATATCGACACCTGTTTATAAGTCTTCAGATATAAAAAATTTAAATAATGATAGAGAAGAAAGGTTAATTAACATAATTAATTTCTTTGATTGTAAAAATTATATATCTCCAGTTGGCTCTGGAGAATATTTAGAATTAAAGAAATCAAGAGATTTATTCAATGAAAATAAAATACAGGTTAAGTATTTGCACTTTGAACACCCGAAATACAAGCAAAATGGTCCAGTATTTATAGAGCAAATGGGAATAGTAGACTGTATAGCTAATGAAGGATACGAGAGTATTCTTAATCTCATAAAATTAGGGACTAAAGAACCAACATTAAAACCGAAATTATAATTATCTTATGATCGAAAGAATAAAATTTTCACACTTTAGAGATATGTTTAAGTTAATTAAATTCTATACAAAAATTTTTATCTCAAAAATAAACAAAGCTAACTATTTATGGAGCCTTAATTTTGATAATTTTATAAAAAATCCAAATAAAAAAATATTAATTTTTGCTCCTTCCATGACAATTGATAAACCTAGCTATCTAAATGTAGGATTGCGAAATTTAATTGAAGTGGGTAAAAATAATAATATTGAGTTTGAAGTGTTACAGTGTGTGTCTGGATTAGATATTTGCCACTTAGGAGGTAGTCCTTACAAAGCGAATAATAATCTACCTTGTAAATCATGTACAAAGGTAAATAATCTCCTTTTCAAAGATTTAAATATAACTCAATTAAAAAATATAAATTTGAGTTTAAATTTAAATAATTTGAGCATAGAAGAATTAAAACAATATGAGTATAAAGGAATTAATATAGGTAAAAAATCCATGACCACAACTTCTTGGATTTTAAGAACATCTCAAATTAGTGAAATTCATAAAGAATATTTAATAAAATCAATAAAATCCTCAATTAAATTAATTGATTTTTTAGAAAATAATAATATGCAAGCCTTTTCTGGAATTCTAGTATTTAATGGGCTTACCTTACCTGAATCAATAATGTATGAGTGGTGTAAGAATAATAAGCTCAATGTAGCTACTTTTGAGAGTGGCTGGTCTATAAAAAATGAATACGCCTTAGAATTTAACTACTCACCAAGCCCTCAACATTTTTTTGAATATAATAATCGAGATTTGAGTGAAGATGAAAATATTTTGCTTGACCAATATATTGAAAATAAAAGAAACCTATCACAGAATTTTAGCCCTACTGATGACAAAAAAATTATATCTATATTTGGAAATGTATCATGGGATACTTCGCAAACTATTTCGAGCAATATATTTGATTCTATGTATGAGTGGCTAGATAGTTTAATTCCTATTATCAAAGAAAATAATGATTATTTGTTTGTTTTTAGATCACACCCAGGAGAAGATAGAAAAATTAAAAAGACTTGGTATGGATTAGATAAATGGTATGAAAATAATTCATTTCAATTTAGTAATAACACTATTTGCTATGGGGCTAAAGATCCTGTTGATTCTTATGAAATAATTTTAAAATCTGAAATAGCTCTAGTATATAATTCAACAATTGGTATTGAATCAGTCATATTTGGAAAAAAAGCATTGGCAGCTGCAAATACCCATTATTCAAAACATGGATTTATTGACTCTTATGACTCAAAAGAATCTTATATACATAATTTAAATAAAATTATTTCTGAAAAGAAGTTTGAACTAGATGAAAATAAAATTTTAAAGGCTCGCTCATATTACTTTCAACTACTTAACGATGTAGCTTATAACTTCGGAAATATTAATCATGAATTAAATTTTAATGAACACACCCTAATCAATAACTACTCTTCTAATAATGAGTATGACATTGATAAATTAGATAATCTGCTTAATAGTTTTTTAAATAAAAAACCTCTAGAAAAGAAGTTTAATTTATAGAGGATTACTTATTTAAAGTTCGTTATTTGTTTTATTTTAAAATGTAAAGCTTCATTCATCACTCTACTGGCTTCTGATTTTTTATCTGGAAAATTATTTGGTTCTGGGAAAGTTTGATTTAAAATTCTTTCAAGTAACAATTCTATTTCTTCATTTATAATGATATTCTTTCCTGAAATCATTTGTGCTAAGACTTTTTTTATTGAAACATCATCAACCTTATAAACTGATTCTAAATCTTTATAGTAACCCATACCTAAAGCCAAAATATTTTTGTTAATTAGGAGAGATTCAAGACCTGCAGTTGAATTGATAGTTATCAATCCTAAACTTTTTGACAAAATATCTCTAAGAGGGACCGTTGGAGATATAAAAAATATATTTGGATAATTTTTTAATAAGTTTTTGATTAATTTATTTTCCAACATCCCAGGATTAACAGGATGTTCCTTAATTACCAAATTAGAATTTTTTGGTAAATTATCTAAGATATATTTAATATTTTCATAATTATCTTCGAATCCGGGTGCTCTAAGTAAAAGTTGTTCGTCATAGGGCATATTTAATGGAAAAAGAAGAAAATTGTTTGGTAGTTTATTGAAATCTGTATATATTTTTTTATTTTTTATAGACTCTCTAGTCGCTATTAACCTTAATTTAGATAAGTAATCTCCTCTAAAAAATAATTTAAGTAAATTTTTGACGATGTTCCTTATTTTTGTTGGAGTAAAGCTTTCCTTAAGTGCTACTGCTGTTGCGTCTAAATTAAAATCATCTTCTATTAATGACTTTCTTAAAGAGCTGACATGCGTGTTTATTTTATTATCATCCCAATTAAAGTCATATTTAGAATTAGTTCTTATATTCCAAAATGGATCAGTACAAAACCATACTCTTATCCCCTTAAAAAAAGGATTTATGTAATCAAAAAATAAAAGTTTGTAAGCTAAAATATTCATCTCAAGTGCTACTAAATGAGGGACTATCCAAAATAAATAAGAGGCTGCTCCCATAAAAACCAAATCAAATTTTTCTTCTTTAAATATTTGACGACAACTGGATATTAATTTGTATTGATCTACCCAACTTAATTCTTTTGTTTTTCCTACATACCTGGGGTCAGCTTTATAAACTTTCTTATTCTTCCATATCTGACTATCTAAACTTTTGTAAAAATCATTCTCATTAATATCAATTTGAATTTTTTTAGTATATTCTTTTAAATTTATGAATTTGTAATTAGTAGAAATTTCTGACTCAGCAATAAAAGTTATAGAAATATTATTTAATTCAGCGATAGTCTTCTGTAAATATTTTTCAATTTGTTCATAGTATTTTTGATCTCTAACAAAAATAGCTATATTGAAAATTTTTTTACTAGACATCTTCTTATGTTAATTTAAATTAAATTTCATTCGTAAGACTTAAGCAAATTTTATCAATATCTTCAAGCTTGCTCTTCATGCTAAATGAGGTTGGAAGTAGCGAATATATATTCTCAGGTAGTTCTAGTTCTTGTATCTCATTATTTATTGGTATAATGTTTTTTTTATCAATAATCTTATAATCAATAATCTTGCAATCTTTAACTAATATATTTTGTTTTATTAATTCTAATTTTATACTCTCAATATCGATTTCTATTTCTTCCATAGAATAGGGAATTTCAGCAGTAACAAAAGTTGTACCGTTCTCTGAATACTGATTGCTATAATAACCCATGTTGCTACCTCGATAGGTTACATCATCTATGTCAAAATCTTGAACATAATAAATATCTGACACATTTTCTGCTTCAATTTCTATTAAGACAATTTTATAGCTAATAAAGTTTGGAGGGGGTTTTGTTTGGTGTCCTAGTAGTTTTTGGAGTAAAGTCTGAGGTAGCGTAGAGAGAATATATTTAGTTGTAAATTTGCTCCCCTGATTATCAATAATTTCATAATGATTGTTTTTTTTAATAATTTTTTCAACTCGATAGTTACTTATTAATGCGAAATTGTTATCTTTAAGAAATTTTTCTGAATTGTGAACAAACCCTGTTGTTCCAAGTTTTTTTGGATACATTGATTTTTGATATTTATCTAATCCCCGCGAACCTAAAGAAGAGCAAATTATTTCATCTAAATAAGCATTATTTTTCTTAAGAGTATTAGACATTTCATCGTCACCAATTCTTAAGCGATGAAAAACTGAAAATTTTTTAAACTCACTAGAATTGATTAACTCCGAGTTCATTCCTGTAAACTTTCTTTGAACTTTTGACAAATATGAGCCACCAATTTGCCCATATCTATGGTAAAAAACTTCCTTCAAGTTCTGTAAAGATATATTTTCTTTTTCGGAAAATTTTAAATCAATTAGTTCATCGTAGGCTGCAGTACTTAATTTATCATCATTTATTTCAGGTGTAGCAATTTGATCAGTAAACTTTCCTGTATTTACAGAACCATATTTTACAGAATGAGCTTTCATCCCACCAACAGTTTCATAAAATTCAAAGTTTTCTTCATTGCCATCAAATAAATGGCAGCCGTTGTCTACATAGAAGCTGTTCCACTTCTCTCCTTTTAGAATGCCTCCTAAATTATTTTCACTGTAAACCAAACATGTTGTGTTAGATTTTAATTTAAAAGCTCCATAGACAGCACTCAAACCTGCTCCCAAAATACTAACGTCATAATCTGCTTTGTTATATACCATATGTTTGTAATATAATGCTAGCCTATAGTTAAAATGCAAAATAATTTTAGTTTAAATAATAGATCTATTGGAGGAGAAGCACCAGTTTATATAATTGCAGAAATCTCTGGAAATCATGGTGGAGATATAGATAATGCAATAAAATTAATCGAAAAGGCAAAATCAATTGGTGCTGATGCTGTTAAGCTACAAACCTACAGAGCAGATACTATAACTTTAGATTCAAAGAAGGAAGATTTTATAATACCCTCTGGTAATGCCTGGGAAAACTCCAATACATTATACAACTTATACTCTGAGGCTTATACCCCCTGGGAATGGCATGAGGATTTATTTAAAGTAGCAAAAGAAAACAATATTGAAATATTCTCCTCACCTTTTGATGAAACAGCTGTAGATCTTTTAGAAAATTTAAATGTACAAATTTATAAAATTGCATCTCCTGAAATATTTGATTTACAATTATTGAAGAAAGTTGCTACTACAAAAAAACCAGTGATTTTATCAACTGGTCTTGCGGAATATGAAGATATTGAGCTGGCTATAAATACACTCAGAGAAAACGGTTGTATTGATATTGTGTTACTTAAATGTTCAACTTCGTATCCATTGCCTTATGATGAAGTTAATTTGAAAACAATGGTGGATTATAAAGAAAAATTCGATGTAATAATTGGTTTCTCAGACCATACAATTGGTATAGGACCTCCCTTAGCTGCAGTTGCTATGGGTGCAAAGGTCATAGAAAAACATATTGTTTTTGAAAATGAAGATACAGTTGATAGTTTTTTTTCATTAAATACATCCTCGTTTGAGAAAATGATTAAAGAAATACGAAATATAGAAAAGTCAATTGGGGATATTGATTATAAATTAACAGAAAGTGTTAAGAAGAATTATTGGGCTAGAAGATCCTTGTATTTTCATAAAAATGTAAATAAAGGTGACGAGATTAAAGGGTCTTATAAGTCTGTTAGACCAGGTTACGGCTTACACCCTAAGCACTTTGATGAAATTAGTAGCTATGTTGCAACTAAAGACATTGAAGTTGGGGATAGAGTAGATTGGGATGTTATTAGAAAAAGAGAAAATTGAATATTTTATTTTTCTGTAACGCAAATAACGAATTTGGAATTGGGCACATAAGAAGATGTTTACTAATAGCAAATTGTTTATCTTCTTTAAACAATAAGATCAGCGTTAGTTTTACTGGCGACATAGATAAAGAGTTTCTAAAGAAAAAAAATATACATTTAAAAAATATTGAATTTAATCCAAGATTTGAAGATTTTAAACTTATAGTTTTTGACAGTTATAGATTTGAAGATTATGAAAAAATTAACTCATTAGATAATATGAAAATAGCAATAGATGATCAAGAAATTCAAGAATTTAAAGACTGGGATTTAGTTATAAACTTTAGGGCAAAAAATAATTATAAAAATTATAAAGCTAAAAAATCACTTTATGGTTTAAAATATTTCCCTTTTGACAATAAATTATTACAGTTAAGAAAAGAAAATACTTTTAACAATGAAATCAAAAATTTATTCTTCTATTTTGGTGAAACAGTAAAAACAGACCTTGATAAAAAAACTACTGATTTATTAAAAAAATATAAAAATGAATATAACTTTTTTATTTATTCGAATGAGATTGAACTGGATAGTAATATTAAATTCATAAACTCTGCTAATTTTTTTGAGTATTTCTCATCAGCTGATTTAATTATTCACGGAGGTGGGCTTACTAAGTATGAAGCTTCCTATTCAATGAAATTCAATCTTTCATTTTCAATAAATAAACTTCAAAAAATTGATACTGAATATTTATCATCTTTAGGTTTATCTGTTGATATGGGATTTTATGAAAGTATCTATATGTGTGTAAAAAAGACAATAGAACAGGTTAGTAAAATTGACTCTATACAATTAGATTCGCTTAAAAAAGCAAGTAAAAATAATTTCGATGACAATAGTCTTTTAAATATCTCTAAAGAAATAGCTAATATGATAATTGAGTAAATAGAAGTAAAAATGGCTAAAACAATTATAGAAAAAAACCTTTCTTCAATTTTATCAAACGAATACGTATTAGAGGTTCACTCTGGAACTGCAGGGTTAATTATTTCATTATTATTTGGAAAAAATAACATTAACAAAAATGAAGTTATTATCCCCTCTATATGTTGTCCAGCTGTATTAACTGCTATAAATTTTTGCAATTTGAAACCTGTATTTGTTGATATGGAAAAAGAATATTTTAATATGGATCTAGATGGCATAAAAAGTTCAATAAATAATAACACTCTTGCGATTATTGGAGTTCATTCTTATGGTATTGCTTTAGATCTTTCAGAAATTCAAGATAGTTGTGAAAAAAATAATATTTTACTGATAGAAGATTGCTGTTTAGCAATAGGTGGTATTGCAAACAATAAGGCAGTCGGTAGCTCTGGAGATATTTCCATATTTAGTTTTGGTAAAGATAAAATAATTAGTGCTATTGGTGGAGGTATGTCTTTCAAAAATGAAGAAGAATACTTTTATTCGAAAAAATTAATTGAAGAAAACAATCTTTTTAAGTGTCCTGCTTATAGTGATGAAGAAATGCAAAGACACTTTGATAATCTTGATGAAAATATAAATAATAGAAGAAAAATAGTAAAAATATATAACGAAAATATTACAAACCCCAGAACAATTAAACCTTCTTATAGGAAGAATGATGTTTACTGGAGATATCCTTTATTGATTGAAGGAGATAGAAATAACTTAATTAATAAGGCAAAAGAAAATAATTTAATAATTACATATCACTATCCTTCCTTAGCAAATTTCCAGTATGGAAATAACCTTTCTGTTTCAGAAGAATTCAATAATTCTGTTATAAATTTATTTGTAAATATGAATACTAGTGATGAGTATGTAGAAAAAGTTTGTAATGTGATAAATGAATATGAATGATAAAATTTATTTACTTTACAAACAATTGTTTGAAAAATATGGTGTCTCTCCTAATGCAGTTAAAGCTCGGAGTGTAGAACAGCAAGAACTTAGATTTAAATATCTACTGTCATGTGCTGATATTGAAACGAATGACTCTATTCTTGATGTTGGTTGTGGTTCTGGAGAGCTCTTAAACTATTTAAGGAAAAATCAACTGAATGGGCTTTATTGTGGTGTAGATTTTATAAAAGAATTCATTGATTACGGAAATCATCTCTACAAAAAAGATAAAAATTCTAAATTTATACAAATGGACATTGTTAAAGACGACTTTAACGAGTCTTATGATTGGGTATTATTATCTGGTGTTTTTAATGATTTAAGAGAAGATTCTGAGAAATTTTTCTATTCCACTATTGATAAAATGTTTGAATCATCAAATAAAGGTATAGTCTTTAACTCACTGACTAAATATGTTGATTATGAAGATGAAAATCTTTTTTATACCTATCCAGATAAGGTAATGAAGTATTGTATTGAAAAACTTTCAGGATATGTAGTTATTAAAACAAACTACCAACTTAAAAAAGATACAATACCATTCGAATATTCTTTATGTGTTTATAAGAAATGAATTCCGTAGCAATAATCCAAGCAAGAATGTCAAGTAACCGGTTACCTGGAAAGGTTATGATGAAGGTTGGAGGCAAAACTCTTGTTGAGCGAACTATTGATGCTGCTAGGTCTTCTAAAAATATCAAAAAAATTTATGTTGCAACATCAAAAAGTAAATCAGACGATATACTGTCTGACTTTCTAGCTACAAAAAATGTAGAGATATATAGAGGCTCATTAAATAACGTCTTTTCTAGATATTATGAAATAGCTTCTTTAGAAAAAAAAAGTTTTGATTCAGTAGTCCGTTTAACAGCTGACTGTCCATTATTAGACCCAAAAGTTATTGACGAAACAATCGAAGAGCATTATTTAAAAAAGTATGAATATACTTCTACAGGTTTGTCTAACACTTACCCTGTAGGACAAGCAGTAGAAGTAATCTCTATGTCGACACTTTTAGGCCTAGATGAAAAATTGTTTGACAAGGATGATTTTGAACACGTAACAAGATTTATATGGAAAAGAGAAAAGATGTTTAAGTGCGGTTCAAAAAAATACAAGCAAAAGAAATATCCTGAATGCAACAAATTAAGACTTACAGTCGATCAAATAGAAGATTTTAATCTAGTAGAAAAAATTATTGAAGGATTAAATTATGAAAATGAAAAAAGTGTATGTCTTGAAGATATTATTGAATTTCTTTATCTAAACCCAAAGCTAATAGAAATAAACTCGGAAGTTAAACAAATAGAAGTATAAAAATAAATTAAAATCTTTTAAATAAATTAAACCTCTCTACTATTAATTTATTGAGCAAATGAGTTTTTTATATGATTTATTGTAAAAATTGTGTCCTGCCAGACACAAAACCAGACTTATCCTTTGATGAAAAAGGGATTTGTAATGCTTGTAATAATTTTAAAAATAGGGAAAATATTGACTGGGATAAAAGAAAAGAAGAATTTTTATCACTAATTGAAGAATATAAAACTAATGAAAATTGGGATTGCATAGTTCCTGTAAGCGGTGGTAAGGATAGTACTTTTCAAGTAATAAAACTTCTTGAACTAGGCGTTAAACCTCTGTGTGTTACTTCTACAACATGTGATTTGTCTGACTTAGGTAGAAAAAACATAGAAAATATTAAAAATTTGGGTGTAGATTATATTGAGTTCTCTCCAAATCCTGCTGTAAGAAGAAAATTAAATCGTATCGGATTAATGGAGGTTGGGGACATTTCCTGGCCTGAACATATAGGAATTTTTACTATCCCAATTCGAGCTTCAGTAAACTACAATGTTCCCTTGGTAATATGGGGAGAAAATTCACAAAATGAATATGGAGGTCCAGCATTCTCAACCAAGAGTAAGACTTTAGATAGAAGCTGGTTAGAAGAATTCGGTGGTTTACTAGGATTAAGAATCAGGGATATTTCTGATAATTATGGAGTTGACCACAAAGATCTTTTACCTTATGTTTACCCTACTGAAGATGAGGTTAAAAATGTTGGGGTTACCGGTATGTTCTTGGGATATTTTATTGAGTGGGATGGTTATAAAAATGCTGAAATAGCAAAACAAAATGGTTTTACTGTCTCAAATGAAATAATAAGTGGTTCTATCGTTAACTATGAAAATTTAGATAACTACCAGACTGGTATTCATGACTATTTTAAATTTCTAAAATTTGGTTTTGGTAGAAGTTCAGATATAGCCAGTATGCATATTAGACGAAATATGATTTCAAGACAAGAAGCTGTAGAAAAAATAAAAATAAATGACGGAAAGTATCCCTCAGAGTATTTGGGAAAGAAATTAGAAGATATACTTGAAAATATTAAAATGACAGTGGAAGAATTCGATTTAATTTGCAACCAATTTACGAATAAGTTAATTTTCGAAACTGATAAAAATGATGAGATTATAAAAGATTCTTCCAAGAGACCTGTTAAGAAATTTAATATATACTAACTGCAATGATTGGCTTAATAAATTATGGAATTGGAAACTTAGGCTCTCTTAAAAGAACTTTTGATATTTTAGATATTGATAATAAAATTATTGATAACCCTTCAAAAATATCAAGTTGTACAAAACTTGTTTTACCAGGCGTAGGAAATTTTGGTAAAGCTATAAATATCCTTAATGAAGATGGGTGGTCTGAAAAGATAGTCGAGCACGTAGAAGAAAATAAACCCCTTCTTGGGATTTGTTTAGGAATGCAATTATTAATGACAGTAGGTAACGAAGATGGAAAAAGAAATGGTTTAGGTTTAATTTCTGGTGAAGCAGTGTCTTTTGAAAATCTCAGTAAAGATATAAGAATTCCCCATGTTGGCTGGAATTCTCTTATTGATATTGATAAAAAATCAAGATTATTAAGTGGGATTCTTGACAATACAGATTTTTATTTTGTACACTCTTTTTTTGTCAAGCCTAATGAGAATGCCACTATTGCATATACAGAATATGGTATTAAATTTTGCTCAGCTCTAGAGTCAAATAATGTTTATGGTACACAGTTCCATCCAGAAAAAAGTTCGAAAGCTGGAAGAAAAATTTTAGAAAATTTTTCAAATTTATAAATGATTAAAACAAGAATTATTCCAACTTTGCTCTTAAAGGAATATAGTTTAGTGAAAGGTGTTTCTTTTGATAGCTGGAGAACAATTGGAACGGTATTGCCATCTGTAAAGGTTTTTAATGCTAGAGATGTAGATGAATTAATTTTAGTAGATATATCAGCATCAAAAAATAGTAGAAATTTTAAGTCAGAAAATATAAAAGAAATTGCAGATAATTGTTTTGTTCCATTAACTGTTGGAGGAGGAATAAATAGTTTAGAATCTGCTAAAAACTTAATTGAAAATGGTTGTGATAAAATTTCAATTAATTCATCTATATTCACAAATCCTAAATTAATAAATAAAATAGCTTCTAGTTATGGAAATCAAGCGGTTGTAGCAAGCATAGATGTGAAAAGAATTGATAATAATTATATTTGCTTCTCACATTCTGGAACTGTCAATACTAGTTTGAGTCCTTTAGAAGTATCAAAAAAAGTAGAGGACCTAGGTGCGGGAGAAATACTACTTACATCAATAGATAATGATGGTACCTTACAAGGTTACGATTATAAATTACTTGAAGAAATCTCAACAAATACGAACATACCAATTATTGCTTCTGGAGGTGCTGGGGATCCGAAGCATATGGTTAAAGCAATTAAGGAATGTGGGGTTTCTGCTGTAGCTGCTGCAAGTATATTTCAATTTACAGAAATTACGCCAAATGATATTAGAGATTATTTAAACAAAAATAATATTGCAATAAGAAAAATTGCATAAAGATAAAAATTTTTAATTTAAATAACTTAATATATTCTCAATTGATTTATCGTCAAAAAACTCTCTCAGATGCTCTCTGTCTTTCTTAGAAAAATCTATGCGATTTTTATTATTTAATAAAAAGCGGAATTTTTCTTTAAATTCATCTTTATTTTCAGAATAACCCCTCATACCTTCATACATATTTTTTGTTTTTATATCATCTTTTTTAATATTGTCAGTTAATACTTGAGGAAATAAGAGAGTTGGGTATCCAGATAATGCGGAAATTAAGTTTACACTTGTGTGTAAACCAATCACAATATCAATATTATTCAAAGCTTTATAAATTGATGTTTTTAAAAATTCAAAGTTTTTTATTTCTAGATCTTTTAATATTTTTTCAAAGTCTGAAAAATTTACATAATAATGTGGCTTAATATACAAATTAAATTTTATTTGATTTTCTCTTTCAATACATTCTTTTAATATATTGAAAAATAGTTTTATGTCGTCAATATTATATTGTCCAATACCAAATCCAAGATTTCGGTTTTTTCCAAAGTGTCTTATGTTAAGTAACAAATTTATTTCTTTGGAATCTATGTTTCTATTTTCATCAAATCTAAATAGATTAATCCAATTTGTGTCTGCACCAGGATAGCCTACTATCCTATAAGGCACTTCTTTCAATTGTTCAATTACATATGGTTGAGAACTTGTCATCCAGTATTCATAATTATTTGGAAATTTATAAAAAGGCGCAGCTTTTATATTGTGCTTACCAAAAGGAGTAATTGGAGACCATTTTACACTTTCTAATGTGTAGGCACTGTTAGGTATGCCTATACATTTAATATTATTTTTGTTTATCCAATTAAATAAATCTTTATTAACTTTATTGGGAATCAAATCATTTCTAGTTTCAATCAAAACAACATCGGGATTTCCTGAAAAATATTCATTAATAAAAATATTTGGTTTAGAAAAAACATTAATAACAGCTGTACAAATCTTTCTTAGGACTTTTTCAAAAAAGTTGTCAGTATTTGATCTATTTTTTTTCGTAAATTTATATAGTATTTTTTTTACAATCCTTGGAGCATTCATAGTATCTAGCGTTGTAAAAAAAGTTATATTCTTATCCCTAAATATCAAATTATCTGGTGTATCTTCGTACCAATGTTTATATGAAGGCTTTGTAGAAAAGACTAATACTTTTGAATCGTCATCAGTAAATTGCAAAAATGGTAATGAAAAATCTAGACTAGGGCTTTCTTCAACAATTTGTAATATATTCATAAGAGGGTTATAGCTATTATATTATTTAAAATAAAAACAACAAAAATTAATAACTGATAAATAAAATCAAGAAACAAAAGATTGTATTATTAGATAATGAACATCGATGAAGCAACTCAAGTTGTTATTAATGCTATTAAATTAGTTATTAAAGAACATCCTGATAATAATAACATTGAGCTTAATTCGAAAACAAAATTAATTTCTGAAGAGTCAATTTTAGACTCAATGGGAATAGTTGAGGTCTGTGTGGCATTAGAAGACTTGTCAGATGAACACGGTTTTGAATTTGATTGGACGTCTGAAACTGCAATGTCTAAATCTAAGAGTATGTTCAGAACTGTTGAAAGCCTCTCTGAAGAATTTTCAGAACAATCTAAGAAGAAAAAATGATAATTATTACTGGTGCTAATCGTGGAATAGGTAATGCTATTGCAAAAAGACTAATACAACAAAACCATAAAGTAATTGGACTTGTTCGTAATCCTAATAATTTAGAATTTGATGGAATTGAGTGTGATGTAACGGACTACGAGTCTATTAAGAATGCGTATAAAAAAATAAAAAAAATAAAAAAACCAGTTACAGGAATAATCAATGTTGCAGGTGTTGCTTCAATGAATATGGCTTTAACTACAGACGAGTCAACAGTTCAAAAATTAATACAAACAAATCTAGTAGGAACTATTTACTGTTGTCAAATTTTAGGACCTCTTCTTGTTCGTGAAAAGAAAGGTTCAATTATTAATTTCTCAACAATAGCTGTTCCTCTTTCTTTAAGAGGTGAGTCCGTGTATGTTGCCTCAAAAGCAGGGATTGAAGGTTTTTCTAAAAGTTTCGCTCGTGAAATGGCTGATTTTAATATTAAAGTTAATTGTATATCTCCTGGTCCAATTAACACAGAATTAATTAAAGGTGTTTCAAGCTCTAATATTGAAAAAATTATTTCAAGACAAATAATACAAAAGCAATTTGAGAAAGATGATGTTTGTAATCTTGTCGAGGTGTTACTTGACGATAAAACTTCGTCAATTAGCGGCCAAATATTACATATTGGGGGTGTGTAGTAAAACTCATTGATAAACTATCTGAAAAGTGGTCTGAAGTTGATTATCCATTCTTAATTCATGAAACTGGTAATTTATATTTTTCAGATATTGTAAATTTTCAAATTAATAACTTAGATACTATTAAAAGTGGAGACGTAGTTGCTTTAATTGGTGACTTTGATCCACTTTCAATATCAACACTTTTAAATTTAATAGATAAAAAAGTTATATTAGTTCCATTAACAAAGCACACTAAATCGCAGCATGAGTATTTTTTTGAGGAAGCGTTAGTAGATGTTGTTATAGAAGATGGACATATTAGACGGATTAAACATAGTAAAAAGAATGAACTTATTAATGAATTAAGAGAATCTAATCGGGGAGGACTAGTTCTTTTTTCAACTGGGACATCAGGAAAACCGAAAGCTATTCTTCATGATTTAAATAGTTTTTTAAAAAGATTTGAAACTCCTCGGCCAACACTTAAAACAATTAATTTTTTACTTTTTGACCATATTGGTGGTATAAATACGTTACTACATACTTTGTTTAATAGAGGAACTGTTGTAGCACCAACTTCACATACAGTTGATAGTGTTTTATCTCATTGTAGAAATTACAATATTGAAGTTCTGCCAACAACACCTACTTTTTTAAGGTTAGTGTTAATGAGTGGAATGATTCCAAAAGCCATACCAAAATCGCTTAAAATAATTACTTATGGGACAGAAAGAATGGATCAACATACATTAGACACAATTAGTAGTCTATTACCAAATATTGATTTCAGACAAACTTATGGCATGTCAGAAATAGGAATTGTAAGGGTTAAAAGCGAGTCAAGAAATAGTTTATTCATGAAAATTGGTGGCGAGGGAATTAAAACACGAGTTGTAGACAATGTGCTTGAAATTCAATCTGAAAATAGAATGTTGGGTTATTTAAATGAAAATAGTCCATTTGATGCTGAAGGCTGGTATAACACACAGGATATAGTTGAAGAAAAAGATGGTTTATATAAAATTACTGGTCGAGTGAATGATATTATCAATGTTGGAGGTTTGAAATTTATGCCTTCTGATGTTGAAAGTGTGTCTTTAATGTTTGATGGGGTTGAATTTGCTAAAGCAGAGGGTAAATCAAATCCTATTACAGGAGAACATGTTGAGATTACTGTACAACCAAAAAACAAAGCAGTAATTGATAAAGCGGAACTTAAATCATTTCTAAAATCAAAATTGCCAAATCATATGATTCCAAAAAGAATAACAATTGGAGCAATTGAAATTGGACATAGATTCAAGAGATCTTAATAATGAAGGATGTTGAATTCTTAGCAAAAAGATGGCAATCTAATGGTTTAACTCAAGGCAATACAGTTCTTATTCATTCAAATATTTTAAGAACATTAGGTGTTCTGAAAAAAAATAATTACAAACCATCAGTTGAGACAATTATAGAAAGTTTTCTGTACTCGGTTGGAAAAGAAGGCACAATTTTATTCCCGCTTTTTAACTTCAATTTTACAAAAAACTCGATTTTTAATATTAATTCAACCGAATCACAAATGGGTTCACTTACTGAAGTTGCACGAAAAAAATATAACATAATAAGAACTGGGCATCCAATATATTCATTTGGTGTAATCGGTAAGTATGCTTCCAATTTTAAAAATATTGATAACATTAGTGGCTATGGTTCAGACTCTCCATTTGCATTACTTTTAAAACTAAATGGAAAAATTGCAGTTTTAGATTTAGAGGAAAATGAAAGTATGACGTTTTACCATCATGTAGAAGAAATGCATGATATAAATTACAGATATCATAAAAATTTTACTGGAGAATATATAAACAGAGAAGGTATTTTATCTAAAAGAACCTATAGTATTTTTGTTAGAGATCTTGATAAATCAGTAAAAACAAATATAAATCCCACAGGTGAATTATTGTGGGAAAATGGTCTCTACAAAGGGGATAGACCATTTGTGAATTCAGGGTTAAGAACCATAGATGCTAATAAACTTTACGACTTCATATCAAACATTATTATTGATGGTGAAGCTTTAGGAAAGTTGTACGAAATAGGTAATTGATATGATAGGAAATGAAATATACAAATTTGCAAAAGAATTATGGGGAATAGATAGAAGCCTTACAGGAGAAGGTAATAGAGAAACATTAAATAGAATAAAAGAACATATTCCTAACTTAGCAATAAAATCAGTCCCGACAGGGACTAGTGTTTTAGATTGGACTATACCTAAAGAATGGAAAGTTAATAATGCATATATTATTACTCCTAGTGGGGAAAAAATATGTGACTTCTCAACTAATAACTTACATCTTGTTGGCTACAGCACTCCGATTAAACGTAAAATAAATTTAAATGAGCTCCAAGATCACCTCTACTCTATTTCAGATCAACCTAATGCTATTCCATATGTGACTTCTTATTATTCAGAAAGGTGGGGGTTTTGTATTGCACACGAAGAGAGAGAAAATCTTAAAGAAGGTGAGTATGAAGTAGTAGTTGATACAGAATTATTTGATGGTGTATTAAATTATGGTGAATTAATGATTAGAGGTGAATCAAAAAGTGAAATATTTCTTTCAACCTATATTTGTCATCCATCTATGGCAAATAACGAACTATCCGGGCCTACCGTCTTAACATTTTTATCAAAATGGCTTCAGGATATAGAAAAGTTAAAATATAGTTACAGAATCGTATTCTTGCCTGAAACCATTGGTTCTATAACCTATCTAAGTAAAAATCTCAATGAAATGAAAAGAAGAGTAATTGCAGGTTTTAATTTAACTTGTATTGGAGACAACAGAACTTATTCTTATCTGCCATCTCGTAGTGAAAATACATTGAGCGACAACGTTGCAAAACATGTATTAAAGTGGATTGATCCAAATTTTAAATTATATAAATGGACTGATAGGCAAAGTGATGAAAGACAATATTGTGCCCCTAGAATTGATCTACCAGTTGCTTCAATTATGAGAACTAAATATGGTTCCTATCCTGAATACCATACATCATTAGATGATTTAGAAAATGTAGTTAGTCCAGAAGGACTAAATGGTGGTTATCTAGCATTGCAGAAATCTATAGAGTTAATTGAAAATAATGAAGTGTTTAAAACAACTATTCTTGGAGAGCCTCAACTGAGTAAGCGAGGTTTATATCCTGATTTATCTATAAAAAATAGTACAGAAAGCATTAGAACAATGATGAACTTCTTAAGCTACTGCGATGGTACTAATACATTATTGGAGATAGCAGAAAAAATTAATACTCCTTCATGGGATTTATACGACATAGTTAAAACTTTAAAATCTGAAAAAATAATAAAAACTATTTAGTTTTTTCTAATAAAAACCAGTTTAAGTCGTCTAATTTATATTTTTGATCACCACTATATAAAAAACCATAATCTACTAATTGTAAATCTGGATACAATTCTCTTAGGTCTTTGGAGAAATCTCTTTTAAAAAGTTTATCTTTGTGTCCTCTATAGCTAATTCCTACTGGTTCTGGACTGAAATATTCAGAAATCAATATATATTTTTTAGAGTGAAGATATATTTTTTCATAAACGCTTTCTAAGTTATCTGGATGTATATGAATCAAAACACCTCTAGATAAAACTAAATCAAAGGTTCTATCAAGTTGAACGTCTGAAATACTTTCATTGTATATATTTTCATTGGGAATTATATCTCTTAAAGCTTCTGCCGCATCTTTATTTATTTCAACAGCATGTAGTTCTAATTTTGGATATAAGCTTTTTAGAACTTTAAGATTTGTACCTACATTTGCACCTATTTCTAATACAGAATTTATAGAATCTACTTTAAAGATATATTTCTGAAACTCATAAACCCTTTTATCATAATTTTCTTCAATGTTGTTGCGTTTAGAATATTCGTCTCCAAATTCGCTTTCCCAGAAAGTTTCCTGTTCATTCCTCATAAAATATATTGTAACTTACTAATTTATATTAAAATTCTTTTTTAAAAAGCTCTATTACATTAAAATAATCTTTTTCACCGCTTATACCAGTAAAGTATTTCTTATGTATTTTATGATTATATATTTTAAGTAGGTCTGTCACTCTTTTTTCACTTACAGATAAAACTTCATCCGTAAACTCATCTTTAATTTTTACCGTAAATACTGCCTTACCATTTTCTTCAAGCAATGAATATATTTTGCTTATTACTTTAGAGTCAAATTGGTAAAACTGTCCAAAAACACCGGTGGAAAAAAAATAGTCAACTTTTGTTCCTAAAAAAGTGAATGAGCGCCTTAATATCTTAAATTTAATATCCATATTGTCTGCTTTTTCTGAGGCTAGTTTTAAATTTTGTTTTGAAATATCAACTAGGTAAATAAATTTAAATTTATTAAATATTTCTAAATACCTACCTGTCCCACATCCAAAATCCATTATTGTTTTACTACTATCAGGTGGAAGCAGTGAAGAAAAATAATTTTTATGATCCCTATATACCTCTTGAGCATCATTATTTAAAAGCCTTTTTGCTCCTTTTTTGTCATATGAAATTAAAGAACGAATAATAGCTAAAGATTTTAAATTTAATTTTTTAAGTAATAATAAATATATTTTTTTCATTGCAATCAAATAATAAGTAAAAAAAATTAATAATTCTTAATCAATCGTATCTTCAATAAAATACATTGGCCGAGATTTTGTTTCAATAAAAACTATACCAATATATTTACCCAATACACTTAGGGCCAATAGCTGTATTCCTGCAAGAAAGTAAATAGAAGACAGACCAAAATCCCAACCAAGCAAACCTTCACCTGTCGTATACCTAATATATAAAGAATAAATTGTTACAACAAAGCTGAACATTGCTATTAAAAAACCTATTACACCTATTGCTGTAAGAGGTAGAGTCGAAAAACCAAAAATCCCATTAAGACCAAGCTTAAATAGCTTAAAGAAAGACATCTTAGTTTTACCATATTCACGTTTGTTTTTTACTACTTCAACATATGAAGTTGGAAATCCTAGGTATGATCTTAAACCATTAAAGTACTTTACTTTCTCAGGAAATTTCTTAAGAGTTTCAACAACCTCTTTGTCTAATAGAGAAAAGTGCCCGACATTTTCTGGAATATCAATATCTGAAACTGTCTTTTGGATTTTAAAAAACAGTTTAAATACGATTCTTCTAAATATATTCTCTTTCCTCATTGTTCTCTTAGCAAGAATCACTTTCGAACCTTTTTCCCACTCTTTAATAAAATCAATAATATACTTTGGGTCATCCTGGAGATCTCCATCCATTAATATTAAGGCATCAGAATTAAATACACTTATTCCAGCATCTATAGCGGCCTGATGGCCAAAATTTCTTGATAGCTTAGTCCCCTTTACGTTTTTATCTTTGTCATTTAATTCTTGTATAATTCTCCAAGTATTATCTGTTGAATTATCATTTATAAAATTTATTTCAAAATTATGATTAGGTATATCAATAAACGTATCATTTATTTTTTTATATACCAATGGTATATTTTCTTCCTCGTTAAATACTGGTATTACAATTTCTATTTTCATTACTCTATAAAGAATTTAATGTAATTTCTACCATAGTTCTAGTAGTTTTTTTGGAAAAAACTTATAAGGCCTACTTAATTTTACTTATTCTTTCTGCATCTTTCACTACAATATAAAACATTTTCCCAGTCTCTTTGCCATTTTTTTCTCCAGGAAAAAGATTTTTTACAAGTTTTACAAATCCTTTCATCCTTCATAAAGTATTAG
>MDTE01028640.1_pt1 | contig 51001 bp, 52 predicted proteins | sample 811231 | NCBI WGS metagenome assembly MDTE01 (sample SAMN05326651, study PRJNA326480) | marine metagenome | isolation source: seawater | place: Indian Ocean: Red Sea | collected 2010 | reverse complement strand
GCCAAATCCTGTGAGCAACGCATCTCTTTCAGGCTTTGTCTCGACCTGACCGCTCCGTTCAAGTTGGACTACGTTAAGCATACCACCATCCTTGCACTCCGTATCTATCCACAGCGTGTGGATAACCGTTTGTGGATAAAGCCCTCTATGCTGCAGAGGATTTTCCTACCACTAGAAAATGTCGAATTGTTACTAAACAAAATACGCTAATCCAGTGCAAGTTAGTTTGCAGCAAAAACGACCACTAAAACCTACTTTGGGTTGTTCCTAAGAACTAGATCATTTCCTCTCAAACACCAAAAACCCGCGCCCAACATAGCTCGTGGATATTCGATACTTAACCACATGCTATTAGTGATCCGACCCAAAAAAAAAGATTATCGGGCCATAAAACTTAATTCATAGGTTTGACTGCAGTCTATCATTCACCCCGGGCGAATCACCTTCAATCCAAAAAGTTCTACATTCCGTCGCCGGCTTTCGGTAAGATGGCAACCCTCAATGCTCCGGGGCACGGACTGCAACTCGAGAAAGCGGAAATTTCGAAATTCAAGCTATAAAATGATAGGACAAGCATATGACTGTAGAAAAAGAAATAGCTGCCTTTGCGGCTGAGATTCGCGGCCCCCTCATTAATGAATTCCTGTGACCCCTTCAGCGCTGCAACGGCAGCTTCTCTGACTAAGTCATGGACCTATCCAAGAATTTGTTCTTCATTATTATACAGTTATCACTTTTTCTACTCTCATCCAAGAATGGTCTTCCTGCATGGAATTTGCATCTAGAATAAAAAAACAACGGGAAAAGCATGGGCAGGCTTACTCCAAAACTTGGACTGGACCGCCTGGCGGACGCCGGATTAAGGACGCTTGTTCAAAAGCATAAGCTAGATTGATAATGAAAGTATCTTCCCAAGCCTTACCAATGAAAGATAAGCCAACCGGCAACCCAGCAATATAGCCCATTGGCAGCGTTACGCTCGGATAACCAGATACAGCTGCCAAGCAAGAGCTATCCCCCAGCCTGTTATCCCCATTTGCTAAATCGATCGCCCACGGCGTAGAAGTGGTAGGCGCCACTAAAGCGCAACACGAATGATCTGATAACGCTCTATCTATACCCTCTCGCCTACTAAGACGCTGACATTCCTCAAGCGCCTTTTGATACTTCAAATCATTCAGCCCATAGGTCGCTTCAGCTGCCAGGAATTGTTCTTGTTGGAAATACGGCATTACCTCGAGCCTGTTTTGCTCATTAAAATGTATTAATTCGGATAAAGAACTGACTCTGCTTTGGTCTGTTAAAGCGGCTAAATACGCGTTCAGAGCGACCTTAAACTCTGTTCGTAACACCACAATTTCATGCTCCTTAATAGTCTGTTGATCAGGAAGAACGATGCCATCTATAACTTCAGCCCCAGCAAACTTAATTATTGTGAGAGCTTCCTCGAAGGCCTGATCAACAGCTTCTTGAAAGTGCGCAAGATTTCTCACCGCGCCAATTCGTTGTCCCTGAAGCGCCTTCGGGTTTAATGAACCTAAAAAGTTGTGGTAAAAATTTTTGGCTAACACGTTTGTCGATGTGTCTTCAGAATCGTGCCCCATCAATACTGCTAAAATAGTCGAAGCATCGGCAACAGTTTTAGCAATTGGGCCGGCAGTATCTTGACTAGGCGCGATAGGAATAACCCCCGTCCGACTAACAAGTCCTACTGTTGGCTTTATACCTACAAGTGAGTTCATTGCCGCAGGGACAACAATAGATCCGTCAGTCTCAGTACCTATTGCACCCGCACAAAAATTTCGAGCAACAGCAACAGCAGACCCAGAACTTGATCCACCGGGCGTGCGATCCAAAGTGTAGGCATTTCGAACCTGACCCCCACGACTGGACCAACCACTGCAGGACCTTGTCGATCTAAAATTAGCCCACTCGCTTAAATTACTCTTGCCCAAGATAATAGCACCGCCTGCTCTTAGTCGAGAAACTAAGTAAGCATCTTTTTGCGCCCTTGATCCGTCCAATGCTAAAGAGCCAGCAGATGTCATCATTTCGTCTGCCGTATCGATATTATCTTTGATGACTAATGGGATCCCATGTAACGCACTACGAACAATTCCCTTCTCTCTTTCCTCATCCATTTTCCTTGCAATGTCTTCTGCTTGAGGGTTTGGAAAGGCTATAGAATTAAAATCTTCGTCCTCTAACGAAATCTTCTTCAAAAAATGTTGCACCAGATCGTACGATGTGAAAACTCCTTGATCCAGGCCGTGACCTAGGTCCCTTATCGATAAAAGTTCTATATCATTTAATTCGCTGAAACTCATTTTGGCCTACCTAATCAGGTGTGAATACGTTCACACCATCAAAGTTTGATACTTTTCCTTTAGCGCCTAAATAATCCTCAACTGTCATATCTGCCAAAAGGCCCAAATCAGATCGGGTATTTGCGATGAAGCGTGAATCGTCCGGCAATCGCCCAAATAAAATACCAAAAGAAGGACCTTTGCGGTCGTGCATAATCGTATAGGTTTCGATTATAGCCTTTCCATCTGCTGCCTCTGTGACGCATGGCCCCCTGTCTGCATTAATTTCTGCTTGGTAGAGTTTTGGATCTTTTGGCTGAAATGGCTTATTAGGAGGTTCCGTGGAGTAAATTCCAGCGGATTGCTTCGTTATATAATTCCCATTGGCCGTGACAAGTCCCTTACTTCCTGGTTTATCCCTAACCTTGTTCATCATTTCAGCAATAGAATGTGTCACATAATTATTTCCTGGTCCCCCGAAATATGGCAACCCCCCCGTCACAGTTAAGCCTCTTGGATCATCTGGATTAATTCCCATTTCATCGCACGCTATTTGGACGGCAGATGGAAAACAGCTGTATAAGTCCAGTGCGTCTAAATCATCCAGAGAACATTCAGCCATCTCAAATGCCTCTCTTGCCACTTTGGACATAGCGGGCGACGAGTGAAAATTTATGCGATCACTTAGATACCAATGATCATGGGCATCCGCGCAACCATGCAAATAAACCCATTTTTCCTCTGGAATGCCAAGTTCCCGAGCTTTTTTGGCGGAGGTTAAAATTATGGCTGCAGCCTGATCTATAAAGGCATTTGAATTCATCAATTTTGTATATGGAAAGCCAATGTACGGATTATTTGAATTTACTGAGGAAATTTGATCCGCTGTAAAACCCTGGCGGCGATCTGCCAACGGATTATCTGCCGCGACTTTTGCAAATCTTGAAAATAACTTACCCATCTCAAGACTATGTTGCTCGATTGTCCTTTCTCTATTACCTCGAATCGCATTTTCAATCATTGGGTAAGCAAATATCGCCCCTGCCATTTTATGTCGATCTTCCATATCGGACCAGCCTCTAGTTTCTATACCCCAAACGTCACAGCTACCTCCCGGATTCTCGCTCCAGTCTAATTGGAGGCCTGCGCGCTCGGCTGCCTTTTGGGTCGCCAACGATTCCCCACCCCCAATTACTGCTGCATCTACTTCACCCCTGGTTACCATCTCAAACATTTTATTTACACACCATTGAGGCATGTTTCCGCCAGGATGGGTATACACAAAACGTTGAACATTTTCTGCTTCGATACGATTAGCTAAAGACTTTGGTGGGTTTGAATAGGTACCAAAAGGACAGGTAAATCGCCAACTCGTATCGGAGAAGGAGCGTACCACAACAATCGTATCTAGCGCCTTGAGTAAAGTGGAACCTGCTCCACTATCATCTGCCGCTTTGTACACTGCAGACGCTGTTAGATCTATGGGAGATAAACCACGAGAAGGATCAGGCTCCCTTTGGGTAATTTGGCCACTGCCAACTAAGACTGGCACTCTATTCTCATCCATTTGCCTATTCCCTCTACATCAAAGTACGCCCCAAATTAATTAAATTATATCTTTTGCTAAAGCTAATAGTAACCTATCCCTTTTTCGGTTTCCTTAGACCTTCTTCCGCACAGTACAGATTCCTAAGTGTCGCAGATCATGTTACGGATTTGAGGTCCTAAAACTTAATGGACGACTCTCGATGTAAGATTTTAGAATAGATGATAGCCAAAACAAACAAGATTGGATTAGGAGCTATAATGGAGAACGAGCGCCTAAACACCCAACGAAAATGTCGTATTGCTAGTTTCACAAAAAGCCTTTTTTATGGCCTTAGAATATGTCAGCCTACGGGGACTGACCCACTAAATGTAATTTTGAATACCAGAAAATTTTTTTAAATTCACCATAAGTGAAGCTACACGCACATCGCACTATGTGAGTTTAGTTACCATAACATATTATAATCAAGGGTATAAATTAAAGAGTAACACTTTGAACGACTCAGTAACCTAAGTTCTTGAACTAAGAAGGAACCCAAAAGGTTTAATATCTGATCAATGCCCAAACAAAATGCATCACCTTCCCAAACACTCATAAAGTTACTTGATGAAACAACCAAAATAAATCCGGGTGCGACAGCGCTTCTCCACAACAGGGAACGTATTTCATACAAAACCTTACAGAATCGTGTATATAATTTGGCTTCTCAGCTCCAGAAAATGGGCATCGGAAAAGAAGATCGGATAGGAATATGGTTGCCTAATATCCCAGAGTGGATTGAGGTGTTTTTTGCGTGTGCGCACCTGGGAGCGATAGCCGTCTCCATTAATACAAGGTTTGGCACTACAGAAGTATCTGACATACTAAATCGCTCCGGATGTAAGGCTCTATTTGTTTGTTCTAACCCCAGCGATGACAAATATTTATCCATACTTAGCCAGGTGAACAAAAATGTCCTAACTGCACTAGAAACAGTAATTACCGTTGGCAAGCCCTCCGGGGAAGCAAAAGACCTCCAAAAAATTCAACTCATTACCTACGCAAAACTAATTCAACAAAGCTCGACAGTATGGCTATCGACAACTATCAGCCCCTCCTCAAAGTGTATAATGTTCACCACATCTGGCACAACCAGCTTACCCAAACTGGTTGTACATACTCAAAATGGCATTGCCTCTCATGCCAAGGATGTTGCAAAATCAATTAAACTAGATATTCCTTCTTCTGTAATTCTGCAGGCTATCCCATTTTGTGGAGTGTTTGGCTTTTCCCAGGCTATCGCCGCCATCTCTTCCGGAGCTTCTATTCTTTGTCTTCCATCATTCGATGCAAGTAACACGTTAGATTTGATAAAAGAACACAATGTCACTCACCTTAATGGGAGCGATGAAATGTTTGATCGATTAATCAATGAAAGCAGTGATCTCTCTGATTTTAATTCGGTTGCTTTCTGTGGCTACGCGAGTTTTACCCCTTCTCTATCGAATATTGTTCAAACATGTCAGGAATTTGGACTAACTCTAGTTGGACTTTATGGCACAAGCGAATTACTTGCATTTCTCGCTGTCCAAAAACCTGAGTTGCCAACCTCTCGGCGTCGCCGAATGGGAGGTTTCCCCGTCAGCGAAAGCACTAAGGTCCGGATTAGGGATCCAGAGACTGGGGCAGCCATGCCCAAAGGAGAGGTTGGTGAGCTTGAAATTAAATGTGTTAGTCGAATGGAGTGTTACTATCAAAACCCAGATGCAACAGAACTCGCACTTACCAAGGATGGCTTTTTTAAGACTGGTGACTTAGGAAAAATTTGTAATGATGGGAGTTTTGAGTTCTTATCTCGCATAGGCGACGCACTTAGGCTCGGTGGATTTCTCGTAAATCCAGAAGAGGTCGAAAACTTTATCCAAAAACACCCGAAAGTCATAGGCTGCCAGGTAGTGGGAATAAATGGGCCTCAACGGCCGACCTGCGCAGCTTTCGTAACGGTAGAAAAAGGAACCCATGTCAGTACGCAGGAAATCATGGAATTCTGTCAGACCCGCCTTGCGAAGTATAAGGTCCCTTCCTATGTCTTTTTGATCAGCAAGTTTCCTACTACTACTGGTCCTAATGGAACCAAGATTCAAAAGACACTTTTACGAGACTTGGCGCAGAAAAAAATAGTTTCTACTACCTCCAACACCTAGCCATCGACTGTCCCAGAATTGCCACCAGCCTGGGCCGCAAAAATCGAGGTATAGCCACCTGACCAGTCTGGTGGTATGGGGCAAGGCCGTGGATCATGATGAGCCCATTTAACAGATTGCCCTCTCACAATAGCCCGATAGTTTTTAGATACGGCCGGGCTCGGCGTATACGCAAAGGCATCAGCCGAGGCGTATGCATTTATTAGCAAGGGTCGCCCCTCGGCCCGCTTGCTTGGCGGAGAGCCATGAACAGTTCTGGAATTGTGAATGGTTATTGAACCTGCTGGAGCACTTAGGTATACCGCTCGCGAGGTATCAAGGTCCGCAACATCTTCGTCCCTCAAGCCCCCTGTCCATTTCCCTTCTTCGTCATACAACTCATACAATGGTCCATCATGGGATCCAGGAATAATTCCAACTGGCCCATCATCAGGGCCCGTATCTTCCAAATAGCAACCAATAGCCAGAGGACTATAATTAGTATGAGGATAAAATTGGATATCCTGGTGCCACTGCACTGTATCACCGCCCTCATGCCATTTAAAATTTAATTTTGAATGATGAAAAAAAACGTTAGGACCTACCAAATCTGCCGCAACATCGGCTATCACTCCATTACTAAAGGACCAATATGCCTCATGTTGCGAGTCTGGTTCCTTAATTCTTCGGAGGCGGGGCAATTCACTAGAATGGCCTGGGGCTATGTCAAACACGTCATTGCTGTCTTCAGTCCCCCGGCTCTTCTCTATAAATTCCGAAGTCACATCACGCAGTTCCGCAAGAAGGTTTTTCTCTATTAGCCCCTCCACACAAATATATCCGTTCTCAAAATAAAATTCTCTTTGAGCTTGGCTCAAAACTCGAGCAGGTTCCGATAAAATTTCATCTGGGGTCATTTATAATTCTCCAAAACACAAGGCCAATTCTCTTTGAGTATAGCTAATAACCAAAAATATGGAACTACATGCCGATATTACCAATAAAAAGTACAAGCTATTATGATTGATCTGCGGGCCTGCTGATCATCTTATCACCAACTCTCCTAACAATTTTTCTCTCACGTATGGCTATATATATGGCACTTCCAAAAATTATAGCACTCCCGAACCAGGTGAAAGCATCAGGAAACTCATTAAAAAAGAGAAAGCCGAAAAGTACTGCCCAAATCATCTTAAGAAAGTCAAACGGCATTACCAAATTAGTATCCCCTGCCTTCAATGCCTCTACCAAAAGCCATTGCCCAAGCGTGCCAATGACACCCATGAGTGCCATCAGGCAAAGCTGCTCAAAACTAGGTGATACCCAAACAGCAGCTGCTGCTAACCCCGAAACCGGCACTTGAAAAATAATCATGTAGACAATGATGGTGATGCTCGAATCAGTCCGACCTAAGACCTTAATCATAATCAATGCACATGCCCATAGGGCCGCCGCTGATAAGGCAAGAATCTGTCCCTGACTAATTTCTATCAAACCAGGCCGAAGAATTACTACAGTTCCAAAAAAAGCGATAAAAATTGCTGTCCAACGCCTAGCCCCAACCACTTCTCCTAAAAAGACAATTGCTAAAACAGTTGCAAAAATTGGCGCAGTAAAGGAAAGAGCCGTGACATCAGCCAAAGGAGTTATGGTCACCGCATAAAAAAAAATCAGCATCCCTACGCCATTGACTATCCCACGGACAGAGTGCAGTCCTAATCGTTGAGTTTTTAACGGCGCAAAACCGGACCGAAGCAGCCATGGAAGAACCACTATCGCGCCGAATAGATTTCTGAAAAAAGCAAGTTCAAAGGCGTGCATCTCATCTGACATATATCGAATAAGAGTATGCATTGTAGAAAAAAAAATTGTGCCTAACACCATAAACAAAACAGCTTTGGTGTTCCCCACAAGGACAGTGGGGAAAACTTCACTTATACTTCTCATGTTCCATATTCAACAAGACGCCGTTGCGGTAGAATTGGCTGGAAATTTTTCATGCAAGTGCACGCTTTTTTTATTTGTTTTATAAGATAAACTACAATGTCTTAGATTTTTCAAAAACTAACACCGAGGCAGTATATGATTTTTAGTGGCTTAAATCATTTAGCTTTTATAACCTCCGACATGGAGGAAACAATCAAATTTTACCGAGATCTTTTAGAAATGGATTTAGTTTCCGGGATTGGCCATCCAGGATTTCGGCATTATTTTTTTAAGTGTGGTGAGGGCTCCGTAGCATTTTTTGAATACAGTGGAGCCAAACCTATGAAATATGAAAAATCTCATGGATCGCCGACTAGCGAGCCAATCGGCTTTGACCATGTTTCCTTTACCGTTGAATCTCGTGAATCTCTTTTTGGTTTGAGAGATAAATTGCTAGCGGCAAAAATCGAAGTGTCCGAGGTAATTGATCACGGAACCTTGTGGTCTATTTATTTTTTTGACCCTTGTAACAACCTCCCTCTTGAAGCTTCCTGGAACTATTTGGAAATTGTTGAGGCACCAGCGATACTTGAAAGCAACCCATTAAAAGTGGCATTAGAAGGTTCAAAACCACAACCAGGGCGATGGCCAAGTGTATCAACACCCACCAAACCTGACGAGATGGTCGCTAAACCAGGGAATGGTTTTGGTATGCGGGACGAGTTTCTACGACTTGGGATAGCCAAGAAAACTTGAATGGAAAGAACCTGTAATTTAGATTTGCTACTTTGAAAACATGCAAGTTATGGTTTGGAATACTTTCGTTGAACTAACTCTTCAATTTCATGCCTCAATATCTTCCCTGTTGTACTGCGGGGAAAGTCATCTACAGAACAAAAGATTACCTGTTTAGGCTGTTTATAACCTGCTAATTTTGGACGACAAATCTCCAAAACCTGCTGTTCGGTCATAGATAATGTGGCACAGGCAATCACCGCCACCGGCACCTCCCCCCATAGAGGGTCCAAACGCCTTACCACCACTGCTTCAGCAATCCGTTCATCACGCAGCAAAACCCTTTCAATTTCCGCCGGATAAATATTTTCACCTCCGGACTTAATTAAATATTTTGCTCTATCCACAAAATCGAACGTGCCGTTTTCATTACGTCTGAGGATATCTCCCATATGAAACCAACCATTTCTAAAATCTCTACGGTTAGTCTCTTGAGCATTCCAGTAACCGCTGAATAATGTGGGACCCCGCACAGCAATTTCTCCTGGAGCACCCACTGTTACTTCTCCGTCATTTTCATCAACAATCTTAACCATGCAAAACGAGTTTTGAACCTTAGATAAGGAAAACGAGTTTTTATGAAATTCTAACATGGCACCAGAACAAGGTGGGATTCCTGTTTCTGTCGAACCAAAACTATTTAGGAAAGGACTACAAAGAAGCTGTGATATTTTCTGCACCTGACTAGGAGGTAATAAATCAGCCATAGCACCAATCATAAGAACACCCCGTGGGACAATGGATTCACTTTCAATGTGCCTAATCAGCTTATCAACAACCCCAGGCATAAGGACTAACCATCCCAATTTTTCAGTGGCGATGACCTCCCCCAAACGGGCCACATCAAAACCATCTACAATAATAACACGTCCACCAATTAAGGGCATACCAATGGATAAATCGGTAGAAGCCATATGAAACATGGGCGCCCAAGCGACAAAAGTGTCATCCCTCGTCATTCCATAATCTATACAAAAAACACTAACTCTGGCGATGAATGCCCGATGACTTATTACAGCTCCCTTCGGCAAGCCCGTCGTTCCGCTGGTATATAGTATGACCAACGGATCTTCCGGATCAATCTCGACTTCAGGCTCTTTCGGCGATCCCTCGCTTACAAATCTCTCAAAGGTTTCATCTAAAACTATTTTCAAATCGCTCCCCACGCCTGGGGATGTTATGTTTTCCTCATATTTAGGAGACACAAAAAGAACTTTGGGTTCAGTGAGTTCAATACAATGGCCCAACTCAACACTTCTCAACCGCCAATTAAGCGCACATACAATCGCCCCAATTTTGGCAGCCGCAAAATAAATTACAATATATTCAAGGCGATTTTCTGATAACACCGCAAGCCGATCTCCTTGCTCCACTCCGCGTTTAACAAGAGCATTAGCAAGACTATTGACTCTCTCATTTAAGTCCAAGAAGGACAGGGACAGGTCGCTACATTCCACCGCTACCGATTCCGGTCTCACCCGAGCCTGTTCAGCAAGAAGAGTACCCACTGTAGCTTGACCAGATCGTATAATGTTCGACATTTTGCTCTATTTCACCCCCGAACAAGCCATCTGCAGCTTAATACCCTGACCGAAAAACCATATTATTAACGACGTCTAGCCCCATGATATGCTATAATTTTCCCAAATACTATTTCAGCATAGAGGGTAAAAACGCATGCCTATCGTTAATCGCATCTCGGCATATCAGGACGATATGAAGGACTGGCGTCATGACATACATAAACACCCGGAATTAGCTTATGAGGAAAGGCGAACTGCTGGTCAAGTAGTTAAACTTTTGAAATCATTTGGTATTAAGGAAATAGTGGAGGGCATAGGTGGCACTGGTGTTGTCGCGGTTATTAAAAATGGTGATGGCCCGAGAATAGCTCTTCGAGCCGACATGGATGCTCTCCCAATAAGTGAAGAAACAGGAACTGACTACAGTTCTGTCCATCCAGGAGTCATGCATGCCTGTGGACATGACGGACATACTGTAATGCTATTGGGCGCAGCAAAATATCTGGCAGAGACCAAAAATTTTCGAGGAACAATAGTCCTTGTATTCCAGCCTGCCGAGGAAGGTTTTGCAGGCGCAAAAGCCATGATGCAAGATGGTTTGTTCGAAAGATTTCCCGTTGATGCGGTTTACGGACTGCATAACTGGCCCGGTGCACCAAGTGGGGAAATTTTGGTTTCACCTGGACCCATAATGGCGGCAGCAGATACATTTTCAGTTACAGTGACAGGTCAAGGAGGGCATGGCGCCATGCCCCACAAAGCAGTGGATCCAATAATCGCAAGCTCCTTGATGATAAGTGGGTTGCAAAGCCTAGTTTCAAGATCCGCAGACCCGAAGGAAACTCTTGTTATTTCCGTGACTAAAATCAACGGCGGAGATGCATTTAATGTCATTCCAGACTCTGTTGTTTTTGGCGGCACCGTTCGTTATTTTGACACTGATCTGGGAGCAAGTAATAAAAAACGAATGGACCAAATGTTGGGTGGAATAGCATCAGCCCATAATGTTAAAGCCGAGTTTTCTTATGACGAAGTCTATCCACCAACTGTTAATCATGAGAAAGAGGCCGATTTTGCCCGCGAAATAGCAATTAAAGTAACTGGTCAAGAATCAGTAGAAGCGCAACACTCCATGGGATCAGAGGATTTTTCATTTTATCTTCAAGAGCTACCTGGAGCATACGCCTGGATCGGTAATGGCCTTATAGGAGAAAGTGCACACCTGCATAATCCCCATTATAATTTCAACGATGATATTCTTCCGGTTGGCGCTAGTTTTTTTGTTAGGCTAGCGGAGGCTGCCCTCCCTCACGCAGAGAATTAAGTCGCATGATAAAACTTGCCGCAAATCTATCTCTGCTGTTTTCGGAACACCCATTCATGGATCGTTTTGCAAAAGCGGCAGCATGTGGCTTTAAGGGTATAGAGATCTTATCCCCGTATGAATGGCCGGCCCAAAAAATAGCAAATGCGTTAAAAGAACACTCTCTCACTGCGGTTCTAATAAACTCGGCTGCCGGAAACACCCAAAATGGAGAACGCGGTAGGGCTGCTGTACCTGGTCTAGAAACGGCTTTTTGGGATGATATACAGCAGGCAATTGAGTACGCCAACATCCTGAATTGCCGTCAAATTCACGTTATGGCCGGGGTAGTTAAGTCTCCTGACGACTGGGACGCATCGAGGTTAACCTTTGTGAGCAACCTGCAGAAAGCAGCGCCCGTAGCAGCCAAGCACGGAATTGATTTATTAATCGAGCCAATTAACGACAAAAAAGACATTCCAGGCTACTTTCTAACCAAAATTCCTGTTGCCCGCGACATTATCACTGAAGTCTCTCACGATAATGTGCAGCTTCAATTTGATTTCTATCATGCCCAGGTTATGCAGGGAGATCTTACAACATTAGTAATAGAAAACATTGATATCACATCACACTTCCAGATCTCAAACCTGCCTGGGCGTTGTGAACCAAACCACGGTGAAATTAATTACCCATACCTCTTTCAACTTCTTGAGTCCTTAAACTATAGCAAATGGGTGGGTTGCGAGTATCGCCCAAGTAAAGGCACCATAGAGACATTGGATTGGGCGAGCGCCTATGGCATCAATACCCCCACTAGACCTTAGCACTCCTCTTAGTAACATTTTTAGTTAACGCTGCACTAAGAAATTCATCAATCTCACCATTAAGAACTGCGCTGGTATTACTCGTCTCAAAGCCAGTCCGTAAATCCTTCACAAGCTGATACGGCTGAAGAACGTAGGACCGAATTTGATGACCCCATCCTATCTCTTTTTTATCAGCCTCTTTTTCCGCCATATCGGCCTCTCGTTTTTGTAACTCCCTTTCGTATAATCTCGACTTAAGCATGCGCATAGCCGTAGCACGATTCTTGTGCTGGGACCTCTGATTTTGACACTGCACAACTATACCGGTAGGCTCATGGGTAAGACGCACCGCCGAATCAGTTTTATTTACGTGTTGTCCTCCAGCCCCCGAAGCTCGATATGTATCTACTCGTAGGTCTTTGTCCTCGATCTCTATATTTATGGCATCGTCGACTAGTGGATAAACCCAGACACTTGCAAAGCTAGTATGTCTACGTGAATTCGAGTCAAAAGGCGAAATTCGGACCAAACGATGAACGCCACTTTCGGTTTTTAACCAACCATATGCATTTGTTCCAGATATTTTAATTACACCTGTTTTAATACCCGCTTCCTCCCCAGGTCCCTGCTCGACTAGATCTGTCTGAAATTTGTGCTCCTCAGCCCAGCGCAGATATAAGCGCTGTAACATAGCGGCCCAGTCTTGGCTCTCCGTCCCTCCGGCCCCAGCATGTATCTCGACAAAACAATCGTTGCCATCGGCCTCCCCGGACAACATTGTTTCAAGTTCCAAAACCCTGGCAGTCGCAGCTAGCTCCGCTAAACCTTTTTCAGCGTCAGCCAAGACCTCACCGTCATCTTCAGCAACAGCCAATTCAATTAGTTCTAAATAATCAGCAAGAGACCGATCTAACCCATCATATTGTTTGATTGCATCTTCAAGTTTAGTGCGCTCCCGCATAACTTTTTTTGCCGTCTCTTGGTTATCCCAAAAATCAGCTCGTTCAATCTGTCTGTTTAGCGCTTCCAGTCGCTCCGCCGCTGATTCTGGGTCAAAGATGCCCCCTTAGCACCACCATTGACTGGCGAAGCTCTGTTACCGTTACCTCTGTCTCTGCCCGCATTACCAATCATCTCCCCGTTGTACTAGCATTGAATCACCTTATTAGTAACTAAAACATTAACTGACTTTTAGATAGGCTTACAACAAAGTATACTTAGTATAGTCCACTGTCGTCTCCCAACAGCATTTCCTCAATGCTTTCTATATTTCCATTGTCCCCTCTGTAAGGTCGAGCCGTCCCAACAGGCTCATTACCTGGCTTAAAAGCCTCTAATATTGTTCTTTTACTGCTTGGCCCAGGCAAAGTTCCAGTGTCGGCATCGATACGGACCATGCGGATTCCATTCGGAATCCTAAATGGGACAGCGAGTTGCCCTTTTGTCGCCCCTTCCATAAATTGCTTAAAAACCGGAGCCGCAACATTAGAACCAGTCTGTCTGGCACCTAAACTTCTAGGTTGATCAAATCCAATATACACTCCTACCGCCAGATCAGGGGAAAATCCAATAAACCAGGCATCAAAGCTATCATTAGTAGTACCAGTCTTTCCGCCCAAAGGGCGTCCAAGTTTTCCAACTTTGCGTGCCGTTCCGCGCTCAACCACCCCTTTTAACATCCACGTCAATTGAAATGCCGAGGCCGGATCAGTAATTTGTTTCCTAATATCATTCAACTGCGGCACTACATCAGGTGATGCATGGGGAAAACCGCATAAACTACATTCCCTAGTATCTCTTCTTTCTATAGTGACACCTTTCCTATTTTGAATTCTTTCAATAAAAGCAGGCTCAATTCTCCTACCGCCATTAACCAACATAGCGTACGCTGATGTCAACTTCAGCAGGGTAGTCTCGCCCGAACCCAAGGCGGTTGAAAGATGTGGCTCGAATCCCCCTAATCCAAACCGAGCTGCAGCATCTAACACATTTCTCATCCCAATTGCATTAGCCAATCGAACCGTCATCAAATTCTTTGATTTTTCTATGCCTACCCGCATGGTTGCAGGACCACCAAATTCCCCCCCATAATTTTCCGGTTTCCACATTCCTAATTCAGGGCCCTGATCGACTACAAATGGGGCATCAAGAATTAAACTCGAGGGAGTATACCCTGCTTCTATAGCAGCTATATAAACAAAGGGCTTAAATGCAGACCCAGGCTGTCGCCGCGCCTGAGTTGCCCTGTTAAATTGACTTTCCTCAAAACTCCATCCACCTATCATTGCCAAGACCCTTCCCGTATGAGGGTCTATAGCAACCAGCGCACCTTCAACCTGGGGCAGTTGACATAAATCAAAATGTTTAAGACCATCTGTATCTATATTTGGATCTTCTTGGGAGGCGCGTACTAACACTACATCCCCCACCGACAAGAGATCCCTGGCATCCTCGATAACTGGCCCTAAGCGTTGTCCACCCTTGGCCTGCCGGGCCCACACTAAATTGGATAATGGAATTTTACCCTGTGTGCTATCTGAGAATCCAATAGTCACTTCTACTGCCTGTACATCGAGAACTACCGATAACAGCCACGAACCCAATCCTGGCGGTTTATCAAGTCTCTTTAAGTTCATTGCCCAATCGGAATTTATATCTATCTTTCCAAGCGGTCCACGCCAACCAAACTTACGATCATAATTGATTAGACCATCCCGCAAAGCACGAACTCCGACGCGTTGAAGAGCTGGGTCCAGAGTAGTTCGAACCGACAAACCTCCCATATACAAAGCATCTGGCCCGTATTTTGAACTGATTTCCCTTCTCACCTCCTCGGCAAAAAATGGAGCATTCACTATCTCTGCTTGATTCCTTGGCACTAACTCTATAGGACTACCACTCGCTCGCTTCAGTTGCTCTTCTCCTATGTACTCATCCTCTAGCATCCGCCCCAAAACGTAATCACGTCGACCTAAAGCCGCGGCCATATTACGACCGGGGTGGTAGCTGTTTGGAGCTTTTGGGAGGCCCGCTAGGAAGGCTATTTCCGCCAACTCAAGATCAGCCAAAGACTTATCAAAATAGTTCAGAGCAGCAGCAGCAATTCCGTAGGACCTTTGACCCAAAAAGATCTCGTTCAGATATAATTCTAGAATTCTACCCTTCGATAAAGCGCGTTCTATTCGTACGGCAAGTATGGCCTCCCGAACTTTCCGGTCGAGAGAAACTTCGTTAGTAAGAAGAAAATTTTTTGCTACCTGTTGAGTAATTGTAGAGGCTCCGATAAGCCTCCGGCCTGATCTAAAATTTATAATGTTTTGGATTACTGCACGCCCAACACCAACAAGATCCACCCCTTTATGAACGTAAAAATTTTTATCCTCAGCAGCCACAAATGCCTGGATAAGCAACTCCGGAATTGTTTCAATTGGGACGAATACACGCTGTTCTCGAGCATATTCGGCGAGAAGACGTCCATCGCCAGCATGGAGGCGTGTCAAGGTTGGAGGTTCGTAGTCAGCCAATTGGGAGTATTCCGGCAGTCCTCTGCTAAAATGGTGCAACGCAAAGAATAAAATACCCATCCCCCCTAAGATCAAGACTAGAGCGCCTATAGCGCTGAAAGCAAGCAACCAACGTAGCAACCTGAAGCCACCGGTCCCACCCCTGTTATAATTCCCTGATAAATTCATAAGAACTGCCTAACCTTCACATCGTCAGGTCTATTCTAAGACTAATTATGGCTGAGTTATGGCGATCCTGCACCCAAAATCTAACACCACTATTTTGTTTTTCCCCTGTTTTGTGTAGCATTTAATGATGGAAGATATGATTGTAAGTGGAGCACGGTCTCTAAATTCTGCCCAGTTTCAAAGACGTGTTTTGTGCACAGCGCAGGGCCTAGCTGAGCTAGGCATTGAAGAAGGAGATAGTTTGGCGCTGATGCTCCGAAATGACTTCTCGTTTCTTGAAGCAACGTTTGCTGCTGGCCTTATCGGGGCATACTCAGTGCCAATAAACTGGCACTATAAGGAACGGGAAACTACCTATATCATCGAGAACTCTGATGCTAAGGCTCTCATCATTCATGCGGACCTTTTGCCTAACCTGCGAAGGGAAATTCTTCAAAACGTGAAACTTTTTGTTGTGCCCCCAGCCCCTGAAATCCAATTGGCCTACCCCGGATTAGATGCCGACTTTCAACCTTCTAAAAATATTTTGGACTGGGATTCATGGAGGGATACCCAAACCGAGTGGTCTGGAACACCCCTCCCCGCCCGTGGAAGCATGCTTTACACATCGGGCACAACCGGCAACCCTAAAGGAGTACGAAGATTCCCAGCATCTCCCGAACTCCAATCGTCTATGATGGAGAGATTGACGTTGGGCTTTGCATTGCGCAAAGGTATAAGAGCTCTAATGACTGGCCCAATGTACCACAGCGCTCCAAACGCTTATGCACGTGCTGTTATTCTACTGGGTGGCAGCCTGATTTTGATGCCACGATTTGATGCGGAAGAATGTTTGCAATTGATCGAACGTTACGAAATAACCCATATGCACATGGTTCCCACCATGTTTGTCCGTTTGCTTCAACTAACCAACGAGCAAAAACAAAAGTATGACCTATCTAGTCTTGAAAGTGTGGTCCATGGGGCTGCACCATGCCCGCCACAAGTAAAGATAGATATGATAAATTGGTGGGGACCAATAATCTATGAGTACTATGGCTCAACAGAAGCTAGCTTAATTACTATAGTAGACAGCCAAGAATGGCTTAAAAGAAAAGGGACGGTAGGCAAGCCATTACCTGAAACGGAAGTACATATACTAGATGAAAACGGTGATAATTTGGAAGCTGGAAAGATTGGAGATATCTACGTGAATATGCCTGTGAGTCCGGGTTTCACCTATCACAAAGATAGTGCCAAACGTGCAAGCATTGAGATCCGCGGATTAATTACCAACGGAGACCGCGGAAGCCTTACAGAAGAGGGATACCTCTACCTAGCTGACCGGAAAGCTGACATGGTTATTTCCGGAGGTGTGAATATCTATCCTGCAGAAATTGAAGCTCTATTGCTTACTATGCCAGGCCTCAGAGATTGTGCCGTGTTTGGAATTCCAGACCTAGAGTTTGGCGAAAAATTGGTAGCGGCAATTGAACCTATACCCGATGTCAAAATAAAAGAGTCAGAAGTTCGCAGTTTTCTAGCTAATCAACTGGCACGATTCAAAGTACCAAAAATAGTTAAATTTTATGATAAACTTCCTCGCGAGGATTCTGGAAAGATCTTCAAAAGGTTTCTCCGTCAGGATTTTACACCACTTTAAAATCACATTAAATGCTGCATTCGGGGAGGTTTTAAAAAATATGACCCTGACGAAAAAACAACTTTTATCTTTTGAGCAAGATGGCTATTTGATCCTTCGAAATCTTTTTTCAAAAGAAGAAGTTACTGTGCTTCAAGCGGAAGCGGAAAGAATCGCAAAGTTGGACACTGAGGGGATTGTTAGAGAAAGTCAAACCAACACACCCAAAATTATATTGCGAATGCACGATCCTAGTTCACCCACAACCTCTCCCGCTTATGTAATGGCGGCACGCCTACCGCGGGTATTAGGTGCAGTTCAACAAATCCTGCGAACAAGATCTTTGTACCTTCACCATAGCAAAATTAATATTAAAGGCGCAATTGAAGGAAGCGTATGGCCGTGGCACCAAGATTTTGGTCAGTGGAAACTTGATGGCATTGTAGAGCCCAATCTTGTCACCTTTATGATCATGCTAGACGAAGCAACGGAGCTAGGAGGATGTTTGCACTTCCAACCTGGCAGCCACCGCCTAGGAAGAATTGACCCACAATGGGACGAAAGCACGGCTTACAACTTCTACTCCACGCCGATTGAAGACATAAAACGCGCTTTGAAACAAGGGAGGAAACCTGTCGCTATAACAGGGCGCCCGGGAGATTCTGTATTATTTCACTGCAACTTACTACACTCGTCTGGCCAAAACTTGTCGGCTGAAGACAGGCGCCAAGTATATTTTTGCTATAATCCCACTAGCAATAGGCCGCAGGAAGTCAACAACCCTCGCCCTGAATTTGCTCGCTCCACAAACTGGGAACCTGTGCAATTGGAAGAGAACGGGTCCCTGTTAGGTAGCAAGTTTTAAAAATTCCTGTTCTTCAATAGCTACTTAGATTGGTGAGACCAAGGCCCCACATATCCGGCGGACCAATCTGGCGGAATCTGGCAAGGCCTGGGGTCATGGTGGGCCCAACGAGCACGCTCTCCCCTCACTATAGTGCCATCGTAGACACTTGGTATAGGGTTTGCCGAGTAAGGGAAAGCATCAGCTGCCGAGTAAACATTCAAAAGGAGCGGCCTTGACGATCTGGAGTGATTGACATCAGAGCCATGAATAGTCCGACAATTCAATAGAAACACTGTACCAGCAGCCCCTATCATATAATCCTTTAATGCTTCAGTTACCCAGTCTAACTTATCTTTTGCAATACGAATTACAAAATTTCCGCGATCATCATATAAGTCATACAATGGTCCAATATGACTCCCCTTAACAACAGTTAAGGGCCCTTGGGACATGTTAACATCCTCGAGCAAGACCCCAACTGTAACAGGGCTGTAATTAGTATGTGGCCAGGCTTGGATATCTTGGTGCCATTCAAACCTCTGCCCCCCGTTTGCCCATTTGTAATTCAGTTTGGAGTGAAAAAAACGAACGTTGGGACCAACGACATCCGCCACCAAGTCAGGGATAATAGACTCTGAAGCAAATTCCCAAAATATTTTGTCATAAGATACCGGACTAACTACCCTTCTTAATTTTGGATCCTCAAAACAATGACCATCTTCCAAGACAAACATCTCGTTATTTTGCGAAACTGGTCGACTTTTTTCAATAAATCTCATGCTTGCGGATCTCAACCTTGTTAACCAAGCCGTCTCCAAAATCCCTTCTAACTTAAGATATCCAAGATGAAAATACTCTTCCCTCTGAGAAGATGTAAGCACCTTGCTCTCCCTTTCTAAAACTTCTTTAAGTTGCATTTTGCACCAATCCAAAAATCTTAATCATAGCTGCCAGTTTCTCATATCTCTGCTATACAGACATCTTTCCACAAAATATAAGTGCTGATAGTATGAACCTATTCCTCATCTTCCGCCAATATATTTCTGCTTATCTTATATGTACCTGTTAGCCACTTTCCCAGGTCTACTTGGGCACATCTTCTGCTGCAAAAAGGTGCCCGTTCCAATAATAGGTTCCGTCCGCAACTTGGGCACTTTCCATGCTTACTCCCAGAATTTAATTTCTTATCTCCCTCTTTATAACTCAACCTGACACAACCCTAAAATCCACGCCCCCAACATTAGTATCCACCATTAAATTTATCCTCACAGCTCTACTTTTCTCAATCTCGTCGATAATTTCCGAACAATGAGCTTTCAAAAATTCTATGGTTCTATCGTTACCAAGAACCGAGAAATGGGTCTCTTGGGTAAAGAAAATTTCCCTTTCCAGTACCATAAAAACTTTATCGATGACGGCACGAATGTGTTGAACCTTACCATCACCATCACAATTCGAACAAACTTCCTTCATCACGCTAGAGTGAGCTCCTCCCCGTCGATATCTTGTAAGTTCTACAACTCCAAACTCCGAAAACCCTGATATCCTCACTGGAAAGTTATCTCTATTAAGGCTCGTTCTTAGGGCATCAAGTATTCTTTTTTTATCTTTTTCGTGTCTCATATTAACAAAATCAATCACTACAAGACCGCCTATATTTCGTAGGCGGATTTGTCGCCCTAAAATTGAAGCGGCCTCTAAATTAGTTTGGAAAGCAATCCCGGAACGCACCCCTTTACTGCTATTCTCTCCGGTATCTACATCCACTGTAGTCATTGATCGGGTTTCGTCAAAATAAAGACGACCACCAGAAGGCAAACTGACCGCCGAGGAACCGACTTCCTCCAACTGTTCTTCCAAATTATTCTCTACAATCATGGCGCGTTTGGCAGTTACTGCCTTAACCAATCCCACTGCCTCCGGGTAGTAGGTCCTACAGTAGCTTTTCACCTCATCAAGCTTATTCTTACCACTCACCATGATGGACACAACTTCTGGACTCAAATGTTCCCTTAAAAACCTTTCAGTTGCCGTTGGCGCAGGCCAAAGCAACCCTATTGATTTTGCCGAACCATGTAGCCTTCGAATTTCAGCCCAAATTTGTCGTAACTTTGTAATCTCATAAGAAATTCCATCACTGCTTTGTCCTCTCGCAGAAGTCCTCACTAAAATACCTTCATCCCCTTTTTTATTCTGACTCGCAACGATATTGAGCCGAGCCCGTTCATCGTCCCCTGTTATTCGAGGAGAGACGCTAATAGTTCCAGAATATGGACTGAAAACAGCATATCTACCTACTAATGAGATTACACTGCTGACTCTAGGTCCCTTGCCATCTCTCTCATCGCTCCTGACTTGAACAAGGATTTTGGAACCTTCCGTAAGCCGAGCCTTATAATCGCATTGACCATCTATATATTTCCGTTTTATCTCCCCCGCTAAATTTAGAAATGCGTTCTTTTGCATTCCACAATCTATAAACGCAGCGTCGATACCAGGAAGCACTTTAGTTATCTTACCAAGATAAACACCCTCAACTAAAGAAGATGCATTTTTGGGTTCAAGATACAAGACATCTAGATAGCCATCCCGAGTAAGAGAAATACGGGTGGTCAAGATAGAATCAAATACATAAATTTCTTGTCCCATGGTTGTCCACCCCTAGGATTATTCGTATGACGTGGGATAACCAATACCGGACAGCATATTATAAGTCTCATAAAGTGGTAGCCCAACCACATTCGTGTAAGATCCAGTGATGGATATGATAAAAGCTGATGCCCTACCTTGTATCGCGTATCCTCCAGCTTTCCCTTCCCACTCCCCACTATCAAGATAGTTTGAAATTTCGCGAGTGGTTAACTTCTTGAATTTAACTCTTGTTTGGATACACCGTTGCCGCTTTGAGCTCCCGTAACGAATATATACAGAGGTATACACTCGATGGTTGCGGCCAGACAGCATGGTTAAGAAGGCCGCCGCTTCAGCCATATCTCTCGGCTTACCAACTGTTCTTTTGCCCAGAGCAACCGCGGTATCGGCAGCCACTATTACTGCCTCCTTATGCTGTCTAAAGACTTTTTCTCCCTTTAATAAAGACAGTCGCGTAACCAAATCTTTAGGACCTTCTCCAACGATTCTAGTTTCATTGACATCCGCTGGAATAACTAGATCAGGCGCGCAACCTATTTGATGAAGCAACTGGTGCCTTCTATCAGATGCCGACGCCAATACTAACTTTCTCGCGTTCACGAATAGGCCACCAATTTCACGGATACTCTTACACTAACTATCTTATCACTTATGCCGAAACACTATTCGACCCTTTGAAAGATCGTAGGGTGTCATTTCCACGGTTACCTTATCACCGGCTAAAACGCGTATACGGTTTTTACGCATCCGCCCAGAAGTGTGGGCAAGTATTTCATGCTCATTCTCTAATTTAACCCTAAACATTGCATTAGGAAGCAACTCTGTAACCTGCCCCTGAAATTCCAACGCATCTTCCTTAGCCATTCAATCTCCTATTACTCATATAATATGTGCCCAAATTCAACTGTACTCCGTGACCCATCACAAACCAATGTACATCCTCTATGTTTGTAACAAATAACTTTCGTATCATCCACACTGATACCAATCCTCTAAATTATTGCGCTTACAAACCCGAATTTCTATACTAGATTTAACTATTCTCTTAATTACGTAGCTGCATGACACATATTAACGTAAACAAGCGCCTTGCTGTCGTAAAATCAATCGTTACTTTACCACTCAGAGAGTCTAATAACATCTGCGATCCCTCGTCATGAAGTCCTTTCCGGCCCACGTCTAATGCCTCTATCTGATTTGGCCGCGCATACTTTATTGCGTTATGATAACTCTCACATACTGTAAAATAATCCTTGACCAGTCTTCTTAATCCTGACATCGGCAACACAATTCGCTCCTGAGCAGCACTATTGGCGTAATTGTTAATTAGAAAGAACAACCTATTCTCCTCGATTCCCAATATTAATTTATACGGGCCGGGAATCTTGGCGACAGGCTGGAAATAATTCTCTTCCAAAAGGTCATAAATAGCTACCTTCCTCTCCCTATCGATTTCTGGATTCCAACGAACAACAGAACGTTCATCAAGAAAAACCTCAACAATACGATAGGATTTTTGGTTCACATCATCAGATTTTATATTTTTCAACGCTCTTACTGAAAATCATTTAATGGAATAATTCTAGAATCAAGGGAGTTGGTAATTCCATCTTGATCACTCATCCAACAGTCTCATTGCTAAAGATTGGGCGTGGGCCTCTAATCCCTCTCGTTTGGCCAGCGTAATACCGTGTTGCGCTACAGCCTGAAGGCTCAAGGCATCACACTCTATCAAATTTGTGCTCTTACAAAAATCTACAACTGACAGACCAGAGGAATAACGAGCGCTCCTTGCCGTAGGCAATACGTGGTTCGGACCAGCGACGTAGTCTCCAACTGCCTCAGGGGTATAGCGCCCTATGAATATAGCACCAGCATTTTTGATCCTTTTTAGAAGCGGATCTGGGTTTCCCAGAGCCACTTCCACGTGCTCCGGAGCCAATCTATTTATCAGGACAGCCGCCTCCAAAAGTTCATTAACTACTATGCTAATTCCATTTTTCTCCCAGCTTTCCCGGGCGATGTCCGCCCGTTCTAAGTTTCTCAAATGAATCAATATATTTTTTTCAACAGCTTCTGCAAAAGCAATATCATCAGTTATCAAAGTACACAAAGCGTCTTTATCGTGTTCAGCTTGCGATAACAAATCCATAGCAATCCAGCTTGGGTCCGCCTCCCTATCTGCAACTACTAGTATTTCACTTGGCCCTGCAATGGCGTCTATACCAACTATGCCAAAAACTTGCCTCTTCGCCTCCGCAACAAATGCGTTCCCCGGCCCTACAATCTTGTCAACGGGGCTAATAGTTTTGGTGCCGTAAGCCAGGGCAGCTACCGCTTGTGCGCCACCCACCTTATAGATTTCTTCAACCCCAACAATCTTTGCCGCAGCGAGGAGATACGGGCTTACAGCCCCAGTGGGACAAGGAACGACCATTGCTAACCTCTCAACTCCAGCCAACCGCGCCGGAATTGCGTTCATGAGCAAAGAACTAGGATAGACAGCCTGGCCCCCAGGCACATACAAGCCTACAGATTGAATCGGCGTCCAGCGGGTTGCAAGCTTCAAGCCAGCTTGGTCCGTAAATGAAAATTCACTAGGAATTTGTCGTTTGTGAAAATCCTCTATACGACCTGCCGCAAATTCTAGTGCGGCAATATCTTCAAGTTCGCACGATGCAAAGGCTATTTCAATTTCTTTTCTCGATACCCCAACTTCTCCGGGTCCCAATCTTATTCCATCAAACTGCTCAGTGTATTGCAATAAGGCAGGGTCACCATGATCACGCACGCGCTGCAATATCTCCTGCACTACACTGGCCACCCCAACAGCTCTTACTTGTCTTTTTTTTAAGGCTTCTTCCAGTGAAGCCTCAAAATTAGGGTCCGTCGCTCTAAGTGGTTTCTGCATTTATTACACCAGAAAAATCTGAAACAAGTTGATCAAGTTCATGGCTACGTGTTTTCCAAGCCGCCTGATTAACAATCAACCGAGAAGTAATTTCTGCAATTACTTCCTTTTCCTGTAGACCATTCTCCGCCAGTGTCCGACCGCTGTCGACAAGATCAACAATCCTATTACACATACCAAACAAGGGTGCCAACTCAATGGCGCCACTCAACTTAATACATTCGGTTGTCACGCCTCGCGCATTAAAAAAACTTTTTGTAGCATTTGGATATTTTGTGGCGACTCTTAGATGATCCCAGGAATTGGATGAACGTTCTGACTTTTCTTGTGGTTCTGCCAAAGACATACGGCACCTACCAATGCCTAAATCAACAGGAGCGTACACATTAGGATACTCAAATTCCAAAAGGGTATCGTACCCCGTTACACCTATATGAGCTCCACCAAATGCCACAAAAGTAGCCACATCAAAGCTTCTAACCCTGATTAGGGTTAGGTATGGTAAATTCGTACTAAACGAGAGCCTCCGCGACTTGATGTTGTGAAAATCCGCTTCGGGCTCAATTCCCACTTTTCTCATAAGGGGCAAAAGCTCTGATAAAATCCTTCCCTTGGGTACAGCAAAAGTTATTTCAGACACCGCTCTCACCTACGTCAGGTTTCGCATCCAAATCCCTAAACCAGCAAACCATATTATCTCCCTTTAGTTTTATAGCGCCGCCTCCACTGAAAATCAGTGCCACTTCTCCCTGAACATAGGACACGGAGAGGAAACGCAAAAGGATATTCCTCTTCTCACGGATTATATCTCTTGTTCGGACACTCTTTACACCATCAAAGCATAAACCCGTCCTCACTCTGTTTATGGTCCCCGCTTGGGAGACATTCTCTATATTATTTTCTCTCACAAATCGACTAACAAGAACTATGAATTGATCCTCATCCCTCAAAAAGGTCATGTCCTTGAGTTTAGCCTCCGCATCTTGCAACAAAGCCGAAATTACAGAAAAATCCTCTTCATCCCCAGCTCTGAGGCTCAGGGACCTATGTGATGATTCAGCGTTCATTCGCGCAGCCGTTCCACTATTGCGCCACAAGCAACTAATTTCTCCACTATAGTTTCATAGCCCCTATCCAAATGATAAACGCGATTGATCACTGTTTCACCCTGAGCAGCAAGCCCGGCTAACAAAAGAGACACACTCGCCCTCAAATCAGTTGCCATCACCGGAGCTCCATTCAGGGCACTGACACCCACGACCATTGCAGTATTCCCTTTAATACTAATATTTGCACCCATGCGGGCTAGTTCATTGACATGCATAAAACGATTCTCAAAAATCCTCTCCCGAACTGTGGACACCCCTTTAGCAAGGGTCACAAGTGCCATAAGTTGCGCCTGCATATCCGTAGGAAAACCGGGGTATGGTTCGGTTTCTATAGTTACTGGACAGATCTCTCGAGAAACCCGGGCGGCACGCACCCCATCGGGTATATTGCTTAACTCTACCCCAACCCTTGCAAGGCTATCGGCGACAGTCTGCATATGTTCTAGCCGTGCCCCTAAAAGATCTAGAGTTCCCCCGGTGATCCCGGCAACTATAGCGTAGGTCCCGCTCTCAATGCGATCAGAAACGACAGTATAGTCAGCGCCCCCTAGAGATGAGACCCCAGAGATCTCCAATCTTTGGGTTCCAACGCCACTTATACGGGCCCCCATTTTTACCAAACATTTGGCAAGGTCCGCCACCTCTGGTTCGCGTGCAGCATTACTAATAATGGTGTCTCCCTCCGCGAGGCTTGCAGCCATCATTAGATTCTCTGTCGCACCAACAGATGCAACGGGCAATCGGATAACTGCTCCCCGCAGACCTTTCGGCGCAGACGCCTCTATGTAGCCTTCCTTAAGTAATATCGTGGCACCAAGCTGCCGCAATCCAGCAACATGGAGGTCAACCGGTCTGGGTCCAATCGCACATCCTCCTGGCATCGACACGCATGCATATCCAAGACGCGCCAATAACGGCCCCATAACTAAAACAGAGGCTCGCATTTTTCTTACCAATTCATAAGACGCAGTAACACCCTCCAACCCACTTCCGCTGAGCGCCAGGCAAATAGATGGATCACCCTTAATATTGCAGCTACCCCCGTTTGCCTCGTGATCAGAAACATCGAGGCCCAACTCGGCTAACAACTTGGCCATAGCTTCGATATCGGAAACCTTGGGCACATTCCGGAGTATCAAGGTTTGGTCAGTCAACAAGCTAGCGGCCATCAAAGGTAACGCCGCGTTTTTAGCTCCCGAAATACGAACAGAGCCTGATAAAGTCTGCCCCCCTATTATTCTTAACCTATCCATGATTCCAGAAAAACCACCTTACAATGAAAAAGGTTTAATCCGCTGAGCCATACTCTTTGCATTGAGGGGCCACTCTTCAGTTTCAACCGCTTCTACTCACTTATCTCTCGCACTCGTCCAGGTCGATTTCCTCTATTTGAGCCTTGGTACGAGCCTGCAATTTCCGCTTTTTCAAATTTTCTCGGAGCAGTTCTCCTTCACGTTGGCGTTTCTTATCTTCTCTCTCCTGACTCGGAGAAAAACTGTTCATCAGAAATTTTCTCGATTTTCTCATTCAATTATACCGGACCCACAAAATCTACCTCAAGTTAATGTTGTAACACTGCATTTATGCACACCGCAGCGACCAAAAGAGGGCCTTGCCGCACAACCAATAACATAAAGTGGTTGCTGAGACGGCCGTCATCTAATAGACCTTATCACCAGCCGCCGTAGCTCAGGGGTAGAGCACACCCTTGGTAAGGGTGGGGTCGAGTGTTCAATTCACTCCGGCGGCACCACCATCATTAAACCCATCTGCTTAAAGCAAGACCTATCCCTGACACCACTCATATCTCGCAAAATTCAGCACTAATACTATCTTCCATAAATGCTATATTGTTACCATAAGGTTCCCGTTTTATTGATTTCTCAGGAGTGGAGCAACTATTGGTAAATGACATTTTCAATTCTGCCATTCTAATTATTGCGGAGCCCCTGCTTTATTTAATTAGAGTTGATCAACGAGTATACTGGTTGTATTTGCTAATGGCTGCTGTTCTGGCAGGTTGGGTATTTGTCCACACACCGGATTTTTCCCGGAAAAATGGGACTATTCCAAAGCTCCAGCAATTTACACAGTTTATTCATTTTTGCTTTCCGAAGCGCTTACTCGGACATAGGTCTGCCCGCGTCGACTATACTTTTTTTATCATTAATCGCATGGCCTTTCCATGGCTCATAGCCCCATTAACATTTGGAATCGTCGGAGCTAGCCAACTCAGCATGCAGTTTCTGGAACAGTTTGCCTTTCTGAGCAACATACTGGGCAAGGCGTCAACTTTAGACCAGATACTCTTTACCATTTTGTTGTTGTTTATCATGGATGGTGCAATTTACTTAGCCCATTATCTACAGCACCGGCTCCCTCCCTTATGGGAGTTTCACAAAGTGCATCATTCCGCCGAAGTACTTACCCCCATCACGGTATACAGAATGCATCCAGTTGATGATCTAGTATCAGGAAGTATGGCGGGGATCTCTATGGGCCTAGTAATTGGACTATTCCAAACCCTCTATGCCGAGGGGATAGGCTGGTACTCCATTGCCGGGCTAAACATGGGGGTTACGGTCTTCTACCTTTTTGGCTATAATCTGCGACACTCCCATATTTGGCTATCATACCCCCCAATAATCAGCCACTTTTTAATCTCACCAGCTCAACACCAAATCCACCACAGCATGGATCCTGCCCATTTTGGAAAGAATCTTGGCTTCATCTTCTCCTTCTGGGACTGGGCAGTTGGAACCCTTTATGTTCCAAACACACGCGAACCAGTAAAATGTGGAATTGCAGGCACTGAATCAAAAAATTTTGATGCTGTCTGGAAACTGTACTGTCTGCCATTTAGGGAAATCGGACGTTTGATTAGGATGTACACAAAAAGACTGGAACTATGAATACTTCACGATCCTTGAAACTATATTGGCCTCTAATCATAGCGCTCATCATTGGTAGCCTGGCTCTAGCAGTTTATCTTTTTTATCCAACACCCCGTCTCCTGACAGCCCAACCAACGGACGAAGTTGAATTAAACAAACTAACTTGGTTAGAGGTGCGGTCATTCCTGCAAACAGGTAAATCTAGCATTATCATCCCCACAGCTGGGATTGAGCAAAATGGCCCACATATTATCCTAGGCAAGCATGGTTTTATCGTCCGAGAAGCGGCCCTCGCCATAGCAAAAGAACTCGGCAACGCTCTGGTAGCACCGACCATAGAAACCGTGCCAGAAGGAAATATCGATCCACCCACAGGACATATGCAATATTCGGGCACTGTTTCTATCCCAGAAGAGGTGTTTGAGCAAATACTCGAACACACAGCTCGGAGCTTCAAGCATCATGGATTTAAGACAATGTTTTTTCTCGGAGACAGCAGCGGCAATCAAGATGCTCAGCAGAAAATTGCTGAGAAACTTACTGCTGAATGGAAAGCTGAAGATGTGCAAGTATTTCACATCGATGACTACTACTCTCGCAATGGCCAGTTAGATTGGCTAAGAAAAAATGGTTATACAAATCGTCAGATAGGAACACACGGAGGCATTAGAGATACCTCCGAACTCCTCTTCGTGTTTCCCAATGGAGTACGAAAACACCTTCTTACCCTTACTCAGCACTCTATAACTGAACCAACGGGGAGCAATGGAGACCCCTTTCTAGCATCCCCAAAAATCGGCAAGATAATGCTGCATCTTAAGATTCAGTCTGCTGTAAAACAAATCCAGAAATTAACAAATTCAAGTTCTAACTAAAAATTCCAGGTACACTGAGAGGAAACGGCAATGGTTTGGGCATTTTTACTACGACGCTTTTCGGGGCGACAGAAACAGCGCACTATGCTTACAGTTGACCAAAGCAGGCATCTTGCTTGGGTGACGAGAAAAGCTGCCACTCAAGCAATTGCTTCAGCTATCCTATCTCTGATTGCACTTGCCACGCCAATGGCCGATGAAACGGGTCCTCTGACATGTCCACAGAAATACCTTTCAGGGGAGGCAGCCCAAGAGATGATGGTTAAAGGTGTGATAATGCATACGCAGCTGCGAAACCAAGAAAATGAAGATCACACCAAATATACTTTTATCCACACGGTTCGGGCTGACTGGACCATTTGGATTTGCATACAAACCGTCGATGTGAGCAACGGGACACCAGACAACTTAAGAATCTCGTGCACAGCCTGTGACTACTAGAGGATCCGCACCTTCACCTCTTAGTTGCCAATTTAACAACTTTAGGTAAACAGGACTTAGATCCCATAGTCCTTAAAAAAGGCTAGATAAATAAGCAGTATCAAAATAATTAGTTTTCCATAATCAAGGTCAAATGCGGTGCCTTCCCCAAATCGGCTCTGAAATTTCTCAAAAATACTTTTCATAATAAAACATCTCCACTGGCCAGATGCGTCAACAATATATAGCATACGTTTGTATCATATAGCATAAGTTTGATTCGGCCGAAAAGAGGGTGCAGAGATATGGATTTGCTCCAACTATTTTAAAAAGTTGAGGCCATGAAAATAAGAAGAAAGGCTTGTTTTTGGATGTTCACATCGTACGGAAAACTCTCCCATCGCCCCCTACCTTAGGTTAGGCAAGTTGACCTAATTCAGTTTTCACACGCCCTATTGGAAATACACATGATAATAGAAAGGTTAAAATCGAATATAGCCCTTTTGGGCTCGGTTCTAATGCTAATTGCTCTTCTCTCTAATCCGGTAAAAGCGGAGTTGGACTTTGGTTTTGAAGCTGAATATCGGGGGAATTTTGAACAGGCTTTAGCTGAACTCCAACCCTTGGCAGAAGCCGGCAACGCCAGAGCGCAGCTTTGGCTCGGACTTATGTATTATTATGGTCGGGGTGTATCATTTAACCCCCGAAAAGCCCAAAAATGGATTAGAAAATCCGCCGACCAACTCTATGAGAACGCTGAATTTTCCTGGTGCTTCATCATACAGGGATGTTGGACGGGAGGACTCAATAATTAAAGGACGACAATCAACATTACACAAATTTATGAATATTACTTTATAAAATTTTATATATTAAACAATGTATTATGTATTTTTCTTAACAACTAAATATATACTTATTCCATCCAAGTATGAACCGATAAACATCGAACCTTATTCATTTATTTTCCCTTGAAAAATTAAGGCAAACATTAAAATCGTCACTTCGGGCAGCATTTTCTGTTAGAAAATTAGACATTAGGTGGCCCCTGAATACATTAGGATAATGGGACGTTTTTTAGGTGGACCAAATTAAGAAACAAGTCTTTATACAGCTTCACCAAAAGGGTACATTGCCGATCCGGCTGTGTGAGGAATAGGAGAGCAATAGCTCGTTTTCAGAGGGTCGGCGATTTAACCTGTTAACGGCCTGTAATAGTGTCGTCTGTAACCAGGGATTGTTTTATATTTTAGTTATTTAGCAGAATTAATTTATGCGCATTCTAGTTATAAGCCTCTTGTTTGTAGCAGTCATAGCCGCCGCGGGCACGGCGGCCCTGGTTAAGGGTTTTCTCGAATCGCAGCAAGGGACGGGTCCAGAAAACCTAATTGTGGAGGAGATGGCTCCCGCACCTGAAAAAATAACTCACGTATTGGTAGCCAAAGCAATGTTGTTACCTGGGGATGAAATTTCTACAGGAGATATCTTATTTAAGGCGTGGCCCGAGGATATGCTGGATAAGAACTATGTGGTATCTGAAACACCTGACAACGCAGGTTTGGCTGACTTTGTGGGCACAACAGCTCGTGTTAGCATTCCTTCCGGAGTTCCACTTACCCGAGAAATGGTATTCAGGCGCTCAGAGGCGGGCTTTTTGACGGGCATTTTGTCTCCGGGTATGAGAGCTGTTTCGGTCGCAGTACAGCCCCAAACTGGAGCCTCGGGCTTTATTATGCCCGGTGATTATGTGGATGTCATAGTAACCTACAATTTCACGGCCCCCGAGGAGGGACAAGGAAGCAGAACTCGTCAGGCAGCAGAAACAATCCTTGAAGAAGTCCGTGTAGTTGCCGTGGACCAGGAATTACAGGGAGAAAATGAAGAGGCAATAGTAGCCAAAACTATTACTCTAGAGGTTACTCCTAAAGGTGCGGAAACAATCTCCCTTGGAACCATGGTTGGAAAAATCCACCTCTCCCTTCGCAGCCTTTCTGCTGTCGAGTCAAAAGAACAAGAAGTTTTTACACCGGATTATGAAATTTTCGAAGCGCTTACAATTGTGGTGGAAGAGGAAGAAGAATTAGAGCTAGGGAATACCTACAATGCGCCTACACCTAGTGGGCCAAAGATCAAGGTGTACCGAGGTGGAACCGAGAGCGTGAACTCATTACCAGGTCAATTGTAATGCATAAGCAAGGAAGGAACTTTCGAAAACTCTGCTTCATAGGCGTCGTTTGGGCCCTGAGCTCTCACCCAGTCTTGTGCCAAACGGAGGTGGAGGTCCGTCCATTGGAAGAAATGGAAGCTCAAAAAGATGGCGAAATACTCACAATTCCTCTGGACAAGGTTCAAACTCTTCGGGTATCGCGAAATATAGCAGAAGTCATAATTGGTAACGCCGATATTGCCGACGTCATAGTAAAAACCCAAAACCGAGCTTACATCATCGGCCGCTCCACGGGAGATACAGATATTCTCCTTATCGACTCAGAAGGCAATCTAATTAAGCACATCGTTGCACGTGTCGGATCTAACATCGAGGCGGCAGCGACCGCGATCGCGCAAGTCGTGGATGCTTCCCAGATTGAGCTCTCGGCCCTCAATAACAATATACTAATACAAGGCATCGTTCATACTGCCAAAGAATCAGCTGACGCAGCAGAAATAGCCCGAAATTTTTTAGACCCGGATAATGAGAATGCTGCCGTAGTGAATATGCTTCAAGTGCTAGGCGATCAACAAGTCTTGCTGAAAGTGCGAATGGCTGAGATGCAACGAAACGTTCTCAAAGACCTGGGAATGGATACTGATTTCTCACTTATTAGAGGCGACGGCGCCCTATTTTTTGACATTTCCACTTCAGGACTAAATCGCATATTAAATACTGAAGGGACCGCCAGATTTAACGTCGACAGCGCAAACATACCATCAGCTACTTTTTCAGCACTAGAACGACAGGGTTTAGTCAAAACACTCGCTGAACCTGCTCTAACCGCCATTTCAGGAGAAACCGCTAATTTCTTAGCTGGTGGAGAATTTCCTACAGTGGCGGGCATTGATAACACAGGAAACGTCTTAATTGAGTTCCGCGAGTTCGGCGTCGCGCTTGCATTTACTCCCATTGTAATGGCTGAAAACCGAATAAGCCTTAAGATTTCCACTGAAGTCAGTCGAGTGTCTGCTGAAAACGTCTTAACCCTACCAGTCAATGCAGGCGCCACTACTGTTGACGTAGTCGGCCTCGCTGTAAGGAGAGCTGAAAGCACCATAAATTTACCCAGCGGCGGAAGCTTAATGATTGCTGGGCTTCTCCAAAATGACGAACTCACCACTGTAGATGGGATTCCCTGGCTAAAGGATGTCCCAATCCTTGGGACACTATTTAGAAGCCCGAATTTTGTGCAAAACCAGTCTGAACTAGTGGTGATTGTTGAAGCTTTTATCGTTAGGCCTGTGGACGGAGGACAAAAAAAACTTGCCCTACCTACAGATGGTTTTGTAAGCCCAAGCGACCTAGATCTGCTTCTTTTTGGTCGTTTGTACAAACGGTATGGGGGTGATAAAATGCGCGACACCAACCCCGTGCTACAGGGCCCCTTAGGCTACTTGTTGCGCTAGGTGTTGGTCACGGTAGTCGGGTTACCGCAGAAAGCTAGGACGGTATGGAAAAGTCACAAAATTTTATAAGAAGGATTCCTAGTGCTTTTCAAACGATTGGAATCCTATTTTTTCTGTCCATAATCCTGGGCGGCTGTAACCCTCCACCTCTTGGAAATTTGGATTATCAGAACGCTCATCCGCTACAAGTTCATGAGCGGACATTCCAAATCAGCATCGCAGTAACAGAAAGCAGTGAGGGTCCCGTGCCAAAGGACATGACTGCCCTAAGCCAATTCGTCTCTGAGTTTCATAGGAGAGCGCAAAGCAATCTCTTCGTCTTGCCTGCAGAGCAACTAACCGGATCTCAAAGAGCCAGATTACTTAGTAATATAGGATTAAAACTTGCAGCCTTGGGAGTGAGCAAACATCAAATAACAAGCGATACGATCTCGCCAGATCCAACCCAGAAATCTAATGTCGTTGTAATGAGTTTTTTAGGCTCGGCCGTTAAGGTACCAGATTGTGGTGAAGATTGGTCAGGAGAAAGTGGCTTTAATCCGGCCAACACGCCGATTAAAAGCTACGGTTGCTCGTATCAACGTAATATTGGACTCATGGTTTCTGATCCTCAAGACCTAATTCAATCCGGAAACCAAAGAAGTACCTTGGACTCAAATACAATTCAAAGGGTTATAAGACAGTATCAGGCTGGCGAACCAACAATCTCCGAAAGATATAATAGCCGCGTCTTTAAGAATGACGACTAAACCTGGAAGGAAGCAGACGTAAAATGCGCGCGGGCACGAAATACGTTGAGCATGGGACGGAACGGGAGCAAAGACAATACTTAGACTTACTCTAGAAGGTTTTTTTGAAAGCACCGGAACGCGCGAAGTCTTGGAGTCCCTTCAAAAGGACCCAAAGCTTAGGCGTTGCAGACTTGAACTCCAACAAGGAAACATCCAGCAAGCAGCCGCCCATCTTGGCGCTTCCCGAGAACCGGACCTTATATTAGTGGAGTCGGACAAGGCCGGGACAGAACTTGATACTGACCTTGAAATATTATCATCCAACTGTAGCCCTGAAACTAAGGTCATGTTGTTTGGCGCAAACAATGATATTTCTCTTTATAAGAGACTAATTGGAATGGGTATAACCGATTATTTTGCTCCTGGTAGCAACGCCGACCAGGTGGTGACCGCCATAGAACAAACTTTTTCGGAGGTCGATGCATCTAACCTAGGGAGGGTTATCGCTTTTATGGATGCAAATGGCGGAGCAGGTAGCAGTATTATCGCGGCGAACGTGGCCCGTTGCCTAGCAGAGCAATATAAACAACCCGTCACTTTGGTTGATTTGGACCTAACATTTGGAACAGTTGGATTAGAGTTTGACATCCAACCCAAACAGTCCGTATCGGATGCTTTGGCTCAGCCTGACCGCCTTGATGAAACTTTGTTGGAACGTTTTATGGTGTCTTACAGTCAGAATCTTTCAATTCTTCCTAGCGTGGGAAGTTTTAGCGGGTCAAATGAAATTGACGAAACTGCCCTTGAAGTGCTCATGACCCTATTACAACAGATGAATGCCTATGTGGTCTTAGACCTACCAAGAGCTTGGAGTCCGTGGATACAGGAAGTCCTTTTGGACTGTGAGGAAGCTGTAGTTGTAGCCACACCACAACTTTCAGGGCTCCGCAATGCCAAAAGCCTATTGGAGCACCTCGCTGAACTTCGGCCCGTTAACAGACCAACAAGGCTGATACTAAATAAAGAAGGTGCTCATAAAAGAACTGAACTACGGAGCAAGGATTTTGAGAAAACAGTTGGGAGCAAGCCGCTCGCCTCTATTCCACATGACGCAACACTGTTTGGGGTAGCAGAAAATGATGGAAAGTTAGTGGTCGATTCCAAGAAGAGCCATAAGATTTCTAAACAATTATTTACGTTAGCACAACGATTGTCCGGTCAGTAAAAAAAATGTTTGGAAAACGCGAAGCAAATGTCAACGCCTCGGTTCCGCCATCAAGCAAAAAGGATGAGCGGAAAAAAGATCTAGCCCGTTCAACAGAATCCGAACAAGAAGAAAAATTACACCCAGTACTTGGACCTGCTGACGACCAAACAATCCCCAAAACCGACCAAACTTCCCGTCCGGATGACAATAAAGAACGCCTGCAACCCATCAAGATCGAAATATTTAATGACCTAGTAGAAGCTGTAGACCTTGCTGGTCTTGGGAAATTATCGGAAGAGGCAGTACGCGAGGAAATTTCGGACATAGTGGGTGAAATTATAAGCATGCGGGACTTTGTCCTAAGTGTACATGAACAACAACAAGTAGTCGACGACATCTGCAATGATGTGCTTGGACTAGGGCCCCTCGAACCCCTAATCGCCCGTGATGACATAGCGGATATTATGGTGAATGGCCCCAACAAAGTATACATAGAAACAGACGGAAAAATAGAACTAACCGATGTCAAATTCCGTGATAATGCTCAGCTGATGAACATCTGCCAACGCATCGTTACTGCGGTCGGGAGAAGGGTCGATGAAGCCAGCCCCATTTGCGATGCTCGTCTAACTGATGGATCGCGGGTAAATGTGATAGCACCCCCCCTGTCCATTGATGGAGCTGCTCTAACGATTAGAAAATTTCGAAAGGATAAACTTTCCTTAGATGACTTGGTCAATTTTGGAAGTATAACTGAGAACGGAGCAAGACTGCTTGAAGTGGCATCCGCCAGTAGATGCAATATTCTGATCTCAGGTGGAACAGGGTCGGGAAAAACCACCCTTCTCAACTGCCTAACTGATCCAATAGACCCAGGCGAACGAGTCATCACTTGTGAGGATGCAGCAGAACTGCAGCTAAAAAATCCTCATGTAGTCAGACTAGAAACACGCCCACCTAACCTGGAAGGTGCTGGAGAAATCAGCATGACAGATCTAGTTAAGAACTGCCTGCGGATGAGACCCGAACGTATTATTGTAGGTGAAGTTAGAGGTCCAGAAGCCTTTGATTTAATGCAAGCAATGAATACCGGCCATGATGGGTCCATGGGAACTGTCCACGCAAATAATCCGCGGGAAGCTCTTTCCCGTGTAGAAAACATGATCGCCATGGGTGGATACAACCTTCCTGCAAGGGCCATGCGGGAACAAATTTCATCTTCCATAAATCTCATTGTTCAAGCATCTCGAATGAGAGACGGGTCCCGCAAGATTACTCATGTCACAGAAATTGTTGGCATGGAGGGAGATACAATTACTCTCCAAGACCTCCTCTTATATGAGTTTGAAGAGGAAACAGAGGGGAAAATACAAGGGACCCATAGATCTAGCCGGCTTCGCCCAAAGTTTTGGGAAAAAGCCCTCTATTTTGGCCTAGAAGAAAAACTGGCAGAAGCCCTTGAACTAACGGGTAAATGATTTGCTAACTTCCTACAGTCCCGTCCTAATCGCAACTGCTGCAGCATTATGCATATTTTCCATATTCGGAGTAATGGCAATCGGCTTAGTGAGCCTAGCACGCCCTCGAATTACAATAAACCAAAGACTAACTAATATGGGACTCGGTCAAGGAAAAGCTGACCGCCCCAACCGACAGAGCTTGAACCCTCGACAGAAACGAATCCAAGACCGACTACAATCTCTGGAAAAGCGAAAACGGAAAGAAGGACCAATTAATAAAATTCGTTCTGAAATGTTACAGGCGGGTTTGGAACCAAAACTCAAGTCCTATTTCGTAGGATCCCTGCTTCTAGGGCTCCTGATCATGGGTGTCGCAATTATATTCGGAATGTCGTTGCTCGTGGGGGGCTCTGTAGGCATTTTTGCAGCCTATTTCATACCAAAGTGGCTTCTCTCCCATTTGTACAAACGACGCCAGAAAAGTTTTACAGCCGAATTTGCAAATGCCTTGGATGTAATCATCCGGGGAGTCCGTTCAGGCCTACCTGTAGGGGAATGCTTACAAATAATTGGAAGGGAAATTCCAGATCCGGTGGGCGCTGAATTCCGCCAGCTAGTAGAAGGCCAAAGAATAGGCTTAACACTAGGCGAACTCTTACAACGGGGTTTACAACGAATGCCCACTAAAGAATATAAATTCTTTGCGATAGTACTACAAATTCAACAGGAAACCGGTGGAAATCTTGCCGATACCTTAGAAAGTCTATCTTCCGTGCTCCGCGATCGTAAACAAATGAAAGATAAAGCAGTTGCTCTTTCGAGCGAAGCCAAATCTTCGGCAGCTATAATAGGGTCTCTCCCATTTTTTGTCATGGGCGGCATCACGTTGGTGAATGGTGAGTATATGTCGGTACTTTTCAATACATCGGCTGGGCACTGGACAATGGGCGGTGGCCTCTGCTGGATGGCCATAGGCATCTTGGTCATGCGCAATATGATTGGTTCAGTGGTTTCTGATTAGAAAGTGATTGAAGATATGCAAGATCTTTTTGACAGAGAGACACTGATCGTCACACTTAGCTTCATCGCAGTGCTTTGCGTCATTATGGCTATTTCCTTGCCTTTTCTTAGTCGTGATAAAAGAAAAGATCGTGTTAAAATGCTCTCGCAACATAGGGCAGACTTGAGTGAACAGCTACGGGCCGAAATGGCAGAGCGCGCGGAGAAAAGAGCTCGAGCAAGAACTGAAACACAAGTCAGCTTAATGAAAAAACTACTGCAACGTTTTCGACTCGAAAACTTGACTGCTAACGCAGAGATACGAAAAAGATTGGCCGCCGGTGGATGGCGAGGGCGCACCGCGGTCGTAACTTTCGTGTTTCTCAAGTTTACCATTGCCACACTATTTGCCATTTTATCCTTTTTAGTCCTATCTTTTTCCTCACTTGTGGACATACCTCTGGCACTTCATTTCCCTATAATCGTTGGCGCGATATTTGTAGGCTATAAACTTCCTGATTTGTATGTAAAAAACTCTTCCCAAGCACGCCGACAGGAATTGGATCAATATTTTCCAGAAGTTCTGGACCTTCTTGGTATTTGTGTAAATGCGGGACAATCTATTGAATCCGCATTCAACAGGGTTACCGATGATATATTTGAGGATTCACCTACAATGTCAGAAGAGATAGGATTGGCCGCTGCAGAGCTCGCTTATCTTGGAGATCGCGCTGCAGCTTATCGTAATTTTGCTGAGCGGACTGACCTACCAGCCGCCCGGGCCCTTTCTACTAGTCTAAGTCAGTCGGAAAAATACGGCACACCATTGAGTGAAGCTCTCAAAACGTTGTCTGATGAAAATCGTGGCGAACGACTGTCAAAAATCGAGAAGAAAGCTGCTTCTTTGCCGGCAAAATTAACCGTTCCAATGATCCTCTTTTTTCTCCCCGCTTTGTTTGCAGTCATTCTTGGCCCTGCCATTATTTCTGCGTTTGGTAACTAGGTCAGTTTTCCTGCAACACACGAAAAGAAGACAAGTTTTCTGAAACGATGCTAGGAGGCAAGTCTTCTCTAGCCAGTTGTTCAGCCAAATGAAGATCACCTCTAAGTGCATAGAAAAGACCTAAATTCTGCCGAACTTGCGGAGTGGAATATTCACTTTTAACTAGACCCTCCAAAAGGCTAATGGCTGAGTCCAATTTTCCATTCTGGGCAAGCGATAAACTCATATTATTCAACACCATAACATTATTGGGTGAAATGGATAGGGCTCTTCCATAAGCAGCCTGCGCAGCAAGGAACTTCCCCAGATGATCCAAAATTACTCCCTCAAGAGCATAAACTTCCCATTCCCCTCCAGCCGTTTGCAAAAGATAATCAGTCTGATTCTCCGCCTCCTCCAATAATCCTGCAGCGATCTGCGCCTTGACTAACTGTATCCGTAAGGGCACGTGGTTAGGCATGGAAGAGAGCGCCTTTTTCAAGAGCAGAACGGCTTCTTTGGAATTACCAGTATAGCGCAAATTACGCGCAAACCCCAAAACAGATAAGATATCGGCAGGATTCATTTCTACCAAACGACTATAGTGCATCGTCGCCAATCCATAATCGAAATTGTTTTCTGCTGCTAGAGCAGATTCTAGCAACACTGCTTGAATTGGACTAGGTTCATGGCTCAGCGTCTTAGCAGAATCAATATTAGCTTGGTGTCTATCAGGAGACTGAATGGATGATTCTGGCACAACGCTATCCAAACCCTCACCTTCTTGTCCGGGAGTTGAACTCCATGCCTCATCAAAACTACCGACCGCATCCGTAAATACGTCTTGTAAGCTGCGGCTGGGGGTCTCTCCGACATATGCACAACCGGAAAGCCACACAGCAACAAAAAAGGGGGCAACCAATCTAGTTAAGGACATAAGGCACCTGAAAAAAGGATTCATTTCATTCTTATAAGATGATATCAGAAATCATCATTTACTGCTCACAATCTTGGGATTGTTCACCGGGCTGTCCTAGGGTAAAGTCACTACAAATAGAGGTCTAAATTAGGCAGAGAATTAGGATAGAATTTAACGTGCGTAGCCATCATATCACCTTTGCGGTCATTTTTACTGCCTTAATTGTGACAAATTGGGAAATAGGAATACTTAGTGTAACCCCTTGTCATGCAGAAGAGACCATTTACGTTGCAGTCAATAAAGTTGAGATGGTTCGAGCCGACAGGATCCCCTCAATTGTGCAGGTGGGGAATCCTAAGATCGCAGACGTCAACGTTGCCTCGGATAAAGGTATTCTCGTACTTGGAATTTCAACTGGTGAGACCAGCCTTATACTACTAGATTCTGCAGATAACATAATAAGGGATATAAATGTGGTAGTCATCCCCAGAGACGACGATGTCCGACGGGTTACTATCCATCAAGGTACAACTGGGACAAAATCACTCGATTGTGGACCCAAGTGCGTGGAAGTTAGTGGGGTTAAAGATGAAGCGGCAACTACCCCTATCGTGCCTTAACGAACTATTTAACGCCCGATAGTTCGCATACTGAGAAAACCAAAAATTAGGGGGTGCACCATTTTTAGTTTACAAAAATTTGTGACATCTAAACACGGGATAATTGCAGTTGCATATGCCCTGGCAGCCATTCCTGTAATAATGGCTATCGGTGGTGCATTGGACTTTGGTAGGGCATATCTCCTTCAGAGCCGACTGGCCGAAGCGTTGGACAAGGCTGCACTAGCCGTTGGAGCAGAAACTACCACAAACACGGCAATTTTGAACCAAACGCTGAATAACTATTTCAATGCCAATTTCAACGCGGATGGAGTTGGACGCACACTTAACATCGCTAGCGATATTACTGATTCAAGAATTACACTGAGGGCCACAGGTTCAGTGGATACGGCGTTTCTTAAAATCATAAACAAAAATGAAATAGTGGTCACAGTTACAACGGAGGTTGTTCGGGAAACTACAGGACTAGAGGTAGTTTTAGTATTGGATAACACAGGCTCTATGGCTGCTAACAACCGAATTGGAAACCTTAAAGTAGCGGCTCGTGAACTTGTCGATATCTTGTTTCAAAATGAGGATCGCCCGGAAAACGTTAGAATCGCTTTGGTACCTTTTGTCACTACGGTTAATATTGGTCAAGAGAACGTAGGATTCATAAGAACACCCATACCAGAAAATGATTATGCGCCACCACGAGATCCGCGATGGAAAGGCTGTGTGGAAGCAAGGCCATTTCCTCACGACACCAGTGACGTGTTTGACATAAACAGCGACGTGGCAGGATTATGGGACCCCTACTACTGGGAATCTGAACCGGTACTTGATGGATTTGGGGGTTTCTTCAACGTGTGTGAAAATATGTGGTGGCTACCGAATCTGCGCCGCGGGCTTTCGAGACCGATAGCAACTGGACGATCGGGAGCAAATTTTGGTACTTATCCGGACAGAAGTACCCCACCCCGCTTTTTTAATGTCGACACCATCCCTCCAAGCACTCATGGGCCTAATAAGGCTTGTCCAGATCCCATCACTCCACTTAATAACGATAGAGGAAGACTAAGAGCCGCCATCAACCAGATGCAACCTTGGTCAGGTAACGGAACGATGGCCCACCTTGGTGCTGTGTGGGCATGGCGAGTACTTTCACCTGGACCTCCCTTTCAAGAGGGGCGGGGCAGAGGTGCACAAGGGATTAAAAGGGCTGTTATTATTCTAACGGATGGGGTCAATTTAGTATCTTCTGGTCGTTCTAACTGCTCTCGGTTTGTAGATGCACGATACAATAGCCAGTACACAGGTTATGGCTACCTATCGGAAAACAGACTTGGCACCCAATCATTTACCGGGGCAACAGCCGTTCTGAATGACAGACTTAGCGACGTATGCACAAATTTAAAAAGAGATGACATCACTGTCTATACCATCACCTTCGAACTGAACGATGCTACCACACAGGAAGTATTTCGAAGATGCGCTTCAGAACCTAAACTATATTTCCCTTCACCCGATTCTTCAACGTTGCAGGAAAGTTTCCGTGCTATCGGCGCAAGCCTCAATGCCCTTCGGATAGCCCGGTGAACAAAGTCCTTTTCTCCAAAACGAATTACGCCAACACGCTCAATCAGAAATGCAGAAACTTTTCTAATTGCACAACTGGTGGTGTCGCTGTGGAATTTGCTTTGATTCTGCCTCTTTTCCTCTTTGTCTTACTCGCTGTCATTGAAACAGGTTACATAGCACTATCCAATATAGTGGTTGATGGAGCAGTCTCTACCGCAAGCCGGGAAATCCGTACAGGCATAGTCCAGCAGAGCCCGAATCCCTTGGGCCGATTCCGTGGCACGCTGTGTCAGCAAGTTAATATTGTAGTCGACTGTGGCCGCGTACTAATTGACGTACAAAACTTTGCTACCTTTCCGGACCCAACAACTATCCCAGCCCCGGCCGCAGCAAATAATTTTAACCCTGGAACGGCAGATCAAATTACGCTAGTCCGAGTAAGACACACATGGAACTACCTAACCCCCTTCCTCCAACAATTAATTGGACCCGGGGGTCGAGAACATATTTCGTCTGCGATCTTCAGGGTTGAGCCCTTCCTTCAGAACTAGGCATATAGATGCAACCCAAAAAATCGATCACAAGAAATAAGAAGGGCCTTGTTAGTCTTGAGTTTGCTCTCTTAGTGCCCATTATGATCGCAATTTGGGCAGGAATTGTTGAATTCACTAATATGCAAAACGCCAGCCGGAAAGTAAACTTGGCCGCCCAATCTATTGCCGACGTAGTAGCTGGCTCGCAGGCGGTTGACACTCCATCTTTGAATAATATCCGCAGGGCTGCTACGCTGATAATGGCCCCCTACCCTGATAACACCCTCCGTATTGGCATTCAAAGCATAGAGGCTGATGAAGCTGGAAACCTCATAGTGGGTTGGACTTTTGGCGCGCCCGGAGGGATACCTGCTCCAGCTGCTGGATTGGTACGCCCCAACTTTAGCACCATACATGTTGTAGTCACCTACACCTACCAGCCTGTACTCGGCAATCTAATAGTGGGGTTCCTACCTGCGGCTAACATACCTGCCATAATAAACATGAGTAGCGAGGCATTTGCTAAGCCCCGTCTCACAACAATCATACCGTTTAACTAAGTCAACAGGCCACTACCATACCCCACGTCAGCATGGTAGTGGTTGGCGCAACTCCCAGGAAGCCTACGAAGGGTAGCCTCGCCGCCTCAGCATCTCAGAGTATAACTAGAGATCAACCTCCGCCAGGCGTGAGCGCCGCCGCAATAGCATTAAAAGTTGTGGTCAGCTGAGGCGAAATAAGTGCAATGCCTGCAGCCACAACAATCGCGATGCCAGCCGCTATCAACCCATACTCTATAGCGGTCGCACCTTTGGTCGACTTAGAGAAACGTTTCAAAAGGTTCTTCAACATCCATTTTACTCCTATCTCATTGACTAAACTATGCCTTAAACAAAGCGGCACCATACCAACGTATGGTGGCCGTGGGCGAAAATAAGCACGTTCTGACGAAGAAATCAACCGCGCGGTGGAGGTGGCTCTGGAAAAAGCACCTGCTTACACTTTTAGCCCTTTCCAGACGCCGTTTAATAAATCGACAACGGGTCATGCCCCAGCAAACTTGTCACATCTTCGCCCTTGGGGAGTGCGTAATCAGCCGAACTTATTACCGTACCATCGTCTGCCCTTAAAACTCTTAAGGTGACATATACCTTGGTCTCAGCGACAGCGTACACCCCAGCTACTACAGCCTGAGCCTGCTGAGCATCACTTAAATTCTTCACATCTCTAGATAAAACCAACTCACCACTCCCAGCGCGAACCATGATATTCCCTCTATATCGTAGTTCTTTCGTGGTGTAACCCAACTGAGTAAATCTTGAACGGATTTGCTCTGAAACTATTCTTCCCAATACGGATGACTGCTCCAAATCGTTAACATTCACAAGACTAGCAACCATTATGGGCTTACTATGATCCAAAACCTGCTGAGACGAATCGACCAACCGGTCAACCACCTTATGGCTTGCCGCCACTAAATCAACAGCCTCTAACGGCCCACGCGATACGAAGGCTGCATCGTTGGTGTACCTATCAACACACCCACTTATAAGCCCAACCACAGAGCAAACTAAGACGAGGCTCAAAGGAAATCGAAACTGTGATAACAAATAACCCATGGCCTACTCCTCCACGACACTTAATGTTGCAACCCCAGGCGCTGTAGCAATCTGCTCTACTGAAGATTCCGGCAACGGACCCAGAGGCCCCACATATTGGGCCAAATCCTCATCAGAAATAAAGTATCCATTCGCACTTCTCATCAAGACTTGAGATCCATCCAGCAACGATGTGGTTATAACCAACTGTGGCCCTCCAATTTCATGAGCCAAAAAACTATCCGCCAATAAACCCGCTGCCACAGGAACTCCTACTCGGGCAAATTTCGTTGGGATTACACTCGTCACAATCTCATCTCCCCGGAACACCCAAGATGTAAACGCGGCTAGAGAGAAAAAACCAGGAACAGACTTAGGAACCTGTTGACCACGCACCACGGCATCCAGATGAAACTTTACTAACAAAGCATCTCTAGGATCGTTAACTACATCATTTCCAAGAGAGGTTAACTTAGACATGAGAAATCGTCGAAAATTGCGCCCAAAACCAGTGCTACTATCACCAGAGGCTATGAAAATTTTTCGTGCTGAGAGGCCATCGGTATCACCCCAGCAATACGGCACCGCGGATTCGGACCGGCCGTAAGTCTGGGCAGTTGTCTCAGCAGGACCACCTGCCCCCCTGGCAGGCAGTAAATTTTTGCTGTCTTGAGCTAGCTGCGCAAAGAAATCTAGAGGACGAGTTTCTCCCCGGAGGCAACCATCGATCTCAATGGCACTGTTTTCCGCCATTCGCTCCCAATGGCCAACATGAGTCAGTGTGTCCTGATGTCCGCTCAAGATCAAATCATTTCCCGCACACCCCACTAGGGCAAACAATGCACCCAGACCCCATAGAACTTTCCGCATTTTCACCTACCTATTCCCAGAAAACGGTACCCACAATACTAGGCAAATTCTTAAACTGATGTAACCTAGCCACCTAGACCAAGGCAACGCAAGTGCCCGGGATTTTTATATTAAAAATCAAATAGATAGTTTCACCCTACTCCCTTAATGCACGTGCCCTCTCCAGCAATTCGCTGAGAGTCATAGTAACTTCCACGGTACTCTGAAAATAACCGCTGATAGTCTTTGTAGTGATAGACCAATCATCCTCGCGAAATTCCGAAACTACCAAATCGCAAAAAGTACGATAAGCCTCTATAGCTTTTCCATCATCTCTAAAATAATGTGCCAAAATCGCAAACGACAACCTAGCGGGCCCCGCGCCATTGTATCCCCATTCAAAATCCGCCAGCGGGACAGCCACAATATCCAGCCGTCTGTCCAGAGGAGAATCATCCACAGTCACAAGACACAAATTGCCGTAGCGTTTTCCACGATAGGTGGATATCTTGGTAGAATCAGCCATCCCCGTATTCTACATGAAATATCGGAACAAATCTTCCTACCACCCTGTATCTAATAAACAACACACTAAAATTCACACGTAGATTTTGGAAAAGAAGGAACTCCATATAGGTGTCTGCTGTTCCAAAGTAGGGTGAATCGCCTAAAGTGATTACCGGTATATTTTAAAATCCCAAGTGATTTCTGAAAAAGACCCACAGTGCCCCTGTGCTAATAGCCACACCGTACGGCACTCCGGTCTCTGAGTGGAGGTTCGCAAGCCAATCTGAGGATAACGCCCACTTTGGGATTTTAGCCAGTCGGAAAAAAAATAACATTCCAGCGAGAATACCTCCTGCCACTGCAACCCAAAAGAGCAAAGGCAAAATATCATCTAGCCCGCACCATAATGCCACTGCTGATAGCACTTTGACATCGCCTCCACCCAAAAGGTTAGCAACGAATAGGCCAAACCCAACACCAAGCACCATTCCGGCTACCAGAAGGTGGGAAGCCAATACGACGGCATCCAATTGGGTGAAAAAAGCGGCAGGAAAGAAAAGAAATGCCCCCACAGCAGAAACAAAATTGGGGATTTCAAATGTTCGCAGATCAGAAATAGCAGCAAACACTAGGAGGGAACTAAAGAGAAACAGAAAGATATCGTACATTGCGATTAAATGGTTCCAATCGATATCTGATTTAATTACTTAATTAAATACCTACGACATCCCCGAAAGCGACTCGATTTTTGCACGATCATTAATAATAAAACTTCTATTTTTTCTCTCTAAAATCTTCTCACGCGCCAACTTTCCGATTGCCTCTGCCACTTCCTGTTGCTCTGTGCCTGCCCACCCAGCTATATCGGTATGATGAGGGATCGGCTCGATAATCCAGCTTCCATCACCCCGTGGATTTGGCACAGCAAGTCGAAGCAATTCTATATATACGCGCTGTCTTGGATTTGTCTTCGACAACAACGATACCCTATCGTTCATAGAAGATATTACATACGCTAAATCCCGAAGTAAGTTTATTGATACCTGTGGGAACTCCATTAACATTTCTAAAAAGGTTTCTCTAGGCATCACAGCCACCGTGCTTCTATCAACAGCGACAATTCTAGCTGTTCTCTCCCTCGGCCCAATTGCGGATAACTCACCAAAATGGCTTCCTGTGACCATTTCGGCAAGGGTCACTTCATGTTCTGTCCCAATGAAGTTCATTACCCTAACCCTGCCATCCGTCAAAAAATATACGTCGCGGGTGTTATCATCACGATCCAATATGATATCATTAGGTACAAACGCAAGCCATTCACATTTCTTAGCGAGCACCTCGAGATCCCCCGACGGAACATCAGCAAACAGTTTAACACCATCTAAAATTTGGCCAGTATTTTCCAGTTTTGCGCTCCCCTAGCGGTACATATGACCTTAGTTACGGACCCCAAAATAGCCGAATCCTGTTACAGAGCAATACGCGATTTGCTTGCTCGCAAATGGAACTCATAACGTTTCACCTTTAGGTTTCCCATTCCCAAATCGATAAACAGGAAGTGTGGTTGCCGCAGCGGCCGACAAAGTAACAAAAACGAGCATAATTAGGAACATCGGATCCAAGGAGCCAACTGTACCATGTACCATCGGAACCAAGGCAACCCCTAAAGCCGACACGCCTAATGTGAGAACAAATTTTGCACCGAAGGCACGCGATCTCCATGACGGGGGCGCGTAACGTGCTAACAAGGCATTCTCAGCTGGTTGCCCGGAAACGTTGAGCCCAACCATCAATGCTGCACATACGACCAAAACCGGACTGTAAAGTATATAAGCCAATGCTAATACCGGTATCTGTAAAACCTGGCATCCTAAATAAACGTACTTTAACGGGAAACGATCAGCTAGTTCCCCTCCAATCAACTGCGCAAAAGCGCTAAGAGCGTAAACTACACTTACCAATCCACCAACACCAAGAACACTGGCTCCAATGCCATAATCCAGGCGCTCATCAAAAATCTTAGGCAAGGAGAAGGCGGTAATCTGATAAATCAATCCAGTACAAAGCACCGTAACAGCCAGAACCAAAAAAACTCTTTTGATATCAGAAGTTCCTGGCCCACTTATGCGAACCGAATGTTCTACTCTATTCCCCACCCAACCAAACCATCCAACAAACAAAAATAACATTCCCGTTCCTACACAAACCAAGCCTGGCACAATAAATGCATACTCCCAACCATAACGGCTACCTAACCATGCGGCCACCAAGGCCGCTACTGCTGTACCTATAGAACCAAACACTCCGTTTACTCCGAGTGCCCTCCCCGGGCTCCGACTATGATCGACTAACCAAGGGATGCCAACGGGGTGATAAATAGAAGCAAATGTTCCTATCGCCCCTAGGCCTAACACCATTTGTAATGGGTTGGTGGCAAATCCTGTTCCTATGGCCGAAATCCCAACCCCAAAAAAAAACAATGCCATCATTCCAAATGGAGACCAGCGATCCGATAGCCAACTTGCCGGCAGTGCGCCCAACCCAAACATAATGGTCATCGGAATACTAAGAGCAAACAACTCAGCGTAGCCCATTGACCATTTGTCCTCCAGGATCAGCACAACAGTCGCATAAAGTAGGATAACCAAATGGGCATAGGCATGGGCTACACTCGCAAAACCTACCGTTAAGAGCTGTTGCCTCCGACCTGCATCACTGAATAAATTACCTCCCACCAACGTTGCCCCCGATCAAGATTTCCGGAGCAGACATAGTAGTTGATCTAGAAACCAACCGACTTCTTCTGGATTATTCAGGCGATAAGCGGCACTACTTGTCCGCGACCTCTCAGCAACTAGAATTGATAGTCCGTTACGCTCCAAGGCCCTAAAAGCATCCTCATCAGTGGTATCATCACCGATATAAATTGCCTCACCTATGCCGTAGAGGCGAGCAAATTGACTTTGTAACCATAGCACAGCCTCCCCTTTATCCCATGGGACACTGGGAGTAATCTCAATAACTTGATCTCCCTGGCCAACACGAAAGTTTGACAAGGGAGCTACTGTATCTTTCACTATCTTCTCAAGTAATCCTGCCTTAGTAGGAGTTAGGGCTCTATAATGTATGGCTATCGCCCATTTCTTAATCTTTAAGACGGCTTCATCAAATTTGTTTATCGAATCCGCAACAACATTGCCCAAAACCTTGATGTCTTCCTGAGAACACTGACCATCCAATTTTGGCAAAGCGGGAAGCCGTGGGTCCTGGATATCAAAACCATGACAACCTGCGTAAAACAGATCCTCCACACCAACTAGATTTTTTACGTCTTCGCGGTCTCTTCCCGAAACAATTGCAAGAGGAATGAAGGACTTTAGCTCAATCAGTTTCGCCGACATCTCTGCAGACAGTTGTGCCAGCTCTGGACGTCTCCGCACTGGCGTTAGAGTGCCATCAAAATCCAGGAACAAATGAAATTTCTGGCCGGTTAAATCTCGACTTAACTTGGACCACGCCTGACGTAACGGCTGACTGCTTCGCACGATTCCCCTTTTCCGCTCCGTTTTCCTAGAGAATTCCTAAAAAGTCTCCAGGTATTTCTAATCCAGAATACAGGCACCATACCCGAGAAACCTGGGTCTTTATCAAATCTTCTTCAGTCAACTTACCATTCACCTCAATCAGGCGTGGACCCTACAATTTCTGTCAAATTTTTAGCCGCATCCTCCGAAATTCCGACCGTTTGAGCAGATCCAATAAGCTCATTCCAAGTCGTATTATCCAGCGGAATGCCATCACGACCACGATTAACAATTGATATCCTCTCGGGGTCTCCGGGTACCAATACTTGGTCAACTCCTTGGGCTGGCCGAGCCGACTTCACATAATCTGTTATCTCTCCTAGTTCCTGCATAAAAAAGCTTTTGCTCCCAACGGAATCAGGGTCAATTATTATGGTCAACATATTGTTTTGTATTGTATTTTTTGTTTGGTTTTCAGGAAGGCATGTGCCACCATTTACAAGAGCACCAGATAAAATCTCGGCGATCAAAGCTAAACCATAGCCCTTATGGTCCCCAAAGGATAACTGAGCTCCTCGTTCTTCACGGAACATTACGCCTGGATCCCGGGTCGGAGCACCATTCGGGCCTATCAAACTACCTTCTGGCACTTCAATGCCCCTATTGTAAGCTACTTTTACCTTACCCATAGCAATTTTACTGGTGGCCATGTCGAGTACGATAGGTTTTCCACCATTTGGCGAAGGAATAGCGGTGCAATAGGGATTAGTCCCATAACGCGCCTCGGAGCCACCGAAGGGGCTCACCAAAGGAAGGTGGCCTATCACATTTACGTAATGGATTGATACCATTCCCGCCTCGGCACACATTTCGCCCCAAGCCCCAATTCGGCCCAGATGATGGGTGTGTCGGAGAGCTACAATGGCAACTCCTGTTTCTGCCGCTCGGGCGATACCCAATTCCATTGCCTCCGCACCAATTATTTGTCCATAACCCATGTTACCGTGCATCTGCAAAATTGCCCCGGAATCTTTTTCAACTGTTATGTGCGCATTAGGTTGGAGCACCTTATTCTTAACATTCTCTATATAACGAGGAACCAGATGTACCCCGTGGCTATCATGGCCCATCAAATTAGCCTTCACTAAATTGGCCGAAACTTGCTCCGCTTCCTCCGGGTCAGAGCCCGCCCCCTCTATCATTTTCTTTATTAACTTTTGTAGCCCCTCGGCCCCTATATTCGGCATTAATTACCTTCCTAATACTGTAAGTTTGCTATCCGTTTTTAAGAAAAATACACCCTGCTCATAAACGAAGCACTGCCGCACTTGGAACCCCGACAAAGTAAACGTCATTCAATGGTATTCCTGAATAGTTAAAGGCCAGACGCAACCCTCACGCCCCAAAAATTCAAGTGCCTTCAGCTCTCCGTTGATCAACCCGGTGATCAAAATAATTATTACTTAGCGTACGTTGATTTTCGTAGATAGACCCCTGATGGGGCGCTTTCGGAAACGGCATGCGAATGGGAACAGCCTCGACCCTAGGAATATGGGTGGGCTCCCCTTTCACAATGCGGCTATTAAACTCTTCAAAATCGGCCAGTCCCTCTACTCCAGCCATTGGCCAAGCATCGGCCGCTGTGTATTCGTACAAGAGTAATCGTCTCTGCTTCCCGGACCGATTAAGTTCCGAGCCGTGCACCAAACGAACGTGGTGAACGGTCATGGAACCTGCCTTCCCCGTGAGCGGCACAGCTTGGCTAAAATCTAAATCAACAGAAGTTGGATCCATAGCACCGCAAAATGCGCCATTTGAATGGTGATCATAGACCGGGCCACGGTGGGTTCCCGGCATGACTAACAATGGTCCATTATCCAGATCCATATCATCCAAAAGAATTCCCGCTGCCAGGACGTCGTCATTGGTATGAGGATAGAACGCCCAGTCCTGGTGCCACTCAACAGGAGAGCCAAATCTCGCCGATTTCATGTTAACTTTACCACCAGCCCGAAGTCTTATGTTCGGCCCCAGCAGTGCTGACAAACTGTCAGTAATACAGGTTTCTGCGGAAAGCCTACGATAAAATTCATGTGCCAAATGGGGACGCTTTATGCGCCGAACACGGGGCGAGCTTTTGGTATGGTCTGGCTCCAAATCCAGCAATTCGTTTGACTGGCTAATCTCGGACGCGCTAGCAACAACATCATCCGTAACCTGACACAACTCTTGCAAGAGCTGAGGGCTCAACACATCGTTAATAACGACGTATCCGCTTTCTTCGTATGACTCCACTTGCTCTTTACTAATCAAGCTAATACCTCCAAGTTATACCGCGCTTATGCCTTGACCTCGCCTGCGGAGGCAAAGTAAGGCTCTTTTGGGCTTCCTCTATACAAGACCTTTCCAGCCTCAGCATTTGCCTTAGCATGAAAGTCCAATACGTTAGGGTCCATATTACTACTAGGCACAGGTTCCGAAACAAAGTTATTGAAGCGGT
>MDTE01035300.1_pt1 | contig 51036 bp, 33 predicted proteins | sample 811231 | NCBI WGS metagenome assembly MDTE01 (sample SAMN05326651, study PRJNA326480) | marine metagenome | isolation source: seawater | place: Indian Ocean: Red Sea | collected 2010 | reverse complement strand
GCGACGCGCGACGATGAAGACGACGACGACGAAGAAGACCTCGACGGTGAAGAAGACGGCGACGCCGGCGAAGAAGACGGTGTCGCGCGCCAAGCCCGCGGCGAAGAGACCGGCGAAGAAGGCGCCGGTGAAAAAGGCGGCGAGCGGTGGCGCCCCGCGCGCCGATTTGGACGCGGTGCGTTCGCGAGAGACGAGACGAGACGCGCGCGGGCGATTCGCGCGAGGTGTGCATCATCGACGATCGGATCGACTGACGAAACGAAAAACGCGCGCGATTCGACGCAGATCGCGTTCCCGTTCGGTGACCGCCCGGCGTGGCTCGACGGTTCGCTTCCGGGCGACCGCGGATTCGACCCGTTCGAGCTCGGAAAGAAGTCGGAATACTTGCAATTCTCCCCGGACGCTCTCGACGGGTCCGCCGCGAAGAACCCGAGCGGGAACGTCATCGGCAAGGTGAAGGCGACGGATAACAAGCCCAAGGCGAGGACGTTGGCGGTACGTGCGCGCACATTTTTCGTCGTCTCATTCGCGTTCGCGCGTGGATCGTTTATCGCTCGCGCGGGTCGACACGGTCGGCATCATCCATCGGATATCGATCGCGCCCGCGATCGCGTAAAGATATGGTTTTGAGGATATGCTCGACTGATTCGAATCGAATCGAATCGAATCTCTTTGAACGGCGCGCGATGAGACACGTTTTGCGCACGGACTGACGATGCACACGCACTCGATCGTTTCGACGCAGCCGTACGATGACCCGTTCGACATCATGCGATTCCGTGAGTGCGAATTGTTACACTCTCGATGGGCCATGCTCGGGCTCGTCGGCGCCGCCGCCGCGGAAGCCGCCACGGGGGTCTCCTGGGCGGACGCGGGCAAGGTGGAGCTCGAACAACCGCAATACCTCGGATTCCCGTTGCCGGGTTTGTCCGTCAGCGCGTTGACGACGATCGAGGTGCTCTTGATGGGATACCTCGAGGTTGCGCGCTCCGCCGAGCTCGATCAAGACAAGCGCATGTACCCCGGGGGCGCGTTCGATCCGCTCGGGTACGCGTCCAACGCCGACAAGGCGGAGGTTTTCCGACTCAAAGAGGCGGAGCTCAAGCACGGTCGTTTGGCCATGGTCGGTATGGTGATCATCTCCCTCGAATCCGCCACCGGTATTTTCGGTGGTGGCGTGCTCCCGAGCAACTAGACGATTTCGTTTCGTTTGGTTGAGAAAGATTTTCATCGTCCGACAATCGTCGACGTCGTCGCGACGTCTCGAGAGTCTCACACGTCTCCGACGTCGCGCCGAGTCTTTTCGCACGTCTCGCTCGATGTCTCGACATCTATCATTTTGACACGCGTACTTAGCCGCACCACTCGTGATGTAAAGCAGTGAAAGTGAAGAAGAAGATCGAGACGCCTTCGGCGCGCGCGCCGCCGCCGCGTGACATGAATGAAACTTTTAATTTAATGAATGACGCGAATTCGACGCGCGCGCGACGATTTCACCGCCGTATCGCGCGACGCGCGAACGAACGAACGTCGAATCTTCGCGCCGCACATGCGCGCGCGCGCGCATCCACCGTCGACGCGCGCCGCGCGCGCGTTTTCATCGTCGCGGCGTTCGCGCGACACCACCGCGCGCGCGCGTCGAGCGACGCCGACGACGGCTCGACGCACGAACGCGCGCGCATGCGTCGCGCACGAACGCGCGCGAAGGGTCACGTTCGGTCTCCGAGTCGCGCGCGCGCGTTCGTGCGTTCGAGCGAGCGATGGAGACGACGACGCGGGGACCGCGGCGGCGACCGCGCGACGCGCCGAGACGCCGAACGTGCTCGAAACGGCGCTCGTCGTCGTCTTCTCGATGACGTACGCGGCGATCACGATGTCGAGCGCGGTGAACGCGTTCATGTGGATGTTAGATTTCACGAATCCCATCATACAGTGGACGTCCGTGGGCACGGTGATCGGACGCGCGTGCGTGGCGAGCGGCGTCACGGCGCTCGCGGCGTTGGACTTTGGACCGCGCGCGTGCGAACAGATGCGTCGGTGCGCGCGAACGTTCGCGACGAAGGGATCGAGCGAACGATTAAAGGCGGATGCGGCGAAATTCGCGGCGTTGGTCGGGATGAAGGTGGCGTGCGAGGCGTACGCGTATTGGAAGGCGTTGACGTCGTTCTCGCCGTGTAGTCAGTCGCTCGAGTTGTGCGCGTGGTACGGCGTCGCATTTTTAGGACACGCCGCGTTCATCGCGCTCGCTAAGACGCAGATTAACGAGGATGGGTCGTTCACGGAAGAGATTCCCGCGGAGACGCGTAAATTAATCGTCGCTTTTAACCTCGGGCTCGCCGCGTTGTGCGCGGCGACGAGCGCGTTCGCCGCGCGAGGTTTCGGCGGCGCCAGCGCGACGTGCGGCGTCGTCTTTTTCGCCGCCGCCATCTTCTTCACGTTCGAGCATACGATCGCACCGATTGTGAAGAAGGCGTTCGTTCGAGGAGACGCCTCGAACGCGTCCTCGGCGTAGATTGGTGACCGCGAAGACGCTCATTCATGTCATCTCTTCGCCCGCGCGATGTCATCAGAGTCATCATTCGCGTCATCACTCATCGCCGCGCCCATGCGCGTTCCCACCGCTTCCGTGCGTCGCGCCGCGCGCGCGTTCGAAGCGACGACGAGTGCGTTCACCCTCCCCCCCGTGATCGTCGCCTACGACGTCGACGACGCCGAACGCGCGCTCCTCGCGCACGGTTTCGTCCCGAACGACCCCGAGTGCGCCGAGCTCGCATTGGTCGGGTTCGACGTCGAGACGCGACCGAATTTCGTCCGAGGCGAACGGAACTCGAACGCGCCCGCGCTCGTGCAAGTCGCGAACGAGCGGGCGTGCGTGTTGGTGCATCTGGCGAGCATGCGAGGGGAGACGCCGCCGGCGTTGCGCGCGTTGTGCGAAGACGCGCGGACGCTCTTCGTGGGAACGGCGGTGAAGACGGACATGGAGGACGTGGACGCGACGTGTGGCACGAAAAGTGTGGGGTTTGTCGATACCGGGGTGATCGCGAAGACGTTCGGACACGAAAAGATTGGATTGAAGGCGATGAGCGCGAGGTACGGGTACGACGCGGAGAAGCCGAAATCGGTGCAGACGTCGAATTGGGAACGAGCGCCGTTGAATCGACGACAGATCGAATACGGGGCGATCGACGCGGCGTTAGGGTTGTGGGTGTTGAAGCGCATGCACGCGGAGTACGGTGCGGGGGAGGAGGGAACGTCGTTGATGGCGTGGGCGGAGGCGTTCGCCGAGGCGGAGACGCCGAAGGAGGCGAGACGCCGCGCGAGGGAACGCGCGAATTCAACGCCGGCGTGCGTCGTTCGCGCGTTCGAGACGTTTAAAAAGAAAGAGGACGAGACCGCGCGCGAGGCGTGGTTGGTGAAAAGGGGGAAGAGCGCGGCGAACGTGTTTCATCAACTCGGACGGGGCGCGTTGCATCCCGTCAGCGCCGCGCACAATTTGATGTCCATCCTGCGGTCGCCGAGGACGAATGAGAAATTCGTCCAGTGGGTCGTGGGCGAGCGCGAGGACGATCACGTGACCGTGGTGTTAAAGCTCGGATCGTTCGCGAGCGGATCGGGGCGCGCGAGGTCGGTCAAGGCGGCGAAGACGGAAGCCGCCGCCGCCGCGTTTGGCGCCGTCGGCGGCGCCAAGGATCAGGTCGATCGATGGATCAGACGCGAGCTCGAACGCGCGTTCGGAGCGTAATAAACGTAGTAGACGTAGTGGTCGTGTTTGTGTGTTGTAGTGCCTAGCAAAATCTGTCTCGGTGTTACATGCGTCTTCGATCGGATGAGGAAAAAATCAATCACACGGAATCCGGTCTGCCGTACATCATCGGCGCGTTGGGCTGTTGAAACACGACGCCCGGCGGCGTCGTTCGCGGCGTCGCCGTCGGCCTCGCCGGCGCCGCGGACGCCATCGCGGCCACGTCCGGTTCGCGCGTCTTTTCCGTCACTTCGTCGTAGATGGCGACGAGATCGGGCTTGGAGATGACGTTTTCGTCTTTATCGCGAGCGTAACAGAGAAAGCACGCGTCGACGCACGTCAAGAGCACGGAGAACAAAAATCCGAGCACGAAGAGCGTGGCGATGCCGGCGATGATGGCGACGAGGGTGGCGACGGATTCTCCCACCTCGCCCTCGTCGCGCTTGGCGACGGCGACCGTCGTGCCGACGATGAAGGCGTAGAAGAGCGCGACGATGAGCGCCGCCGTGTTTAAGATCATCTCCGGCAACCACCACACGCGAACGGCGGGGAAAAAGTTATCCTTGAGAAGACGGGTCACCTCGCGACCGGCGTCGCAAAACGCGTCGCCCGTGATGGCGCACTGAATCGTGGCGAACTTGGTCACCTGTTCGATGACTTCGGCCAGGCAATCCATGAGCGCGGTGAAGACGCACGCCAAGACGGCGGCGGCGCCTCGACTCTCTCGACGCAAACGTTCGTTCATGTTTCGCAGAATGGTCACCCCGGTCAAGACGAGACCGCCGAAGGCGAGCGACCCGAAGGACGGACCGAGGGCGTGACTGACGAACTCGCGCGTCGTTCCGACGAATCGCGTCGTCCCCGCCGGCGCGAAGTACCACCGCGAAATCGACCCTCCGATGATGAACGTGCGCATCTCCGCCGCGAGCATCGCCGTCCACAGGGCGACCATCAGGGCGAAGAAGACGTACGCGGGAACCCAACCATCCGTTTCCCACACGCAGCACGGCACGCGCTCCGTACCGTCGACGCCTCCGTAACACGCGCCCGCGGCGTGCCTGGTGAAGTTCGCCGGCGCGATGGATCCATTCATGAACGCCGCGTACACGCACGACAAAAACGCCACGGCCGCCAACGCCACGCCGATACTCGCGAACACGCTCGTCGTGATCAAATGCGGATTATCTCGCAGAGCCGTCGACGCCGCGCCGAGTAATTTCGCCACGAGCTCGACGCGATCCCTCGTCGCGCGCATCCAATACGCGAAAAATCCCGCAAACAGCGCGAAGAGAACGCCGCCGAGGATGGACCCCTGCGAGAACAACATCACGCTCAGCGTCGCCAGACTCGCGATTTTCACGTAAATCATCCCCCACGTCGTCGCGCGCGGATGTCGACGAAACAGCGCCAACGCGCACGTCCCCAGCGCCACCGCGCCCAAAACCGCCGCGATCACGTACGGTCGCGCGTCCGACAACGACGCCCCGACCTCGGCATCATCCGGTACGTCCCCCGACGCCAACAGACTCCTCCGTCGCGTCGCCGATCCATCCTCCGCGTGACACGACGCGTACGCGTTCAACGTCTCGTCCTCGTGCAATCTCCCCGCGTCCGCGCTCACGCCCGTGAACGCCAATCCACCCCCAACGAGCGTCACCGCGACGCACGTCACGAACGCGCGTTTGAACCCGACGTCACGCGCCGGACGTTCCGTCGCGTCCGTCGCGACGGAGGAGATCTGGTCGTCTGAATCTCGGAGCGGGGCGTCGTCGCGCGAATCCTCGCGCGCGTCCACCATGCGCGCCGACGACGCGCGTTCGCGCGCGGAGCGAACGCGGAAGAGCGGTCCTCGTCGCCCGAACGCGTCACCGGGGGCGAATTCGCGACGCGCGCGCGAGAGACGAGGCGAATTGTGACGCGGGTGCCGAGGGTGAGACTTTGGGCGTTTTCTCGCCAGGTGCCAAGAAATACATCTCGCGTCGGAATGCGCGCGCGAGAGACGAGCTAGGAGCGGTGAAGGCGGGAGAGAGCGAGCGGAGAAAAACCGTGCGTCGAATGCGGCGCGCCGTGGACGCGGACGTGGACTCACAGGGCGGTGTCGGTGGCGCGCGCGGACGGCGTCGTCGAGGGTTCGACGACGACGAGACGCTCGGTCTCGTCGACGGATGACGCGCGTCGCGCGCGTTCGGCCACAATCTCGCGAACCTTGGCGTTGTCTAAAGATTTTGCCTGGTTGAAGGCGATGAAACCGGCGGTGGCGATGGCGTATCCGATCATCTCGAGCGAACTGACCTCGTCGCCGTAGATGAACATGGCGGCGGCGATGACGACGACGTTTTTGAGCTGACTCATCGTTTTCACCATGAGTGAACCGGCGTGTTTGACGACGCCGAGACAGACGTAGTTGACGGCGAAGCCGAACGTGGCGCAGATGACGAATAAGTACCAGTATTCGCGTACGACGTCGACGTTGCCCGGGCGAGAGAGTTCCTCGCGCTCAAACGCCGCGCTCAACGCCATCAAAAACACCAAGGTCGCCGGGGAAAAGTAATACATGCCGTTGAAGAGAGAGAATCGCTTATTGGCGATCAAATACTGTACCCCGACGCTTCGAAACGCCTCGCTGATCTCGGCGATGAACATGCACGCCAACCCGAACGCGGTGACGTGCGCCTCTCCCCACGCCGCGATGAAACATCCAATCATCACCACACTCAGCGTGGTGATGATTCTCCCGCTCCACCGATCTAACCCGAACGCGACCAAGGTGAAGTAACACACCACCGGCGCGAACGCCTTGAGCATCTGAATGAATGATAGAGATAAATACGAATACGCCATGTTCGCCGCCGCCAACGACAACGCCGTACAAAATCCAATCGGTAATATGTTCGCCACCCACTCCCTCGCGCTCAATCGATGCGACATGCGCTTCGGATCCATCTTTATCGCCATCCACGCGATCGCCCACCCGAACCACGACCCGAGCGAGCTCACGAATATCGGACAATTGAACGACGTCTCGGTGATGAGATGTTTATTCGCCAAGATCAACACCGTGGCGACGCCGAGGTACGCCACCGCGTACGCCAGCGCGTACACCGCGCCCTCATCACCGTACGTGCTCAGTTCCATCGCGCGCGCAGTCGTCCTCCGTCCCGTCGTCACTCGCACGCCGCGCGTGAGATGTCCCCGGGTGTTGCGCGCGCGACACCGTCCCGGGACGTCCCCGCGACGACGCGCGACGACGCGCGACGCGTGCGAGCGAGCGAGCGACGACGACGACGACGACGCACTCGATGAGGTCCCACGCGCGGTCGCGCGGTCGCGCGGTCGACGGTGGCGTCGAGTCGCGGATTGCGGGCCCGCGCGTCGTCACTTCGATGCGCGCGGTCGTCTCTCGCGCCCTCGCGCGCGTCGACGCGCGACCGAGCGCGCGACCGAAAGTCGAGGGCGAGACGCGCGCGGTCGATCGCGCGCGCGCGCGCCGAGTCGGGCGCGCGCGAGGGCGGAGCGCGCGCGCGGGAAGGGGTGATTCGGTGGCGGCGGACATGCGCTCGACGGTGGGCGCGCGACGCGCGGTGCGTCGAGAGTTGGCGCGCGCGCTCGGAAATGGGAGCGTGGGGGTGGGACGCGCGTCCTCGCGCGCGGGGCGGGCGATGGCGGCGTCGACGTCGACGAGCGGTGGGGTGGAGGATGAGGTGCGTTTTTCGCCGAAGACGAAGACGAAGACGATCCGACGATGAGTCGACGCGAGCGAACGCCGGTGATGCTTTATACTGCGTTATCTTCCTTATTAGAGCGCCGCGACGACGTCTCTCGGGACGCGGGCGCGGTGCAACCTGTGAGGCAAACTTAACAAACCTGAGGCGTTCGTTCGCGGCGAGCGCAAAGACTTTTTTCGTTCGACGCGGTGACGCCGTCGTCGTCGTCGTCGTCGTCGTCGTCGTCGTTCGGGAGACTGACGCGCGCGTTTCACCGTCGAAAACTCGCAGGGGATTCACGAGCGCGTGCGATGGGCGCTTAAAAATTTAGGATTTGACGCGTTGACGGAGATACAAGCCGCCGCCGTGCCCGCGGCGGCGAAGAACGTCGACGTCGTCGTCGCGGCGGAGACGGGCAGTGGGAAGACGCTGAGTTATTTGATTCCCATATGGAGTAATCTCCTGCGTCAGGGCTCGGGCGACGTCGCCGACGTCGACGCGGGCGAGCGACGCACGGGGGCTTTGATTTTGTGCCCCAACGCGACGCTGTGCGAACAAGTGGCGCGCGTCGCCGACTCGCTCGTGGATGAAACCACGGGTGAGCCTTTGCTTCAAACGCACGCGTTGACGCCGGAGACTGGATTACCGTTTCACTCGCCGGACGTGTACGTCACGACGCCGGCGCGCGCGGTGGATGATTTATTGCGGTTTCGCGACGGCGCGTGGCGACGAGGCACGTTCAGTCCCGTCGCGCGCACGCTTCGACACGTCGTGTTCGACGAGGCGGACATGTTGTTTTCCGGAGGCTACCTCAAGCCTCTGCGCATGTGTTTCGACGTGTTGTATCGAGAGGAAAAGTTGGCGAGCGAAGGATTTTTCCTCGACGGAGACGCCGCCGGCGAAACCGAAGCGTGGGACGGCGACGCCGAGCGCGACGAAGCGTCGTTCAAGCGCGATTGGCGCAAGGACCACCACGTCGGGCAGAGACGCGCGTCCGGTCCCGCGCTGGGGGGTAAAGGGAAGGTTGGATTAGGTCAAGGTAGAGATTTTAGACGACAGTACATTTTCGCCGCGGCGACGGTGATGAGCAGCGGGAAAAAAACCCCGGGCGCGATGATCAAGTACGGATTCCCCGACGCCGTGTGGATCGAAGGCAGGCGTCTCCACCGTTCGGTGGCGAGCGTCAATCAAACGTGGGTACAAGCGACGCTGGAGACGCGCGCCGCCGCGCTCGCGGACGCCGTCGGCTTAACGTCGTCCCCCGACGCGCCTCGCGAGAAAACCATGGTCTTCGTCAACACCGCCGCGGCCGCCGACGAGATCGCCCGCGAATTCAACGCCCTCAATCTCTCCGCCGCCGCCTTCCACGCCGACATGCCGAGCCACGATCGCGCCATGCGTCTCAAAGATTTCGCCGACGGCGCGCTCGACGCCTTGGTGTGCACCGACAGCGCCGCGAGAGGCGTCGACATTCCGGGCGTCGCGCACGTCGTTCAGGCTGAATTCGCCGGAAACGCCGTCGATTACCTCCACCGAATCGGTCGCACCGCGCGCGCGGGCGCGTCCGGTCGCGTCACCAACATTTGTCTTCCCGGGAGCGCGGATCTCGCGCGCGCGGTTCGCGACGCCGAATCCCGGGGCGAGTCCATCGAATCCGCTTTCAGTCGCAAGCGAAGCTTTCGCAAGAAGCAAAAGAAATACGGCGATTCGCGTCGAGGCGTCGCCGATCTCTCCCGTCGCAAGAGGAGAGACTAGATGAATTATTGTGATTTTTTTTGTCTCGGCGCCTCGAAAATCTCGAAATCTCGCGCCACACGCGCGCGCGCGCGTCCCTTCGTTCGCGCGTCGACGCGCTCGCTCGCTCGACCGTCTCGAGGAAACCATGCGCGCGCCCCGATCGCGCGCGCGCGTCGATCGATGGGTGCGCGCGACCGCATTCGTCTCGAACGCGTCGACAGCTCGTGTTTTTTGAATTCCCACGTTTTTCGCATCCGCGCCCGCGACGCGCGTCTCGCGCGACTCCTCGCGCCGACGATTGACCGCATCGATCCCATTCGGTTCTCCGCAGGCTTTTCGACGGCGCGCGCGCGAACTGATTGATCAGAGACGCCAACTCGTGGAGATGTTGTCGCGCGCGTCTCGAGGCGTTTTCGAGCGTCCCGAAGACGCGCCGTGGCGAGACGTTTTGACGTCGACGACGTCGTGGATCGACGGCGATGACGTCGAGGGGGATGATGTGGACGCGTGCGTCGATGTCGTCTCGGAGGAGGCGGACGAGACGTGCGCGTACGGAAGATCGTTATCGACGGAGGGCGAACGCGCGGCGGCGGCGGCGGCGGCGCTCGAACCGACGATTCCGGTGGAGAGTTTAGGGGACGAGGCGCGAGAGGACGATGGAGCGGTGCGATGGACGGTGTCTCAATCTCTGCGATCGTCGATGGACGGCGCGGAGGACGCGGCGACGATGGAGGCGAGAGGGACGGCGAGCGCGAGCGCGTCGGCGAAAAAGAGAGCTCGCGTGGCGGAGACGCCGGCGGCGACGCGAGGCGATGCGGACGGCGACGCGCGTCCGTCGGCGTCGCCGATGACGATGACGATGACGACGTCGCGCGGAGACGGCGGTGAGAGCGCGGGTGCGGGACGGGTGTTGAGATTTAGCGGAGAAGAGAGCGCGAGAGACGCGCCGCCGCCGGAGACGCGCTCGGCGGACGACGCGACGCGAGCGACGTCGCGGCGCGGCGAGTACGCGCGCGCGATGACGGCAAAATTTACCGACGGAACGCCCACGCGCGTCATGTTCAGCGACGCGAGCGAGGATTCGTCGACGTCGGCTCGCGCGGGCGTCGTCGTGGAATCGCCCGACGAGTCGCGCGTCTACGTCTTCGACGTCGACGCGTCCGGGTCGACGTGCGCGGGATCATGCGTCGTCCGCGCGTCCGATCGACGCGTGACGCGTCGACGATCGTCGCTCGCGGCGTCGCCGCGCGCGTCCGCGAGCGCGGACGCGGTCGGGATGACCCCGCGCGGCGATTTCGTCGTCGCCGCCGACGCCGAGGACGGCGTTCGCGTCTTGCGCGTTCGTTCGTTCGAGCAAAGGAACCGGTCGAGCGACGCGACGACGCCCGACGACGAATACGCGGTGAAACACCTGCGGTGCGGGTTTCGCGCGACGCGCGTGGCGACGACGATGGACGGCGACGCGTTTCGTCTCGCCGTCGCCGGCGAACCCGGTCGGTGCGCGACGTGGACGTGGACCGTCGCGGGCGATGACGACGCGTTCGTCCTCGACGACGACGCGTCGTTCGAGGAGTTACCGCCCGCGACGTTTCGAGGCGTCGCGCCGAAACCGGGTTCGCCCACGACGTTGCGTTGGCTCTGCGGCGCCGCCGACGGCGAGTCTCGACTCGTCGTCGTCGTCGATCGCAGCTTGTTGTGCGCGTGGGAACCGCGCGGAAGCGCCAGAGAGAAATCGGCGTACGCTGTGAAACACACCGTTCAAGAATTCGTTCCCGTGGACCCACTCGACGCGGGATGCGACGGAAAAGGTAAGACGCCGATGGCGGCGCTCGCGCTCGCCGAGCGCAAACGAGGCGCGTTCGCCGGTTTAGAGTCCACCGAATTCTCCGAGGACGGGTCACCGTCCAGCGAAGCCGCGCGGCGAGGCACCGCCGTCGTGTGTGCGCTCCTTCGCGCGCACGACGTGACGATCGGCGACGCTGTTTTCGCGTCGGCGGCGGAGAACGCCGTGTCGTTGGCGTGCGGACGTCGAGGCGGCGTCGCGTGTTTCGGCGATCGCGACGGACGCGTCGTCGCGTGGAACTATCTCACCGGCGAGCGCGCGTCGGTGATATCCGTCGTTTTACGCGAAGACGAGGAGGAGAACGACGACGACGACGACGAATTCGACGTCTCCGTGCGTTCCGTCGCCGTCGCTCGAACCTCGTTCGCCGCGTGCGCGCGCGACCGAGTCTCCATCTTCTCCCGCGCGCTCGACGCGTGACGGACGCGACGCGAAAAACAAAAAAAATCACATCATTCATACAGCTAGCACAGAATTCATAGAATTACAACGAATCGAACATCGCGTCTCTCGCGTCTCTCGCGTCTCGTTCACCACGGCGACCTCTGTCCCGGGTGCGATCCCGCCGCGTTCGCGTCCGTGTACGCCATCTGCGCCCGCTCGCGTTGCCAATACTTATCCGTCCGAGCCGGTTGATCCCAGTTATCTTTCCTGCGCGCGAACGAGCGAGCGTCGAGCGGTCAGTCATCGATTCGAGTCGAAACCCTCCTTTGGGAACGACATCTTCATTCGCGCGGTGTGGACGCGCGTCGCCCGCGCGCGTCCCATCGCGCGGACCCCACGAGCAGACACGATCGACACCGTCGTTCCCTCCTCGCGCGACGTCGAGACGACGTCTTGGCGCGCGCCGCGCCTCCATCGAAGGATGCGTTCCCCGATCGCAAGACCATCTTCATCGTCGTCCCTCTCGTTCGCGTCGCCTCGCCTCGCGTCGTCGCACGCACAGCGCCTCGCACTTGGCCGTCGTGCCCTTGATGTGCGCTCGAAGCGCCTCGTCGCGCTTGACGCCGTCGTCGATGCCGCTCGCGATCCAACGCGTGAGAAATCCCATGGCGTCTCGAAATGCCGACTTCATCGCGCGCCTCGCCCGTCGTCATGACCGCCGCGATCGAGGACGCGACGCGACGCGCGACGTCGTCGACGCTCGCGTGCGATGCGCGGTGCGCGGCGTGCGAGGAGGTGGCGACGCGCGCGAGAGCGGGGGATGAATCATCGAATGTCGATTTTTGGGTGGACATCAGTGAACGATTGATGACGTCCGCGCGCGACGTGGACGACGCGCGCGCGGACGCGGAGACGCGAGGGAAACTGGTAACGACGGCTTTCGCGACGTGTGGGGCGATAGGGCGCGCGTGCGTCGCGGGACGCGCGTTCGTGGACGATTTGGTGTCGAGGTGCGCGCGCGGCGACGCCGACGCCGTCGCCGACGCGTCGAGAATCGTGACGACGCTCGACGCGCGCGCGGACGAAGAGAGGCGGGTCGAGTGGTTTCGAGCGTGTGTCGACGGTGGGTGGCGCGTCGTGACGTCGACGAGCGCGGTGGCGGGTGGACGAGAGTGGGCGCGCGCGTCGGCGGCGCTTCGTCGGTGCGCGGCGGCGGCGCGCGCTCGAGGAGACGAAGACGCGGTGTCCTCCATCGCGATTCGCGCGTTGGAGGTGTTGAACGAGACGCACGCGAACGTCGGGAGTATGACGCCTCGCGCGAGGACGTGCGCGAGGATGACGGCGGCGAGAGCGTTGGGGGCGTGCGGCGCGGGAGGAGGCGCGAGCGGTCGACTGTGCGAGCTCGCGGCGAGAGATCCCGCCGCGTGCGTGCGTAAGGCGTGCGCCGAGGCGATCGAAATCATCGGACCGGTGAAGAGCGCGGATTTACGAATCTTTGGACGCGCGTTGGGGGATAAACGAGACGACGTGCGCGCGGCGGCGACGCGCGCGGCGGGCGCGCAGGGCGGCGGCGCCAAGACGCTGGTGCAAAAGATGACGGCGAACGCGACGCGAAACGATCCGGATCTTCGTCAGGCGACGTGCGAGGCGTTACAGGCAGTGTGGTGTGGGCGGCAGGGCGATCCCGCGCAGGATGGATCGGACGACGTGCGTTTGTTTCAGACGGCGGCGTGTTGCGGAGATTTAACGCGAGACGCCGACGCCGGCGTTCGCGCGGCGGCGACGCGGTGTTTAGGCCATCTTCGAGGCGCCGCGGCGGCGAAAGTGAGCTTGATCAACACACTCGTCGAAGATAAGGACGAAGGCGTGCGCGACGCCGCGGTGGAGACGCTCATCAAGCTCGGTTTCTTCAATCCGAGCACGGGGGCGATGCGACTCAAGGGCAACTACCGCACGACGAAATTTTCAGCAAACAAAAGCCTGTTCGCCGCCATCACCGCCGGGAAGAGCGCCGACGTCGGAGGCGATCGACCCATCAAGGTCAAAGTGCCCATCGGCGCCGTCGTGCGCGTGTGGTGGCCCCTGGATGGTCGACATTACGAGGCAAAGGTGCTCGCGTACGACAAGTCGACGCGAGAGCACACCCTCTTGTATCTCGACGACGACGTCGAGGAAAAGGTTAATTTTAGAAAGGAAAAGGTGGATTTGAAGCATAAACCGGGGAAACGAGGACCGACGACGTGGATTCCGTGCGGGGCTCTTCCGAAGAAACCGACGAAACAGTCCCGAGGGAGCGAGGCGAAGAAGAAGAGCGCGAACGCGAACGCGTCGGCGGAGAAAAAGCGCAAACGCGCGAGCGGCGCGGGTTCGTGGGTCGAGTACGATTCCGACAAACAAAAGCACGCCGAGGGTGGATACGACGCCATCGTCGGTCGTCGAGTCCAGGTGTGGTGGCCTCTGGATAAGGCGTGGTACGCCGCCGAGGTGCGCTCTCGAGACGCGGCGACGAACGCGTTCACCGTGTATTACTTTGAGGATTGCGAAGAGGAGACGCTGGATTTCGCCAACGAGCGCGTCAAGGTGTACGTTCCGAACGATGATTATGCCGTTCCGTCGATCCATGGCCTCCATCCCCGTCGCGTGCGCGTGCGTTTGGGCGAAAAGGAGGGATTTTACGAGCCGGGGTGCTTTCGAGGTGCCGAGTGCGTTTCGTACAGAGACGCCGACGACGTCGAGACGACCGTTCTGTGCGCCGATTTCGAGAAAACGTTCGGATCCGCCGAGAGCGGCGCGCGACGATGGAGACGATCGATTCACGTCGTCCCTCCCGACGCGCCCGAGCCCACGCCCATCGATCGATTTTTTCGAAGCCGAGGCGAGCGGTGGGGCGCCGCCGTCGTCGGCGACGAGTGCGTCGTCGACTTCAACGTCGACATGCGAGGCGGGAAAGACCGCGTCGTCGAGCCCGTGTGGCAACGCGTGAAGATACTCGCGTACAACGAACTCAGCGGCGAACACGAGGTGGTGGACGTTCGAGACGACGGGACGACGGATCCGAGTCGCGCGCAATGGTTACCGCTCTTCTCGCAACGAACGAAACCGCGAGTCGAGGAGAAGGCAGAGAACGAGGACGCAAAAATAGAAGACAAAAACGACGATGCGCCGTAGACGCGACCGTAGACGCGCCGCGCGCGCGATGTCGATCGCATTGTAGCGTAACGCGCGCCGGCGCGACTGAAAAGCGCGCGCGCGGCCCGCCGGTACCTCACACGCGCGCCCGTCGCGTCGTCGTCTCTCGCGCGCGCGTCCATCGCGCGCGCGACATCGCATCGAGTCGACGACGTCCACCACTCGCGTCCTCGACGGGTCCGGGACGTCGCGCGCGTCGCCGCCGCCATGAAAACCTCTGGATTGGGACGCACGCTCCTCGCGCGTCGCGCGCGCGTTCGCGCGCCGTCCCTCGTCCCGTCCGCGCGCGAGAACGATTCCAAACGCACGGTTCCTCGTCCGTCGTCGTCTCGCGCGCGGGGCGAGCGAAAATCGCACCGCACGGTCGATGGGAACGGTGGGCGGGACTGGACCGCCGTGCGTCACCAACCGGACGGGAACGCCCATCCGTCGCACGTCATCCCCGATGATCTGCGACCGCCGCCGAGCGATGGAAGACGCAAGAAAAAACCAGTGGCGCTGTTGTTGGCGTACGTGGGAGGAAAGTACAAAGGGAACACGCACAACGCGCACACGCCCAGAGGGTCGACGGTGGACGACGTGGTGGAGGACGCCGTGTTTTCGTGGGGGGGGATATTACTGCCGAATTATCGCAGTCGAGGGTTACAGCGACTGAAATGGAGTCGAAGCAGTCGCACGGATAAAGGCGTGAGCTCGCTGTGCACGGTGGTGAGTCTTCGAGCGGAGATTGATCCGACGGCGTGGGACGACGACGTCGAGGCGCGCGCGGCGGCGAGAGAGATTTCACAGTTTTTACCGGACGATGTCGAGTGTTTCGCCGTGTACAACACCCCGAAATCGTTTCAGGCGCGACGCGAGTGCATCATGCGCACGTACGAGTACCTCTTACCGGCGAGAGTGTTGGGCGCGGAGAGGGGCGTCTCGGACGCGAACGCGCGCGCGCGATTGGCGACGTTCTCCGCCGCGTTGGGCGCGTTCGTCGGCGCGCACCCGTTTCACAATTACACCAGACGATCGCAGTACACGCGCGAGGCGAAATCAAATTTCGGGCCGAAACTCAGAGACGCGCGCGGGAAGTTGGCGTGGCGCGGTCAAGAGGGCGCGACGATGGACGACGCTTCGGAGGACGACCGCGCCGGCGAAGACGACGAAGACGAAGAGGAGGAACGAATGGCGTCGCGGACCGTCCGCGACGCCACCGCCGACGACGATGGTTTCCCGAGACACATCGGCGATCGATCTCGCGGTACGTATTGGTTATTCGAGACGGATCACGACGATAAGATTGGACCGTCCCACTTTCGAAAGATTCACGATTTCGTCGCTGGCGCCGACGTCGAGCGCATGGAAATCGTCTCCGAGGACGGTTCCACGTCTCTCAGCGAACCCTTCATTCGCGTCTCCGTGCGCGGAGAGTCCTTTATGTTGTACCAAATACGCAAGATGATCGCCACCGCGGTGGCGGTGAGTTTAGGACACTGTCCTCTGGAGTTTTTACCGGCGTCTCTCAGTCGACCGTGTCGCGCGGCGATGCCCCTGGCGCCGGCGTCGACGCTCTACCTGTACGACGTCGAGTTTATGAAGTTTCGAGCCAATCTCGAACCGGGTCAACCGAACCGCGCCGAGAGGATCGACCCATCGCCGGCCGTTCGCGAGGATTTATCGCGGTTCCGTCGCGAAAAGCTCGAACCGGCGTTGGCCCCGGCGTTGGCGTCGCGCGAGTGGGACGAGTTTACGGAAAATTTGCGATACGCCAACACCACGCCCGAACTCACGAGCGAGATCATAGACGCGTACGAGATGTACAGAGAAAACCGCGACGCGGCGCGCGCGGCGCAGGCGCGGGCCGAGGCCGAGGCGGCGGCGCGCGAGGAGGAGTAGACTGTTCGTTTCGTTTCGGCGGCGCGCGTACGCGCATTCCTCGCGGCGGCTCAATCCCACGCCCACATCGCGCGCACACCACCCTCGATCGATACACGCATTCAATTCACACGAACAACGAATCTAACGAGTGATCATCCGTGAACACGACGTACGCCGCGCCCAGCGCCGCGAACGCGATGATCGCGTCGAGCCACGCGGGAACCTCTTGGCGCAGCGCCGTCGTCACCAATCTATACGCCACCAACGGCGACGCCAAATCCACCGCGAAATCCGGCGTTCTGTACACGTACTCATCGCTCGCGAAATCCGGCGCGCCGACGAATCCGTCCCCGCCCCCGACCGCGAACGAGCTCGCGCTCGCCGCCGCCGCCGCCGTCGCGTCCCCGACGAGCGTCGCCGCGCCGAGCGCCACCGTCGTCAACGCCACCGTTCGCGCGATGACTCGCGGCGACGACGACGTAGAGGACGCGGAGACGATCGTCGTCGTCCGCGTTCGCGTCGTCGACGCACCGCGACGAATCGATGGTCGTCTTCCCATTCGCATCAACATCATCATCATCATCATCATCGGTCCCGCGTCGCCTCGCGCGCGCGCGCGCACCCCTCGCGCGACCCCTCCCGCGCCGCAACTCGCGCGCATGTCCCCCCACACACCCGCGTCTCGCTCGACGCGCGTCCGCGCTCGACGCCGCGAACTGTCGCATTCTCGTCATCCGCATCCCACGACGCATCGAATCCATCGTCATGGCGTCGACGCAACTCGAACTCGCGCGTCGCGCGCACGAAGAGATCGAGCGACTCGACCGTCTCGCGTCGAAAACCCTCGCGGAGGCCCCGTCGACGCACCGCGCGCGCGTCGAACAGAATCATCGCGTGGATTGCATGGTGACGGCGTCTTCGGACGCGGCGAAGAGATTGGTGCGTCGCGATCGATCGCGCGCGTGCGTGGACGCGTGCGTGACGCGAAAGGAAAGACACGCGCGGGTGTGATCCGTGTGACCGCGCGTGAAGGGCGAAAACGACGAGACGCGCGCGTGGGGAGGTGGAATGCGATGTCCCCGCGCATCCCTAGGGAAAACGCCGCCGACGACACCGAAACGACTCGAAAACGCGACTCGACGAGATATTTCGACTGACTGAACGCTCTCGACGCGCGATGCGCAGCGTGCGATGTACGAAGACGCGGATGGTTCGCGCGCGGAGGAGACGGCGAGCATGGGAGACGGGGAGAACGTGGAGGAGGCGTTGCGTTTGTTTTACGAACGCGTCAAGCGCGCGCGAAAATCGCGCGGCGGCGAAAGTCGCGCGGCGGCGTTCGATCCGGGAAAAGACGTGGAGAGACTCGTGGATGAGCTCGTCGTCGAACGCGCGGTGACGTTCAGTGGGGAGGAGGGACACGGGAGGTTTTTGGATTTACACGAATCGCACGCGAGGTTTCTGGACGGGAAATTGGGCGCCGCGCGCGAGTACGGCGAGTATCTGCGCGCGTGCGACGATTTCGCGTCGACGCCGCGCGCGACAAAGTTTAGTGCGGCGTACGGGGAGTATTTGGATGGATTGTTTGAGTATTTAAAGTCTTTTCACGAGCGCGCGGTGCCGTTGAGGTTTGTCGAGGAGACGCTGCGCGCGGAGGAGGAGGCGTTTGACGCGCGCTGGCGCGCGGGCGAGTGTCCCGGATGGGAGAACCGCGGCGTTCGCGCCGTCGATGAGACGAGCGCGGTGGACCTGTCGTCGTACGCGACGATGGAAGAGATGACGGCGAAGATGTCCGGTGAAGACATCACGCGCGCGCTCGAATCCATGGGACTCAAAGCGGGCGGCGCGCCCGCGCACCGCGCCGCGCGTCTGTGGAGCACGCGAGGGAAAAAACTCGCCGACGTCGATAAGAAACTCTTCGCCAAGGGCGTCGTCGTGGACGCGAAGACGACGAAGACGACGAGAAAGAAATCCACAAAGGGTGGTGACGACGGGAACGACGACAAGGCCAAGGCGGAGCGTCGCGCGCGCGCCGTCGCGTACAAGGAGAGTCGATGCGCGCTCCTCTTGCGTCTCCTGAGTAAACAACTCGACGCCACGCGAACCAACGTCGAGAAAAAATCCACCATGAGCCTCGCCGAGCTTCGCGCCGAGGCCGAGGACGACGACGATTTCTCCGACGCCGACACGGACGAAGAGGAGGAGATTCACAACCCGCTCAAACTCCCGCTCGGATGGGACGGGAAACCGATTCCCTATTGGCTCTATAAACTCCACGGATTAAACATGGAGTACACGTGCGAAATATGCGGGAATTACTCGTACTGGGGCCGACGCGCGTTCGAACGACACTTTACCGAGTGGCGACATCAACACGGCATGCGCTGTCTGAAGATTCCGTACAGCAAAGCCTTCAACGAGGTGACGTCCATCGCCGACGCGCGCGCGTTGCACAAAAACCTCTCGCAACGCGACGCGGGAGTCTTTGACGTCACCGTCGACGCCGAGGTCGAGGACGCGCAAGGAAACGTGTACAACACTAAAACATACGAGGATTTACGTCGTCAGGGTCTCATCTGACGTCCTCGACGCCGTGTAATACTAGGTTTGATGATGAATGACCGCCTCGATGAAAAAAATGCATTCACGCATGAATCCGTCACATCATGCCTCCCGTGCGTCGACGACGCGACCGCGCGGCCGCGCGCGCGCGACGCGCGCTCGAAGATATCCACGAGGGTATCGTCGGGCCCCGTCCGAGCGCGTCCATCGCGCGCGAGAGCGACGGGGCGGTCGATGAAGACGAGGTGGTGTCGAATCCGAGGCGAATCCCATCCGATGACGCCGACGCCGACACCGAACGCGTCGTCGATCTCGACGCCGCGCGAGCCGCGTTGACGTGCGTCATCACGAACGCCGTATTCGTCGATCCGGTGACGACGCCGTGTGGACACACGTTCGAACGCGAGGCGCTCGCGAGATGGATCACCCGAGGCGAGCGCGAACGGCTGGACGCGTCCCGACTGGCGAGAGGCGCGCTGGGGACGGATGCCCCGGCGAATTGTCCGCAGTGTCGATCGGCGCTGTATCACGAGTTACCGCACGAGTGGCCGGTGAACACGACGGTGAGAGAGTGCGTGGAGGCGGTGTTCGGGAAGAGCGCGCGGGACGCGGAGGCGCGAAGAGCGCGCGCGGCGAGAGACGCCGAGGCGGAAAACGTCGACGGGAACGGAGGGGTGGAGATGATGCGGGAGTACGGGGGGCGAGGGGACGCGGGTGGGAGTGCGTCGACGCGTGGGGTGCCGTTGATGCGAGAGACGTGCGCGTTACCGATGTTTTTCTTGGACGCGTTGACGCCGGGACAAGAGGTGACGCTCAACGTCTTCGAGGCCAAGTATAAAATTCTGATTCGAAGGTGTTTGATGACGTCGAGAAAGTTTTTAATGATCAACGCCGAGGATGCGGACGAGGAGGAGTTTGAAAAGAATCTTCGCGACGATGATCGTCTGGAGGTGCCGGAGGCGATAGAGGAGGGGTGTCGCGCGATGCGCGTGAGCCTGCGAGAGTTTGGACGGTTTTGCGTCGAGTGCGCCATCGTGACGTGTCAAGAGTTGGTGGATGGACGGTTTTTAGTGCGCGTGCGGGCGATGCATCACGTCTTCGTGCGGTCGGCGGTGAGAGATCCGTCTGGGTACTGCGTGGGGACGTGTTCGCGCGTGCGAGAGGGTCTCCTCTCGACGAGCGACGACGTCGCCGGCGCGGCGGACGAGGACGAGGACGAAGAGGAGAGGATAGACCGAGCGCGCGCCGCCCAGTGCAAAATCATGCTGAGTATTCATCGCGCGTTGATGCTCTTCGACGTGTGGATAGCGATGACGAACGGGTCGCGGTGGCTCTATAATTACGGAGGGAAGATGAGCACGTTGTTACAAGCCGTCGGCGCGCGACCGGATAAACTCGACTGTAGCGCGCTGTCGTGGTGGCTCGTGCGCGTCATGAACCCGATTCCGACCATCGATGCGACTATCGAGATGCGGTCCATTTGTCTGAACGCGTGGAACGTCGACGTGAGGTTTCGAGTCATCGCGCAAATGTTGGCGTACTCGCTCGTGCTCGTGCAGAGACACGGCGTGCGCGCGTGGGTCAAGCGCGAGCACGTCGTGGCGGTGAGCGTGTGCGATGAGCTCTATGGACGCTTACAGCGACAGATTCGAGGTCCGTCGCGGGGCGCGCGCAGGAGAGAGCAGACGTCCCTCGCGCGTTTGCTCGTCTCGGAAAACGTGGGCGGAGTCGTCGAGGAGGTCGTGCGTTTGCTCGAGAGCTCGACGTTGGATCAGGAAACCGCGGCGAAGATTCGCGCGAAACCGTCCTCGGAACGATGGACGCACGAAGATTTTGAAACCGTCGTCGAGGGGTTGATTCGCGTCGGCGACGGTGAGTCGCGTCGCGCGGGCGAATCTTCGCTCGTCTGGGGAGACGTCGACGAGAGCTCGTTTCGCGGCGCGTTGGACTACTTGATCGCCACGCGCGGTCCGGGCGCGTTGGCGCTCGCGGCGTGGCGCGCGCTCTCGCAGTTCGACTGCGACGATAAGAGACTCGCGGCGTGGAACGCGACGCTCATGTCGCACTGTCCGAACCCGACGGATTCGTCGCCGGACGGTCCGACGGGGGTCACGACCAACGAACTCTTTCAAATCACCGGTTCGTTCGGGGAATTACTTCGCAGGGACATGCGGTGCGGTGTGTATCGATTTTTGTACGCGTACGATGCCGTTCGACTCGTCGTGTATTTCCTCTACAGACTCGTCCTCGTCGTCGTGTTTGCTCTGGGATTTTTGTTTGAGCTCGTCTTCGATCGCGAGTATCACGGAGGCTCGCGAACCGCCATGCGGGGATTATTCGTCACCACGTGCGCGTTGGGCGCGTTTTGCGGCACCTTGGCGAGGAACGCGTGGCTGTCTTATTCGCAGGGCGCCGCCGCGGCGTCGTGATTCTTTCCGAGAGGATGAGAAAATGATGCGCCCTCGCGTTGTAATACAAAGATGAAAAAACGCTCGCGCCACCTACGTCTTCCGTCGCTTGGCGTCGATGACAAGCTTATTCGCCACCACGCGTCCACCGCGTCCGTACCTGTACTCCTCGTACTCCCGCCTCGCCTCCCGTCCCGCGTTCCACACCTCGCGCTCCTCTCTCGTGAGGAGTCGTTCCAACTTGGCGCCCTCGTCGCTCAGACGTCCCGTCGACTCGCACAGCGCCTCCCGCCACCGCTTCTGATACGCCTTATAAATCTTTTTGCGAAACTCGCCCACGAGCTCCAAAAGGTCCTCGTCGTCGTCGTTCTGTATCGTCAGCGCCGAGAGCACGCACGCGGCGAATCCAAAGTACGACTCGTTCACGCTCCTCAAATCCAAAATTTTCGCCCCGTTCTCCGCCTCGAGCTTGTTGAACACATCGTCCGAAAACACCTCCCGAGTGCACGTCTCCTGAATGAGCAAATCCCGACACAACTCTCCGTCCAGCCACCACACCGGCACGCGCGCGACGTGTTCTCGCGGCACGTCGTCGCCATCGGCGTCACCGTTCGGCGTCGTCGGCTTGTTTGAAATGTGTGTCGTTCGTTTGCCCACGACTTCGGGACCGAGCGACGACGCCCCGTCCACGAATTCCACCGTCACCGCGTGTTCGCGCGCGAGAAAATCATTCACGTCGTAATACTCGCCGGACATGACGCTCGAATTCGCGCGCGTCGACGAGTGAGGTCCCGCGCCCATTTTCAAACGGCTCGACCGATGAGGCGGATGGGAAAAAGGGCACCGCACACCATGACGCCCGAAGATTTGGACGACGTCGATGCGTGCGTCTTCGATTGCGACGGCACGTTGATCGATACGATGGGATTATTCTACGCCGCCGACGTCAAGGCGTGCGAGGAGGTGGGCGTCACGATGAGTAAGGAAGTCTTTTATGCCCTGGCTGGTGTGCCCATACGCGATATTTTCGCGCGATTGTGTCGGGAACAAGGGGTGGAGATGACGGAGGAGGGATTGGACGCCATGGTGGATTCGTGTGGGACGCACGCGCGCGCGCTCGGGACGCCTCGAGCGATCGAGTGCGTGGTGGAGATCGCGAGAGAGGCGAAGAGGCGCGGGAAAGCCGTCGCCGTGGCGAGCTCGGGCGTGAAGACGACGGTGGAGCGACACCTGCGCGAACACGGATTACTCGCGCGCGAGGGTGAAAAGGGAGATTTTTTATTCGACGTCGTCGTCACGTGCGAAGACGTCGCGCGCGGGAAACCGGCACCGGATTTATATCTCTTGGCGTGCGAACGCCTCGGCGTGTCGCCGTCGCGCGCCGCGGCGTACGAGGACGCCGATTTAGGCATGGAGAGCGCGCGCGCGGCGGGGTATAAACGCGTCGTGGACGTTCGTTTGATGTCCGAGTACCACCCGACGGATTATCTCTGTCGAGAGGAGTGAGCGACGGTCCCGTTTCGGCGACGCCCGAAAAAGCGCGTCTGAGACCCTCGAGAGGGACGATCGATCCATCGTCACTTTTCCGCGCATGTCCGCGCTCTCATCCGCGCGCGTCGTCCGCGCGTCGAGGGTGATATCGAGCGCGATGGCGTCGACGTCGTCGTCGCGCGCGCGGCCGTCGTCGTCGTCGTCGTCGCTCAAGACGTTCGTCGACACGCACGCCCACATGGACGCGGTTTTGCAAAAGTTGGATATCGAGCGCGTGGATGAGTATTTCGCCGCCGTCGAGCGCGAGGAGGAGAGCGAGAGCGCGGGGGCGCGTTTGGAGGCGTGCATCACCATCGGGTGCAGCGAACGCTCGTTCGAGAGCACGGCGGCGCTGTCCCGCGAGGACTCGCGCGTGTACTCGGCGTTCGGCGTGCACCCGCTCTCGGCGCGGGAGTGGCCGAACGCCGAGGCGCGCGTGCGCGAGCTCGCGCGGAACGAACCGCGGTGCGTGGCGATCGGTGAGTGTGGGTTGGATTATCATCGCATTCCCGAGGACGAGGACGTCGAGGCGTATAAGCAGCGACAGCGAGACGCGTTCGTCGCGCAGATTAAACTCGCCGACGAACTCGAGAAACCGCTCGTCGTGCACACGCGAGAGGCCGAGGAGGACACGTTGGCCATCATGAAGGCGCATCTGCGCGCCGACGCGCCGGTGCACGTGCACTGTTTCACGTCGAGCGCGAATTTAGCGCGCGCGCTCTTGGACGCGTTTCCGGGACTGTGTCTGGGCTTTACGGGCGTGGTGACGTTTAAAAACGGCGGCGACGTGCGCGAGGTCGTCGCCGGCGTGCCTCTCGATCGCATCTTGCTCGAGACCGACGCGCCGTACATGGCGCCGACGCCGTTTCGCGGACAAACGTGTCATCCCGGCATGGTTCCGCGCATCGCCGCCGCCGTCGCTCGCGTTCACGACGTTCCCGTCGAGCGAGTCTTCGACGCGTGTCGCGCCAACACCCGTCGCGTCTACGGCATCTAGTACCAGTACGAGTACTCGTCCACGGTACCTCGTAGATTTATATCGCTTCACGGTTGTGAGTATCGTCATTCATTCATTCATCGCTCGGCGAGCTCGGCGAGCTCGTCTCGCCCGTCGACGTCACTTCGCGGCGCGCCCCATCGTTCGACGCGACGTTCGCGCGCATCGCGCCAACGTCCTCGCGCGCGCGCATCCGCACCGTCCGTCGCCATGACGACGTCGTCGTCGACGACGACGCGCGAACGGTTAGTCGTCACCATGAATGACCCCACCAACGCCTCCACGCGCGCCGACGCCTTCGAACGAGGCGCGTGCGCGCAGCCGGAGTACGATTCATCGTCTTGGTTCGAAACCGTCTTCGCGATCGCCCCGGCGAGACGCGGGATCGTCGCCTTCGCGTGGCCGTGGGCGTGCGTCGTCCTGGCGGCGACGACCTGGACGACGATTTACGAGCTCGCGTTGCCCACGCGACGGGCGAGCCTGGAATCGTTCGAGATCGTGTATCAATTGGTCTTCACCACGATGGGATTTTTACTCGTGTTTCGCCTGGCGCGAGCGGCGGTGCGGTTTTGGGATTGTCGAACGGCGTTTGGGAGTTTTAACGTCGGCGCGAGAAATTTGGTGGATTATTTGTTGGCGCACGCGCCGAAAGGGGGCGACGCGCGCGCGTCGGATGACGTGTGCAGATGGACGTGTGCGTATATAGTCGCCAGTAAAGAATTTTTGCGAGGTTCGCGCGAGGTGCCGCGCGCGCAAGTCGCGGGCGTGTTGCGAGAGGAGGAGGCGCGCGCCGTCGAGGACGCGCGGCATCCTCCTATGTTTTGCGCGACGCAGATGCGTCGCACGTTGATTCGAGCGTTCAATGTCGACGGGGCGAGCGTGCAAGAGACGATTCGCATGGAAATGAGACTCAAGGCGTGTAACGCGCACGTGGACTTTATAGTCGCCAACGAGGGCGCGCTCGAACGGTTGCGCGCGACGAAACTTCCCATGGTGTACGTGATGCATCTGCGGACGTTTTTGTGCGCGTACTGCGCGAGCATGCCATTCGTGTTCGTCCGTCGATGGGGATGGGGGACGATTCCCGCCGTCGCGGCGGTGTCCTTCGCGCTCTTCGGGATCGAGGGCGCGGCGACGGAGTGCGAGATTCCGTTCTCCTCCGAACGCGCCAACCATCTCAGAATGGATCAATACGTGCAGGGGTGTTTCTTATCCGTCGGTGCGTTATTGGCGTGGAACGATCGAAAGGGCGAGTCGGGGCTCGGTCGAGATTCCGCGAAACGATCGCGATCGAACGCGTCGCACGAGGATTTGGTCATCGACGTCGATAAACACGTGTGACGGGTGACGACGGGTGCGCAGAGCCGTAGTATCATTATTATTCCGCCGCTCATCGCGGCGCACAAACTGCTAGAGACATTAATAACCGAGTGGTGCTCATTTCGAAAACCCGCCGTAAATTTCTCGCACGTTTTCGACGGCGTACATCTCGCCGTGCTCCGGGTGCACGCCGAACGTTAAATCGAACGACACCATGCCGCAGTTGACGATCTTCTTCTTCTTCCCCGGACACTCGGAATCGAACGGAAGATACGTCTTAAAAAACTCTCGAAACCAGATGGAGTGTCCTCCGGCGACGACGACATCGGCGTCTTGATTCATCGCCCACGCCGCGAATTCGCGCATGGAATCGCTCGCCACGCGTCCAATAGGCTTTTGTCCCGCGTTTCTCGACGCGTCGAACAGCGCGCGCGCATCGATCGCCGCGACGTCCAACTCTTTCGCTAACGTTGGCGTCGGCACGAGTTCACCCTTTTTAGAGGCCAACGCGTACGTGTCGACGTTTCTCGCCACCTCTTGCAACGCGCTGTGAATCACCACCCTCTCCGACGCTCCGCCGTTCGCCAAGCGACACCACAGCGCGTGCACCGTCGTGTTCACAGCTCGTCGGAGATTACTGCTCGCGATCACGCACTTCCCTCGCACGCCCAAGACGCAATCCATCGTCGCGTCCGCCTCGCCCTCGCCTCGCCGGCGCCTCTCGGCGTCGCCGCGCAGACGCTCTCGCAGCGCCCTCGCCTGCGCCAATCCAACCTCACTCAGCGGTGAATCCAAAAACACCGAATCACACGTGAACAGTTTCAAAATCTCCCGCGCCACGCTCCCGAATAACCGTCCCGGAAACGTCAAATCAAACCTTCGATTGAATATTTCGTTCCACGCGCTCTCGCCGTGTCGAATGAAGACGATCGTCTTCCTCTTCGTCGCGCGCTCGCCAATCAGCGCCGGATCCGCCCGCGATCGACGCGACCGACGACGTTCGCTCGACAGCGCCAGGTGCGCGGTCGCCCGCGCGGCGTCGTGAATCTTACGCGCGCCGAACGCCGCGCGGGCGCTCAGCAACGACGCGCAGAGAAGCGCGCCGTACGCCGTCACCGCGAGGCGAAGCATGCACGACGCCGTCGAGGAGGACGCGAGAGGGGCGAGCGCGACGCGCAGACGCTCCAGCGGCGACGGGGGCGGGGGCGGCGAGGAGAAGAAGCCGCGCATGTGAAATCACCGACGCGCGCCCAAAAGAAGAGATTTTTGGGCGCGGCGATGAGTGACGTCGTCACGTCGCGCCGCGACGGCGCGCTCGGTCGGTGACGCGATAAAGTGGACGCGAACGCGGTCATGGTGGATGACGTCGCGCGAGACGCGCGCGGGAACGGTGGGCGACGCGCGAGGCGGACGATGATTGGACGCGCGCGCGCGCGCGTGAGCGGGGCGTTCAGGCGGGTCATCACGCGCGTGTTGCGCGCGGGAGACGTGCCGAGACACGTCGCGGTCATCATGGATGGGAACAGGCGGTTCGCGTGTCACGAGGGGATGGCGTACGCGCGCGCGCACGCGAGGGGGGCGGACGTGTTGACGGCGACGTGCGAGTGGTGTTTCGAGCTCGGGGTGACGACGCTGAGCGTGTACGCGCTGAGCACGGAGAACTTCAAGCGGTCGAGCGAGGAGTTGGAGGCGCTGTTTGATCTCGCGTGCGGGAAATTGGGGGCGCTGGTGGAGGATGAGGGATTGCGAACGCGAGGCGCGCGCGTGCACGTGAGCGGCGATTTGGGCGCGTTGCCGAAACGCGTGCGAGCCAAGGCTTTAGAGGCGATGGAGAGGACGAAGACGCACAGAGGACCGATGTTGAACGTGTGTTTGGCGTACACGGGACGCGAGGATGCGGTTCGAGCGGTGATGGCGACGAGACGGGAGGTGCGAGACGGGACGCTGGACGCGCGAGACGTCGACGAGACGACGCTGGGGAGACGTCTGCACGGCGCGGAGCGAGAGACGACGATCGGGGAGGGGATGCCAGAGGTGGATTTACTCGTGCGTACGAGCGGGGAGACGCGTCTGAGCGATTTCATGCTCGTCAACGCGAGGTTCGCCAAGCTCGTCTTCGTCGAGGTGTTGTGGCCGGATTTCACCTTTATGGACATGGTGCACGCGATTTGGCAGTATCAGCGCGGGGCGGGCGATCTGAAGCGCGCACGCGCGGCGTACGAGGCGTCTCTGGCGACGTCGTCATCGGCCGACGCGCGGTCGACGGAGAAGCACGACGCCGACGCGGTGGTGGCGGAGATTCATTTGAAGACGCCGCTCAAAGGCGAGACGAAACCGACGCAGACGTCGGCGCGGGACGTTCGCGCGCGGAAACGACGCGCGCGTCTCGTCGCGTGACCGCGGTCGATCAAGACGCGAATATGCAGACGATGGTGTTCGCAGTAGGATGTGTATACTAGTACAGCCGAGATTGATTCATCGCGCGCGTCGACGTCGACGCGCGCCGGTTCGCGTTCCCGAGGCGTCGACGCCGCCCGACCGCACAACCTCACCCGCCATGCCCTCGACCGCGCGCGCGTCGACGTCGACGCTCACGGTGTTGTTCACGGTGTTTGCGCTCGTCGCTCGCGCGGAGACCACGCTCTCATCTTTCGGACAAACCGGTCCCTACGCGTCGACGCGAACCGCCACCGTCGCCGTCCCTCGCGTATCGTCGTCGACAGAAGCGGGTGAAATCTTCATCCAGTACCCCGCCGGCGCCGTCGTCGAGTGTCCACTGATCATATTCATGTTTCCCATACACGGATTCCCGTTCGCGACGTGGAGAGGGCTGCTCTCCACCGTGATTTCCAGTCTCGTCTCCAACGGCTTCTGCGTCGCGAGCCCCGTGGCGGTCGATCCCGACGGCGCGAGACCGATTCGCGGTGGGATGTTTCCGGGAACCGCGTTCACCCTCACCGGCATGAATTTACGAACCATCGCGACGAGGTATCTCAATTTCATGACGCACGCGTCTCGATACCTCATCGAGCGCGTCGAATCCGATCCGGGGTTCGCGCTCGCGAACGTCGTCTCCGTCGACCGCGTCGGATGCATGGGATTTTCCGTCGGCGGTGCGTTGTCCCAATATCTCGCGCAACGACTCTCGAGCGACCGCATCGTGGGGATGGAGGTGGCGTTCGCGCCGACGATCGGATCGGAGGACCCGTTCTCGGGGGACGACGTCGGCGCGGAATTGTTTCGCGAATACGCGGCGACGGCCGCCGTCCCGACGATTTTCGTCGCCGGTGAAGACGATCAAATGGGTGGTCTGCACGATTCAGGCCTGTATTACGAGCAATCCCGCGCGCCGAGAGTGCGCGTGATCGCCGGGAACGGGGCGACGCATTGCCACGCCATCGTCCCGATGTCGCAATGCGAGAACGGTTCGCGCGGCGTGCAGAGACTCGACGCGGTGATGGCGCACGCGGCGGCGACCTTGTATCTTCGACCGGACGCCCCTGAGTGGCGTCTGCGAAAATCACTCGCGAGAGACATCGTCTGGGGCGATGGATTGCGAGACATCGAGCGAGAGAGAGGACCGTTTCTACCGCTCGCGACGACGTGGTCGGCGGCGGCGGTCGAGCGCGCGCCGGAATTGACGCTCGCGTTCGATCGAACCGTCGTCGTCGCGCCTCTCGCGCCGAGGTCGGTGACCGTGAAGGCGCGCGTTCGATCGACGAGCGCGTGCGGTGACGTGGAAGTCCCCGCCGTGAACGCGCCGACGGAGCTCGACGCGTCGGCGACGAGAATCGACGCCGACGCGTTCGAGGTGACGTTGCGATGGGTCACCGTGCCGGCGAGAGCGCGGGCGAGACGCGCGCTCTTTGAACGCGTTCCAGAGTTTATACCAGAGGTTTTCCGCGATCTTTTGACGTCGCGCGCGACCTTTGTGCCCGCGAGCGCGACGGTGACGATGCAGGCGCGACACGCGTGTCCGGAGGCTGGATACGCGTTCGCGAGTCTCGTCGTCAATCAACCCTACGCGACGTGAACGATACACGCTGTGCGTGCAATTTTTATCACGCTTAAAATTCATTTTTTTGTGACGCATTAAAATCAAGTATCGACGCCCACGCGTCCGTCGAACCCGTCGAGCGCGCCGCCCCACGAATCCGTCGGCGGTAACTCGACGCTAAATCTCTCAAACGGCACGCGCCCCTTACCCGAACTTCGCACTCGCCCATCCATGCGTAACCCGACGTACACGCCCACGTCATCGTCCAAGTTGGCCATCTCCTTTTGTTCTTTCACCCAATCCGACCAATCTCCCGCGCGAACCGCCGTCGCTCTAAATTTAAGATCCTCGGCGCGCGGCGGTTCCACCGCGGACGACCCACTCGTCGACACCGGAATGATCAACACACCGCGTTCAATCAACCCCTCTCGCACGCGTTCGGCGTCCTCCAACGCCGTTCGCACGTACGCATCGTCCCCAGCGACGACGACGCACCGCGCGAACCCTCTCAAATCCTCCAACCGCGTCCCGCGTCCGTTCGCGAGCTCGCATCGCAAGCGTCCCAAACGTTCCTCCCGCCCGATTCTCGCCATCTGCCGCTCGCGCGCCCTCTCTTCTCTCGAATACAACCACGCAAAAAAAACCACGCACGCGAGATCCACGCCGAGATTTCCCAGAGACGTCGCGAGCGGCGGCGCGTTCGGCGCGCCCGCCGCGCCCGTCGCCGCCTGAATGACCGCGATCCCCGACCCGATCGTCGCCGACGTCCCGCACGCGCCGAACAAAAACTGTCGCGCGATTCGAAACGGTGCCTCCGCCTCGCTTCGCAGTTTCGTCTCGTTCGAGTACGTCGCGCGCGTTCTCGTCGTCGCGGTGGTCTCCTCGGTCGTCTTTTTCATCATCGTCGCGGGCGCGACGTCGCGCGGTCGACGCGCGCGACGAGCGGCGCGGTAGAAGACGCGCGACGACGTCAGGTGTCTCGCCCGCGACGCGCGAGAGACGCACGGCGAGGACGTCGAACGCATGGCGACGCGGAATGGGGAACGCGCGATGACGTGACGCGCACCCCATGGGACTCGTGTATGAGTCATGACTCGTCAAAACGTGGTCCCGGGCATGCGCACGGCGTTCGATTCCTCATTCCTCGCCGCGCGCGTTCATCGCGCGCGAGCTCGACCGATCGACGACTAGCGAGACACGCTCGAAAAGTCGTCTCGACCGTGTACCGCGACGACCGCGCGACGAACGCGTCGTGCGTTCGTGATTGCATTCGTGATTCGCATTCGATGCATTCGATGGAGATGACGTCGTTCGCGACGGGTTCGCGCGTCGCTCAGTCGAGACTCCGCGCGGGCGCGTCGTCGTCGTCGTCGTCGTCGTCGCGCGGAGTCGTCGCGCGCGCGATGGCGCGAATGGGCGGAGAGGGAGAAGAGGAGGAGGATGACGCCGCGTCTCGCGCGCGGTTGGCGGCGCTTCGGCGACGGTCGACGGCGCTCTTGGAGCGCGGGCGCGTGTTGACGGAACGTTTGGAGCGACGACGACGCGAACGAGAGGGGGATGGGGGTGCGGTGACGCGGGGGGGAGAGGAGGCGGAGGCGAGAGACGCGGCGCGCGCGCGCGAGCGCGCGGAACGAGAGGCGAGAGACGCGGAGGCGAGAGACGCGGAGGCGAGAGAGGCGGAGAGAGAGAGAGAGGCGGAGAGAGAGAGAGAGAGGGCGAAGGTCGAGGTGAGGGAGTGTCGAGAGCGTTTGAACATCGTCATGGTGGCGAGCGAGTGCGCGCCGTTCAGTAAGACGGGCGGTTTGGGCGACGTCGTGCAATCGTTGCCCAAGGCGCTCGCGGCGAGAGGTCATCGCGTCATGGTGGTCGTGCCGAGGTACAGAGAGTACGAGGAGGTGTACGACACGGACGTGCGCGTGACGTTTAACGTCCTCGGTCATCAGACGGAGATTGGATATTTTCACTCGTACAGAGACGGCGTGGATTACGTCTTCATCGATCACGGCGCCTATCACCACGTGCGCGACAGTATTTACGCGGGCGAGCGTTCGGACGTCATGTTTCGGAATTCGATGCTCTGTCAAGCCGCGTTGGAGGCGGTGTGGCACGTGCCGTGCGGGGGGGTTCCGTACGGGGATGAAAACTTGATATTCGTCGCCAACGATTGGCACTCGGCGTTGCTCCCCGTCTATCTCCAAGCGTTTTATCGCGATCACGGCAGGTTTGAATACGCGCGTTCGTGTTTCGTCGTGCACAACATGGCGCACCAGGGTCGAGGTCCTCTGGATGAATTCTACGCGTTGCAACTCCCCGAACAGTACAAGGACCACTTTGTATTGAACGATCCCATGGGCGGCGAGTGCATGAACGTCATGCGCGCCGGCTTGCGTCTGGCGACCAAGGTGATCGCCGTGAGCGAGGGATACGCGTGGGAGATCGCCACCGACATGGGTGGGTGGGGTCTCGCCCCGACGATTCGCGAGTTTGGTCCGGATAAACTGAGCGGCATCGTCAACGGCATCGACCTGAACGAGTGGTCGCCGGAGATTGATACTCACCTCGACGGGGACGGGTACGCGCGTTTCCCGCCTCGCGGCGACGGTTTCGCCGACGGGAAACGTCAGTGTAAACGCGCGCTCCAACGTCAACTCGGACTCGCCGAGCGCGACGACGTTCCCGTGCTCGGTTTCATCGGTCGTCTCGACGACCAAAAGGGCGTCGATCTCATCGCCGAAGCCGAGGGATGGCTCATGTCGCAAGACGTCCAACTGATCATGCTCGGAAGCGGTCGCGGCGATTTAGAGCACGCATTGCGAGGCATGGAGGACCGACACCGCGATAAGTGTCGCTCGTGGGTCGGTTTTTCCGTCGAAATGGCGCACAGAATCACCGCCGGCGTCGACATCTTACTCATGCCATCGAGATTTGAACCGTGCGGATTGAATCAACTCTACGCCATGCGATACGGCGCCGTCCCCGTCGTGCACGCCGTCGGCGGTTTACGCGACACCGTGCTTCAATACGATCCCTTCAACGGCACCGGAAACGGATGGACGTTCGACAGCGCGGAGACGCATAAATTCATCGACGCCGTGCATCACGCCGTGCGCACGTACAGAGATTTCCCGGATGCATTTCGCGAGATTCAATCCCGCGGATTCGAGCGCGACTTGGGATGGAATCGCGCCGCCGAGCTCTACGAGGATCGATTCATCGACGCCAAGTATTCGTGGTGAGTCGTCGTCGCCGCGCGTTTTCGTAATCGCACAAAAATACCTCACCATTCGTCGTTTCGTCCCGCGAGGGTTGTCTCGCCCCGACATTCATCGTCGTGCGCGCACGCGCGGGACGACGCGGAACGGGACGAAACCATGGACGCGGCGCGAGTGGAAGAACTCCGCGCCGCGCTCGCCGGTTCCGTGTCCCCGGACGGTGACCTGCGCGCGCGCGCCGATGCGTATTTGAAATCCGCCGCCGGTCTGCCCGGAGCCGCGCTCGGACTCTTGGCGCTGGCGAGCGACGCGAACGGGGAGATGGGGACGCGACAGAGCGCGAGCATTTATTTTAAACATCTCGTCAGTCGGTCGTGGGCGCGTAGGGAGGGAATGGACGGTGGTCCAACGCCGGGGAACCGCGCGACGCTGGACGAGGGCGAAAAAGCGGCGGTGCGACGCGTGGCGCTCGAGGCGGTGGCGTCGACGCCGAATAAGGTTCGAAGTCAGCTCATGGTGGCGGTTCGAGTGATGGTGCAGTGTGATTTTCCGTCGCGGTGGCCCGAGGTGGCGACGCAGGTGTTGAGTAATCTGAACGAGGCGCGCGAGAGCGAACGGTTGTGCGGGACGGTTTTGGTTTTACACGCGTTGTGTCGAAAGTACGAGTTTAAGGACGCGAGCGAGCGCGGGGACGTGGAGGAGATCATCAGAGTGGTGTTTCCAAAATTGTTGGAGATTTTAAAGAGGCTGTTGGCGTATGAAGGGCCGCCGAACGCCGAGTTGGAGGATTTGAAAAAGGCCATCTGTAAGACGTATTGGAGCGCGACGTACATCGACGTCGGACCTTCGTTGGCCGAGGAAGGGACGTTTCAGGAGTGGATGCTCGCGTTTCACGCCGTCATCACGTCCAAGGTGCCGACGGAGGGGATGCCCACGGCGGATAAGACGGAGCTCAAGCACTGGCCGTGGTGGAAGACGAAGAAGTGGGCGCTCCACGTGGTGAATCGCGTCTTCAACCGCTACGGCAATCCAAAGGCGTGTAAACCGGGACACAAAGGTTTGGCGGTGACGTACTCGACGAAATACGCGTCGGTGTTTTTGGGAGTGTACACCGAGCTCTTGGGATCGCTCGCGGCGGGCGAGGTGATGCCTGATCGCATCGTCAACCTCGCCATTCAACACGTGACGACGGCGCTCGGCGTCCCGTCCACGTACAAGGTTTTACAACCGCACCTCGACGATTTATTCCAGCGCGTCATGTTCCCGGTGCTATGTTTCAGCGCCGAGGACGATGAACTGTGGGTGGACGATCCGCACGAGTACGTGCGTAAGAGCCAAGACTTCATCGAGGACATGTACTCGCCGGGAATGGCGGCGACGGTGTACCTGCACGAATTGTGCAAGACGGGCAAGCGCATGAAGGAAAACCTTCCGAAGATTCTAGCAATGGTCGTGCAGATTTTCCATAAACACGCAGCGAGCGCGACGGGCGCGATGATGGACGCTCGGGCGAGATACGAGCTCGACGGCGCGTTGCACGTGGTGACGAATCTCTCCACCATTTTGACGCACCATCCCGAGTACTCGAGTCAGATGGAATCCATGCTCATGGCGCACGTGTTCCCCGTCTTCGGCTGCGCTCACGGTCACGTGCGAGCCAAGGCGGTGGCATGCGCGGCCAAGTATTCCGAGATCTCGTTCACGGAACAGAATAATTTCTTACAACTCCTCTCGAAAGTCGTCGACGCCATGCGAGACGCCGACCTTCCGGTGCGCGTCGAGGCGGTCGTCGCCCTCGGAGCGTTCATTCACGCCGCCGAGGACGTGAGCGCGCTCAAGTTCATCTTACCGCAGTTACTGGACGATTTCTTCAAGCTCATGAACGAGGTGGAATCGGAAGACGTCGTGTACACGTTGGAAACCATCACCGAGCGTTTCGGCGAGGACATCGCGCCCTTCGCGCTCGGCATGACGCAAAATCTCGCCGCCGCTTTTTGGAAGGTTGTCCAAGAGTCCGAATCCAAAGAGGACGACGAGTGTGGCATCTTGGCCAGCATCGGGTGCCTACGCGCGATGTCGACGATTCTTGAATCCGTCTCAAGTTTACCGCACATGTACCCCGAACTCGAAGACGCCGTCTTTCCGATTTTACAAAAGATGATCGGCGACAAAGGCTTTGACGTCTTCGAGGAGGTGTTGGAGATTTTATCCTACCTCAGCTACTTCAGCCCACGGCTGACGCCTCGCCTGTGGGAACTCTGGCCGTTGATGATCGCCACAATGGACGATTGGGCGTTGCAGTACTTTGAAAATTTACTCATCCCGCTCCACAACTTCATCAGCTTGGGCACGGAACAGTTTCTCGCCCCGGGCACCTCGTACGTCGAGGACACGTACAAGGTGTGTAAAAACGTCCTGGAGGGCGATTACCCCGAGTCCGACTGCGTGCCGGCGCCGAAACTCATGGAGAGCGTCATGACGAATTGCCGCGGCCGCGTCGACGCCGTGGTCGGTCCCTTCGTCGAGCTCGCCCTCAGGCGCATCGGCACGGCGGAGTTGCCGTACTTTAAGGATTTACTCATGATGACGTTCGCGCACGCGTTGCACTACGATCCGGCGGTCGCCCTCGCGGCGACGAATAGATTGGGGCAGACGAATCACGCGCTCACGCTGTGGTCGACGATGTTGGCGACGAGGACCAAGTCGGGCGAGCGCAAGTGTTTCAAGTCGGAGAACGCGAAAAAGGTTTGCGCGCTCGGTCTCATGGCGGTGTTGCGCGCGCCAGACGACGCGCTCACGCCCGAGATTCGCGGGTCTTTGAACGTCATCGTGGATTCGCTCGTGTCGTTGCTCGGAGATTTACGCGCGCAAATCGCGCAAAGAAAGGAGGACGAGGCGAGCGGCAAGCGACGATTACCGTGGGAAGAGTCGGACGACGACGAGTACGATGTCTCAAAGTACGACGAGGAGGACGACGGGGACGATGATTTACAGTTCGACGCCACCACGCTCGAGGCATTGGCGAAAAAGGCGCAGGACGCCGATCCGTACGCGCGAGGCGGCGGATTTGGTGGCGGTTTTGACGACGACGACGACGACGACGACGACGGCTTCTGGTTCGATGATGACGACGAGGAGGATTACACGAGTCCGTTGGATGACATCGACGCGTTCATCGCGTTTTCAGAGTGCATGAACGCTTTGCAGGGAAGCCCGCGCGCGAACGCGGTGGGTCCGACATCCATCGAACTCGCGCAGAGTTTGATACAACACGCCGCGCAACGCGCCGTCGACTTTCCAAAGGAACGCGCCGAGGCCAAAGCGAAACAAAGACATCCCTAGCCGAACGACGATGATGATGTAAGAAGGATACCTAGACCATTAGATGTTAGGACGATTCACTCTCTCAGGTCGACGTGCGCGAGAATCTCTGAAATCTTATCGGGTATGCGCGCGTGCTTGAGCGGCATCTCGTAATTTTCCACGTCGTTGTGCTCGACGGGTTGTAACCCCGCGAGACCCAGCGTGGTGTCGACGCTCTTTATTCGGTAGAAGAACATTAAGATCCAATCCTCGTGCGAGTGGACGTTCACGATGCGACCGGAGACGACCTCACGCATCGGATTCCACGTCTCTTCCGACGTCGATAACGGCGCGGAGATGAAAACGACGCGTTCCACGATATTTTTCCCCTTATCTCCCGCCTCGTGGAGCTTTTTCAGGGCGCTCTCGACGACGTACGCGCCGACGCTGTACGCGACAAACGTCACCGGACGTCGACCGTGTTGTTGCGTGAGCAACGCGTTCGCGATCTCCTCGCCCGCGATCGTTGCCTTGGCGCGCGCCATCGACCACGGATTATCTAAATAATCCGCCACGGTCATGAGCGTCACGGGCCAGGCGACGGCTCTCGCGATGGAACTGAGCGCCGTCTTGGCCAAGATGGACGGCGCCGCCATGGACACGGCGTACTTACCCGCGACGAATTGAATTGTCGCGCCGAGCGTCCGAAGCGTCGTCGGTTCCCAGTTCAACACGTACTGCTCTCCGGTCGTGTTCCCCCACGTCTCGGCCGGTTTCGACGCGTCCTGCTCGTCCTCGTCCGCCGTCGCGTCGAGCGTCTTCTCCACGACGACTTGTCGCATCTCTCGCACCATCGAATCGATCTTTTCATTCAATCCCTCGTGTCGAGGCGCCGCGTTCGCGAGCTGCAGACGCAGTTCCAGAGGTCGAGGTATCGCCTCGAGGTCCTCGATCGTGGGCACCGCCACGCCCTCGCCCAGGACGACGCTCGACCGCGACTTTCGCAGCGCGCGCGGATCGAGCGAGCGGTACGACACGAGCACGCTTCCGGAGACGACCCCGGCCGCGCCCGCGTTGCTTCGCACGACCGTCTTATCGACGTCCGTGGTGACGACGACGAGTTCACCGTCATCGTTGTGCTCGAGACTCATCCCGAGCGGTCCCGGATCGGCGACGGCGACGACGTATTGACTCTTCTCCGACCCCCACGCGCGCAACAAGTCGTCGTCCTCTCTGAGAAATCCCGGCACGAAGACGTGAAGCGCGAATCGTCGTCCCGTGCCTCGCAGAGGAATGAACGAAAACGCTTCCATCTCTGTGGACGTGCGTCGCAGCATCTTATATCCCGTGAGACCCGCGCCCGTGGCGCCGAAGACGGCGCCGACGCCGCCGAGCGTGGCCAAAATTCCACCCGTCGCCGCGCCCACCGCCCCGAGCGAATTCAACGACGCCAACACCGCCGGCGCGGCGAATCCACCGGTCACAAAGAGCGCCGCACCACCGATCGCGGACGCCGCGCCCACTTTCGCCGCGCGCCTCCACGACCACGCATGTTTCTTTGACCCGTCGGCGTCTTCGGCGGCGTCTTCGGCTTCGCGGTTCGCCTCCGCCGCCCACCGCACGCGCTCCGCCGCGCGATCCTCCGCCCTCGCAAACTCCACCCACGATTCCCCAACCCTTCGAGCGCGGTTTCGCAGTCCCGCGCGCACGTCGGCGCAATATAAACCGCTCATCATCAACGTCTCGGCGGCGAATGTCGGCGACAACCGTTCCCAACACTTTCCCGGAATATTTTCTCTTCTTCGAGCGTCCCTTCGAGACGCCTCATCGATCCCTCGCTGAATCTCGCGTCTGATTATCTCACCGATGGTTTTTTTCCGACTCTCCGACCACCACAGAGGACCGAAATCCCGCTCAAAGTCGACGCGGCTCCAATCCAACGTCGGCGCGAATGCATCCGACGAATCATCATCGTCCCTCCACGCGTCCACGCTCGGCGACCATCGACCCGAGGCCGAGGCGGAGACGCGCGGCATATCCCCGCGGTGGTGATGATGGTCGTTTTCCTCGTCCGTCGTCGCGCGCGAGACGACGCGCGCGAGATGATTACGATTTCGATGAATTCGATTAATCCGATGAATTCTCGACCCCGACGACACTTCTCGACGCGCGCGCGCGAACGATGGCCAACCCGTGGTCGTATCCGGAGAGGTACACCCGCGCGAGCCGATTCGCGCGCTCGACATGCGCGACACAGACGACGCGAGCGACGCGAAGTGCGGATTCATGAGGATTTCGTCACCACGCCGTGACCACCACGCGCCCCACTCTCCACGCGCGCGCCTCCTCGAACGACGCGCGCGATGACTGACGATCGATCGCGTCCCCTTTCCTCTCTCGCGCTCGTCGACGTGCAGGTTTCACCGGGCGGTCACCGCGGCGAACTCGGACGCGGGACGCGCGCGTCTCGTCGACGAGACGCGACTCGCGCTGCGCGCGCTCGAGCGACAAGCCACGCTCGGTGACGCGCGAGACGCGCGCGAGGAGGAAAGACTCGTGGATTCACAACTCGAGAGTCTCGATCCCTGGGTCGCTCGCGCGAGCGTCGAGGCGTGGGACGCTCTGAGAGGGACGCGGGCGGAGGAGGCGATGCGACTGTACGTCAGGCTGTTGGACGAAGACGCGCCGAGGTGGTGGGACGGGGGCTTGGAGGCGCGAAAACGAACGAACGCGGGGGTGTGTGCGGTGAGAGGGGTGGAGGAGATGCCGCGGGGGTTGAGGGAAGCGGTGGAGACGCCGTCGGTGTGGCGGTTTTTGGAGTACGCGGGGAGACGACCGTCGGCGCGGTTTCAACACGCGGCGAGCGCGGCGGGAGAGAAGATGTACGTCGTCGGTGGATCGTTCCGTGGGCGCATGATGGCGGACACGCATGAATTGGATCTCGTGGATTTGACGTGGCGTCGATTGGCGACGCCGGCGGGGAGCGAGAGAGCGTTGCCGGCGTGCGCGGGACATCGAGCGGCGACCGTCGGCGAGACGACGTACGTCGTCGGCGGACGGTACAAGGGGTCGTCGGAATCGGAGATGGCGGTGTACAGGATGGAAAGGATGGACGTTCACGAGGGTGTGGATGAGGTGGAGTGGATTCGCGTGGAGACGACGGGAGAAGAGACGCCGCGCGCGAGAAGAGGCGCGAGCGTCACCGCGTTTGGCGATCGAGAGCTCGTCGTGTTCGGAGGCGAGGACGACGAGGGACGATTCATGAACGATGTCTGGATCTTAGACGTCGACACCCTCGCGTGGCGTGCGGTGAAGAATCCATCGGGTACGGTTCCGGAGCCTCGCGCCGAGCACACGGCGACGACGTGGGGTCGAGAGACGCTGTTGATTTTCGGAGGCACGGGTCGATCGACCAAGTGTTACGATTCGCTCTACGCGTTGGACCTGACGCAAGGCAAGTGGACGACGGTGACGCCCAAGGGCGTGCGTCCACCGCCTCGCGCCGGACATGCCGGGGTGTTACTCCGCGACGGCCGGTTCTGGGCGCTCGTGGGCGGCGGGAACAACGAGTGCGGATTGATGGAGTGCTCCGTGCTCGATTTAGAGGAGACCGAGTGGGTGAGTCGCACGGACGCTTTCGTCGCGCCGCCCGTCGTGGGCGAAGGGATGACGCTGTGCGCGGTGAGCACGCGAGACGGACTCGAAGACGTCATCGTCGCGTTCGGTGGATACAACGGACACTGTCAAAACGAGACGCAAATTTTACGCGTCGCCGAAGACTTTCCCGATCACGAGACGCCGACGACGGACGCGCTCGGCGACGAGACGGACGCGCGCGGCGCGAATGAGGTCAATCGGCACACACTCACCGACGCCGAGAGCGATTCCGCCACTGAAGTCTCCGAATCGTCGACGACGCGCGTCGTCGAATTAGACGCCAAACCCGCGACGACGTTCGCCTTTGGCACCGGCGCCTCCGTCGAGGCCTACCGAAACGAAAACATCGAACTCCGACGATCGCTCCACCGTCTCCGCACCGACGCAAAGCTCGTCGCCGACGCGCACGAACACCTCCGATCGAAATGCGCCGCCCTCGAGCGCGCGCTCGAAGACGAAAAGCGTCGCGCCGGCGAGCTCGAGGACAAAGTCGTCGCCCTCGCCGAACAACTCCGAGACGTTCCCGGTACCATGGGCTCATTCTTTCACCCGTGATCGCGATTTCACCCGCGAGACGGTTTGTAACGACGACACGAGACGCGATTCCCGCCCCTCTTCCCGCGCGTCTCGCCGCCTTTTCCCTCGCTCTTCCCGTCCCGTCCCGTCCCGCGCGTCTCCAAGCGTTTTCCCCAACCCTGATGAAGTCGAAGAGTCGCGCGTCGACTCTTCGGTGACTCGTCGGCGACGCGCGCACACCGCAACGCGGTGGACGACGAGTCGCAGCGGCGCGGCCGAGGGACGGATGCGCGCCATCGCGCGAGCGGTGTCGAGGGCGATGCGGCGCTCGCGGTGCGCGCGAGGAGGACGAGACGACGAGGCGCCGGATTCGACGCCCGAGAGCGAGCGCGAGCGCGAGAATCGCGTGGCGAGGGAGCGACGGGTGATGTACGATAGAGCGTCGTTTTGTGTCATGTCGTGCGCGTTCTGGGCGATGCTGCGGTTCGCGTTCGGGAGGGTGATGTCGCCGGACGGGCCGAGCGTCGTCGTGCGCGGCGGCGGCGTCTGGGCGGCGGCGTTGATTTGGGCGTGTGCGCACATCGGTGGCGCGGTGGCGGCGGCGTTGGGATTGCCGCCGCTCATAGGGATGTTAATGTTCGGTCTGGTGTTGAGAAACGTGCCCGGTGGATGGGTGGAGGATTTACCGGAGAGGTGGTCGAGCGATATACGCGCGGCGGGTCTGAGCGTCATCCTCATGCGAAGCGGGTTGGAATTGGATTTAGACGCGTTTCGATCGATCGGGTGGATGGCGAGTCGATTAACGGTGATGCCTGGTCTGTCGGAGGCGATCACGTGCGGATTATTTTCCATGTTGATTTTTAAGATGTCGTTTCCGCTCGGCATGTCGTTGGGATTTATTCTGGGCGCGGTTTCTCCCGCGGTGGTGGTGCTCGGCATGTTTGAGCTACAGTCGATGGGATACGGCGTCGCGAAGGGCATTCCTTCGCTCGTCGTCGCCGCGGCGTCGTTCGACGACGTCGTCGCCATCACGGGATACACGATATTTAAGTCTTTCGCGTTGGGGAGTCATGGAAACATGGCGTGGACCATCTTGCACGGTCCGGTGGATGTCTTGGCGGGGTTAATCTTCGGCACGATCGCCGGAGCGATTTGTGGGGCGACCAAGGTGTGGAATGAACCTTGGAAGAGGTCGTCCATGGTCTTCATGCTCGGCATGTTCATGATGTTTATGGGTCGTTCGTACGGTTTCAACGGCGGCGGCGCCATGTCGTCGCTCGCCCTCGGCATCTCCGCCAATAGGTGTTGGCGAAAGAATAAGCCGCACCCGGCGCTCACGACCGGGCCATCAAATGATCACGCGCACGGTGTCGAGACGGATCTCGCGAAATTGTGGAGATTTGTCTTCCAACCGCTCTTGTTCGGCGTCATCGGCACCGCCGTGAAATTCAAAGACATCACGTCGTCTACGATTCCGAAATCCATAGGTTTACTGCTCATCGGCATCAGCGTTCGACTACCCATGGCGTATCTCTCCGTCGGTGGCGGTAAAACCCCGCTCACGCGCATCGAGCGCGCGTTCGTGTCTTTGGCGTGGATCCCCAAGGCGACGGTGCAAGCCGCCCTCGCGTCCGATCCGCTGGATTACGTCATCGAAAAGAACAAATCCGCGGAATACGTCGAATGGGGCAACGACATCTTGACCACGGCTGTGTTTTCCATCATTCTCACCGCACCGCTCGGGATGATGATCATCTCGGCCCTCGGTCCGCGATGGTTACACAAGGATGAGAAGAACGCCTTCGTGAGCAAAGTCGAGCGCGGCGCCGACCTCATCGAGGCGGTCGAGGCGCGACGACGGGATTCCATCGAGATCGCCGCCAGGCGAACGAGCATAACGATGGATCAATCGCCCACGTTCCGCGGCGGCGCCGGATCGCTTCGCGGCTCGTTCCGAGGTTCGTTTGAAAACGCCTCGCCTCATCAGGCCGACGGATTCGCGCCGAGCGCGTTGGACGCGTCGCTCCGCCGACGCGGAAGTCTCGAGCGCGAGGGAAGCGTCATCTCCGAGGCGGCGAGCGACCAGGCACAGCAGCTCAAGAACGCGTCGGCGAACGAAAAGCTCATCTTTTACCTCACGACGCTTCGCGAGCTCGCCAGCGACTCTCCCGACATCAATCCCGAGGAAGTCAAGCGCATTCAGGACGCCTCCGACGCCATCGAGGCCATCATGCGCGAGCACTTACCGAGAGTTCGCGCCGTCGACACCCCGGGCTTATTTTTCCGCCGCACGAGCGCGACGTACGCGGATTTAGACATTCCCGCGCCCGGAGATCTCGACGCCGACCTCGCCGAAGACGCCGACGCCGCGCGCAACGACGAAATCGTCGCCGACGTCGAGGTGTTCGCGGTCGACGACGAGGAACGCGCGAGACGCGAGGACGATCGCGTGTAACTTAATGTATATCAACGAACGAACGAACGAACGAACGAACGAACGAACGAACGCGAATTATCCGTCCCGTCCCGTCCCGACGACTGGCGAAAAAGCGAAAAAGCGAAAACCGCACTCTCTCGCGTCCACCATGCGCGCGACGGTCGCCCCCGCGCCCCCGCGCGCGCTCGCGACGCGCGCGCGGAGTGACACTCGACGACCACGCGCGCGTTCGCGCGTCGCGCGCGCCGCCGCGACCGAGGAAGAGACGCCCGAGAGCATCCTTCGCGTCAGTCGGAACACAACTTTTGAGGGACTGAAAGCCGCGCGCCGCGTCGAGCTCGAGCGCGCGCGAGAGCGCGAGGACGACGCTCGACGAGTCAAGGTGGAGTGGGCGTACGACGCGCTCATCGACCAGTCGTGGAGGTTTTTCGAGGAGGCTGTCGAAAGGGAGGAGACGGCGCAGAGCAGGTTTGCACTGGGAAATTTTCTCGAGACATTGGAGAAATTCGACGACGCGGAACGCGAGTACAGACGCGCGCTCGAACTCGGCGTGAGCGTAGACGCCGCCAATAATTTAGCCATGTTGTTGCAGCGACGAGGGGCGTTGGACGAGGCGGAGGCGTATTATTTAAAGGCGTTGGAGGTCAACGAGGACGACGTCGACGTCTTGTTCAACTGGGCGACGTTGAAATTAAACGAGCGCGGGGATTTAGACGCGACGAGGATTTTGATCGAGAAAATCGTCACCATCCAACCGGAATTGAAAAAGCATCCGTTGGTCAAGGCGTTGCGAGGTGAGGACGACGACGACGACGACGACGAGCCGTTCGTGCCTCCCATTTAACCGGAGGACGAACGTGTAATGTTTACTCTTATGTTAGTACGTACTCATTCATACCGGGCTACATCGTCATTCATGGCTACAGTGTACTTTCAATCAATTGTTTGATGTCGCGCGCGTACACATTGAACATCGCTCGTCTCGACGGCGGCGCGTTCGCGCGAAAACATGTCTTTTTACACCGGTTTCGGACAGCACTTGTACGAAAACGAATCGTTCGCGTAATTGAACGCCGACAAAAACGTGTCCATCGGACACGCGAGTTCGACGCCCGCCCATCCGCTCACCTTTTTCGCCCGCGGCACGCGCTCCGTTCGTTCGTGCGTGCACGCGTTCGCGTCGCCGGTCTCCCACGCGCACCCGTACGAAATCTGCATGCTATTGCTCCACTGACGAAGCACCCACCTCCTCACGAATTGATTCCCACAGTCCACGACGTGTTGATCCAGATCCCACATCGCGTTTCTCCCCGACGATTGCGACCCACTCGGTCCGTGCGGCGTCGCCCTCGCGCGCGGCGGCGCTCCCGCGTCCGCCTCGTTCGCCGCTTCGTTCGCCGCCGTCGCGCACGCGTACGCGTTGTGCACCTCCCCGCTCGCCTCGTCACACTCGAACGAAAACGCCGTCATCACACCGTTCGATCCACAATCCATCTCGTGCGCGTTCCCGTACTCTTTCGGTCCACCGTCGACGCCCGGCGCCGTGCGACGACGCGCGCGCGAAAACGCCGGCGCCTCGCGACTCGCGCGCCTCCACTCACCCATCGCCATCGCGCGCGTCAGCGACCACGACGCGAGCGGGACGTCACCGTCGTCGTCATCGTAGTCGTTCTCGCGCGTCGCGCGCGCGCGGTTCGCGACGACGAACGCGACGGCGACGACGATGAGGACGCGCGCGCATTTCATCGCGATGCGTCGGCGTCGTCTCCCGGCGCGTCTCTCGCTCGGCGCCGCCATCGATGCACGCCGTCTTCGAGAGGACGGGAAGGGGGTGAAGAGGGCGTCGCGAGCGCGCGTCGACGGGGGACGACGACGACGCGGTCGGGAGTGATGACGAGACGGTTGAGGGGGGTGACGGGGCGCGTGGGGGGGGGCGGTGTATCGATACTAGGACGTTCGGTACGTATACTGACGTACTCGAGTGGTATCGTGGATGGCGTGTGGGTCGATGGCTGGCGGACGCGCGGCGCGGCGCGGCGCGTTCTTCGCGACGCGGTGACGCGCGTGATGGGTGTGATGTGTGTGCACAAAAACAACAATGCGGCTGGCGGTGATCGTCTACGGGTCCATGTGGAAGATGTCTTCGTCGGCGTCGGCGCTGGAGGCGGACGTCGGGGAACGCGCGCGCGCGCGGCTCGGCGCGCGCGGCGGGACTTCCCAACGCAAGAGACCCCAGTTGATGGATCTGAAGAATGGGTGGGATTTAATCTCCTCGGCGCCGTTTAACGCGCCGAGACGCGCGGTGGCGTCTCGACGCAAGAGTTTGGAGACGCAATCCTTGAAGTCGTCGCTCATCGGCACGTCGGACGGGAACGCCACCTTACCCTTGGTGATGTTATCAAAGGTTCCGTCGCGCGTGGACGCCTTGAACGGCGTGGTACCGTACGCCATCTCGTACATGAAGATTCCGAGTTCCCACCAATCCACCGCGCCCGAGTGACCGGTGCCGTTTAACACCTCGGGCGACAAGTACTCCTCGGTGCCGACGAAGGAATTCGTAAACGTGAAGGGTTCCGCGATGAGCGTCGGATTGGAACCGTTTCTGGGCAAACGCGGCGGTTTCAGTTTCTTTTTCGACGTCGTCGCCGCCTGAGCGCGCGCGCCGGGATTCCACGCCGGATTACCCGGCACGACGCTGACGTGCGGCTTGCACGTGGCGCAAAAGGACAAGTCGAAATCGGTGATGACGACGTGGCCGCTCTTGCGAAGTAACACGTTCTCCGGTTTCAAGTCTCGGTAAACGAATCCGAGCAAATGCAAATATTGCAAAGCCAGCAGCACCTCGGCGGCGTAAAATCGCGTCGCCTCCTCGCTGAGACGCTTGTCGGGGATGTTTTGCAACAAATCGTACAATTCGCCGCCCTCGCAGTACTCCATCAAAAAGTACACGTGCGTGGACGTCTGAAACGACGCGAAGAGCGTCGCGATGAATGGGTGGTCGACTTGGTTGAGAATAGTGGATTCGGTCTGCAGTCGATGCAATTTGTTGCGATCGATGATTTCTTGCTTGGTCAAAATCTTCAGCGCAAACCTCACGTCTCGTTGCTTCGCCAACGCGACCAAGTGCACGGCACCGACGTCTCCTTGGCCGATGCGACGCACGGGCACGAAATCATCGATGGTTAACGGTTTTTTGCCACCGTCGGTGACGATTCGCAGGGCGTCCCATTGGCGACGGTTTTCTATTTGGTGCGGTTTCGGGTCGAGCATCATCCCGAGCATGTGCTTCCACGGCGGTTCAAACTCCTTATCCTTGGCCGTCGCTCCGGCGACAATGCTCGCCGCGTTTTTGGAGATGGCGACGTTTTCCTCATCGGTTCCCTTGAAACTAATCTCCGCCACGGATTCGTGTTCCGTCGCCGGGTCGTGCGCGGTGATGTCCACCTGCACCCCGGCGAAAAACCGCACAACTCCCTGATCGTCGCGCACGGGTGCGAGCGTGAACATGTTCCAAAACTCCTTTCCAGTCTTGGTGTAGTTCAACAATCGAACCGTGCACTCCTCGCCCTGCTCGATGGCTTGTCGAATCTTCGCCACGGCGGCTCGATCCGTCTTCGGTCCTTGCAAAAAGCGACAGTTTCTTCCTAGAATTTCATCCACGGAGTATCCCGTGAAATCCATGAAACCTTCGCTGGCGAACACGATGGGGTGATCCGGCAGCGAGGGATCGGTGATGACGAACGATTGTTCGATTCTCTCCAGCGTGGATGCCAAATCCAAACCGGCGCGACCTTTGTTCGTGGACGACGCGCCGCCACCCTTATCATCCGTCTCTGACAATCCCTCCGCCGCGCGCACGGCGCCCTCCACCTCACTCATGCGTCCTAACGACACCGCCGCCGTGCGAGCGTCGTATCTACTCGGCACCGGCACGCCACGAGCGTCGAAATCAATCCCTCGCTCGCCCGTCGACGCGTCCTTAACCTCCGTCACATCCACCTGCACGCCGATGTACTTCACCACCGTTCCATCCGCCAATTTCACGGGCGCGATGACGAGATAATTCCAAAACGGCGTTCCATCCTTTTTATAGTTCAACAACCGCACGCTCAATCGATCACCTCGCCGCGTCGCCTCTCGCACCTCGCGCACGTGGTCCTCGTTCGTCTTTTCGCCCTGCAAAAACCGACAATTATATCCGATCACCTCCTCCGCTTCGTACTGCGTCAGCCTCATGAACCCATCGCTCGCGTACACGATCGGACAATCCGGTCTCGTCGCGTCGCACACCGTGAACGCGTGATCATACGCCTCGAACGCTCTCGCCACCGCCGGGTCCAGACTCGGCGCGTGCGCGCCCCCGGCCACCCTCTTCACCGTCGTCTCCGTCGTCATCGCGCTCCAGACTCGAACGAACCGACGCGCGCGTTCACCCTCTCCCTCCTTGGTCCGCGCGCGAGACGATCCAACCGACGACCGAGACGGACGTCGACCGAAACCTCACCCAACGAAACCTCTGAGAATTCGATTCGATTGGGATATCTCTCGGGGACGTCTCTCTCCCGCGTCGCGTCGACGCGTCGCGAAATGAAAAACCACACGAGATGAAAAAGAAGAAGGCGTTTTCGACGCCGCGAGGGCGCGCGCGCGAACGCGGGGACGCGCGGGGACCACCCGCGACTGCGGCGCGGACGCGCGCGATGACGAGCGACGACGCGAACGAAGATCCTATTAGCCCAACGCACGTCCATAAGACGGACGCTCGACCCGTAGAGTACCCGGTAGAGACCTAAAACCCTAACCAATGCTCGACTACCTGGGGTTTACCCACAAAGTCGGACGAATGGTTCCTCATGTGTTCCCAATAGTCCATGATGGATACACACGCGGTGTATCCGTCCCCGACCGGCGCCGCGCGCGAAACCCTGACCCCGACGACCTCCTCGACGCGCGCGACGCGCGCGCACACGCCGCCGCGTCGTCGCCGACGCGAGCCGAGCCGAGCGAGAGTCTTCGCATCGCGCGCCCCACTCGCGCGAACATGCCGTGCGCGCGTCCCACCGCCTCCGCCGTGCGCGTCCCGTCGCTCGCGCGGGCCCGCGCGCGGGCGCCGTCGGCGCGCTCGAACGCGTCGTCCAAGCCTCGCGCGAGCGCGCGCGCGCGCGCCGGTCCGTCCGGGGACGTGAAGAAGGTTGTCTTGGCGTACTCGGGCGGGTTGGACACGTCCATCATCCTGAAGTGGTTGCAAGACACGTACGGGTGCGAGGTGGTGACGTTTACGGCGGATTTGGGGCAAGGCGAGGAGCTCGAACCGGCGCGCGCCAAGGCTGCGCAATTCGGGGTCAAGGAGATATTCGTGGACGATTTGCGAGAGGAGTTCGTTCGGGATTACGTGTTCCCGATGTTCCGCGCGAACGCGGTGTACGAGGGGACGTATTTGTTGGGGACGTCCATCGCGCGTCCGCTCATCGCCAAGCGACAAATCGAAATCGCAAAGCAAGTGGGCGCGGACGCCGTGTGCCACGGAGCGACGGGTAAGGGTAACGATCAAGTGCGATTTGAACTCGGGTATTACGGATTGAAGCCGGACGTCAAGGTGATCGCGCCGTGGAGAGAGTGGGATTTGAACTCGCGCACCAAGTTGTTGGCGTACGCCGACGCCGCGGGCATTCCGGTGGCGCAATCCAAGCGTCAAGACGCGCCGTATTCCACCGACGCCAACCTGTTGCACATCTCGTACGAGGGTAACGCGTTGGAGGATCCGTGGGTGGAGTACTCTGAGGACATGTTCACGCGTTCGGTGAGCCCGGAGAACGCGCCGGACGCGCCTACGTACATCGAAGTCGACTTTGAGAAGGGTGATCCGGTGGCCATCGACGGCGTTCGATACTCTCCGGCGGACATGTTAGCCAAGCTCAACGAACTCGGCGGTGCGAACGGGATCGGTCGATTGGACATCGTCGAGTCTCGTTTCGTCGGCATGAAGTCTCGCGGCGTGTACGAAACTCCGGGCGGGACCATTCTCTTGGCGGTGCGACGCGCGCTCGAAACCGTCTGCCTCGATCGCGGCGAGATGCACTACAAGGATGAAATGATGCCGCAATACGCCGAGCTCGTCTACAACGGGTTCTGGTTCTCCCCGGAACGCGAGATGATGCAAGCCGCCATCGACAAGTGCTCCGAAAGCGTCACCGGTACCGTGCGCGCCAAGCTCTACAAGGGGAACGTCATCGTCGTCGGACGCAAGGCGGACAACACGTTGTACGACGACCGACTCTCGACGTTCGAGGAAGACGGCGGCGCGTACGACCAAAAGGACGCCGCTGGTTTCATCAAGTTGCAAGCGCTTCGTCTCCGCACCCTCAAGGCGGCGCGCGAAAAGTAATGACGCCATCGACATTGATTGTTTAAAAAAAAGCTCCACTCGAAAGAGACGCATTCCTTCATAGTCGCGAAATCAACCTACAATCGCGCCGTTTCTACTTTCTACTCTACTTTACTCTAACTCTACTCGCGAAAACGCCACCGCGTCAAACATGCGCGCGACGTCCGGCGGCACGCGCATCCCGTCCGGCGGCGGCGGTAACGACCACGGATCGTCGCAACACGCCGCGTACGCGCGCGCATACACGCCGACGAGCCGGTCGGGCCATTGAAACTCTCGAAGTCGACCCTCGATGATGCTCGTCAGTCGGTCGTGAATCGCCAGCTCTCGCTCGGCGGCGGACGTTTCGAGATCCTTTTCTCGGTCCCTCATCGCCCGTCTCGCGCGCGCGCGCGTCGCGTCGTACGTCTGTCGAGCGAACGCCTTGGCCTTATCGACGACGCCCTCCTCGGGACGTCGGGGACGCGCCGCCGGCGCGGCGTCTTCGAGACGGGCTCGCACGCGAAAATCGGCGACGTTGACGTCGACGTCGGCGTCCACGAGGGAGAGCCAGTGCGACCGCGCGTGTCCGCCTCGACTCTTTTCGAGCGTGCGGTGGAGCGATACTCGCGCCTGTCCCAAGAAGACGCCCTCGCGCGTTCGCGCGTCGACGTGAAACAGTCGAAACTCGAGCGCGCGATTCGGACGCGCGACACCTCGATCGAGCTCCTCGCGCGACGTCTCGCGACCGGTAACCTCGAACCGTAACCAGTGATCCCACACCGGTGACGTCGTGTTTTCGCACACTTTCGTGCGAAACGTCGTCTCCCCGCACGTCGCCTCGACGAAGACGTCGCTCGTGCCGAAGACGTCGCACGCGCTCACGTCGTCGGCTCTCTTGACGCACACGCGCAAATCCGTCCTTTCGTCGTCTTCGAAATACGCCACGACGTTGAGCGCGCCCGCGGGCTCCAGTTTCGAGGGAATCTGTCGCCACGGAGTCTCTCTGGCCGCCGCGCGCGCGTCCGTCGGTCTCGCGGCGGCGAGCTCTCGAACGCGAATCGCCGTCTGCGACAATAAATCATCCTCGCCCACGACGTCGGCGTCGTACAACTCAAACGTGAGGTACGAATCCGACCTTCGATCGACGCGCGTGAACGTGAACCGTTCGTTCCACACGGGATCGAGCGTTCGACGCACCGTTTTCGTCCGTCGCACGTCTCTCGTTCGCGAGGAGGAGGCGCGAAAAAATCGTCGGCGCCAATCCGCCGCGCGCGCTTCGCCTTCGTCTGTGTCCTCCTCGTCCTCCACACCGTCGCGTCGACGCTGTTCCTCCGCCCGGACGATCCCGGCGAGTCTCTCTTTGCTCTCATTCACGCGGTGAAGCGTCACGACGACGTACGGATCGCTCAGACCGTTAGAATCGCCCGCCTTGACGCGTCGAGCGCTCTCGCATCGCACGCGCAACACGCCCTCGCGTTCGTGATCAAAGTGCGCGCACCACGTGAACGTACCGAGATTCTCTCGCGCTCGACGCTCGTGCGTCGCGGGCATCCACGTAAACTCCTCGTAATCCCCCTCGATGGCGCGTCGGACGGATAATTCAACGCTTCCCAGGGGATACGCGTCTCGCTCTTCGCCCGACCTCGCGGCTCGAAACGTCGACACGCGCACGACGTCTCGCGGCGACGCTCTCGTGACGTAACACGCGAACGACGTCTTGAACCGAAACCTACCGTCTCCGCTCGACTTTATCGCGTCCTCGTCGTCGTCGTCGTTCGAACCGTCGTCGTCGTCCCGCGCGTCCCGGCGTCGCCGTCTCGCCGCCGCGCTCCGCCGTCTCTGTCTCTCGTTCGCTCGCGTCACCGGCGCGTCCTCCTGCGTCGCGAACGACGCGCCGTCGGCGAGTAACGGACCCGGGGCGATCTCACACGTCGCGCACGCGCGTCGAACGTCGCGAGGGAGTCCGCGCGCGACGTCGAATTCGATAATCAGCAGCAACGGTGTGAGCGCATCCGAATTCGACGTCTTCGCGAGCGCGCGCGCGCGAGATTCGTCGACGGCGTCGATGACGAGACGACCGTCGGTGTCGTGTTCGACGCGCGCGCGAGGCGCGAGCCGCGACGACGACGACGGGGTGGCGTCCGCGCGAGACATGATGTGACGGCGGCGGCGCGAAACGTTTCGCCGTACGCGACCGACGCGAAGACTCGCTCGCGTTCGTCGCCGTTCGATTCCATCGTCTTCCGTTCTATTCTATTCCGCCACGGTGCT
>MDTE01138053.1_pt1 | contig 51037 bp, 33 predicted proteins | sample 811231 | NCBI WGS metagenome assembly MDTE01 (sample SAMN05326651, study PRJNA326480) | marine metagenome | isolation source: seawater | place: Indian Ocean: Red Sea | collected 2010 | reverse complement strand
GGCGGCAGCCTTGGCGGAGGCGCGTTCGCGCTCAGCCTTGGCTTGAGAAGCCTTGCGTTCGGCGGCCGCTTGCGCGGCGGCGCGTTCTCGTTGAGCTTGGGCGGCAGCGCGCTCACGCTCGGCACTGGCCTGCGCGGCGGCGCGTTCTCGTTGAGCTTGGGCGGCAGCGCGCTCACGCTCGGCCTTGGCTTGCGCCGCTTCGCGTTCGCGCTTGGCTTGGGCAGCCTTGCGCTCGCGTTCAGCTTGAGCCTGCGCGGCGGCCGGCTTCGGCTTGGCGGCGGCCGGCTTCGGCTTGGCGGCGGCGCGTTCGCGCGCAGCCTTGGCCTGCGCGGCTTCACGCTCGCGCGTGGCTTGTGCCGCCTTGCGCTCACGCTCCGCCTTCGCCTTGGCCGCCTCACGCTCGCGCTCAGCCTTGGCTTGCGCCGCTTCGCGCTCACGCTTGGCTTGGGCAGCCTTGCGCTCGCGTTCCGCTTGCGTCGGCGCCGGCTTGGCCGCCTGTTGTCGCACCGCCGGCGCGTCACGCACCGCCGACGACTTCACCTTGGTCGATTTTCGCTTCTTCTGCGTTTGTTGGTACGCCGGCTTGGCGTCCTGCGCGCGAGATCAAAATCGAAACGGTCCCTCGTCAGTCTTTCCCTCGTCCCGGCTCGCGTCCCCGCCCCTCTCGCCGTCTCTCGCGCCGTCCACGCATACGATCCCCGCGCGCGTCTCTCTCTTCGCGTCGCTCCCACGCCATAACTCCGTGCCCTTCCCCTCGCGTCGCCCTCTCCCTCGTTCCCTCTCACGCGCGTCGCCCTCTCGTCTTCGTCTTCGTCTCGCCCTCGTCCCGAGACGTCGCTATCCATCTCGTCTTCGCACCTTGCCCTCGTACGCCTCCGCCGCGTCCACGGCGCCGACGATGGCGCTCACGGCGAACGCCGCGGCCGCCATCGCCTTACCACCCTCGAGTCCGACGCGCGCGTCGTCGTCCTCATCCCTCGCGGTCGCTCTCGTCGACGTCGACGTCCCCGCGCGGGTGACGATCTTCGAGACTCCCGATCGGGTCCCATCCTTGGCCCCTCGCGTCGTCGCGACCGCGCGGGCGGCGACGACGGACGACGAATTCGCGGCGGCGTGCATCATGGTGATCGCTGCGGCGCGTTCGAGCGACGGCGGCGAACAGATCGGCGCGCGCGGCGGCGATTGACGCGCGAATGCATGCATGAATGACATGCGTCCCGAGGGGAGATCTCGTGGTGGTGCATTGGGTGAATATGATCGTCTTGAGAGTGCCGGAGTATGGTACGAGTGCCCGAGTTTTGGATTTATGTATCGACCGATCGTCCCGACCGGATGCCGCGCGCGTCGGCGTCGGTGGAGCGCGACGCGCGGTCGGCGTCGGCGGAGCGCGCGGAATCGAGGCGCGGTGACGGTGCGCGCGCACGCGTCGAGCGCGCGCGAGGTCTCTCTGTGTGTCTCGCGCGCGCCGGCGCTGAAACGGACGGGAACCGCGTCATGACGGCGGCGACGAGACGCTCCGCGGAACCGCCGTCGGTGGCCGAGACGACGACGACGACGCGCGCGGACGTGGAGAAGATGACGGTGGCGACGCTTCGCGATGAGCTTCGCGCGCGCGGGCTGGCGACGGATGGGCTCAAGGCGGTGCTCGCGACGAGACTGCGAGAGGCGTTGGTTTCGCCGACGCGCGGGACGAAGAGAGAACGAAACGACGGGGACGGCGCGCGCGTGACCGCGGGGGAGGCGGGAGAGAGGAAACGGCGTCGATGGGACGATGCAGAGGATGGTGACGCGCCGGTGAAGGAGGCGCCGGTGAAGGCCAAGGCCAAGGCGGGCGGCTTGGACAAGCAGGCGCTGTTGAAACAGAAGCAGGCGCTGTTGAAACAGAAGGAGCTCGCGGCCAAGCTCAAGGCGAGGAAAGAGGCGACTGAGAAGGGCAAAGTGGAGGAGAAGTCGAGCGCGAGGCCGAGCGCGAAACAGATGACGCTGCGATTGGATGCGCAGGGGAGGGAGATTGACGAGAGCGGGGCGTTGGTGGTGAACAAGGTTATCGAGACGTCGACGTTGCGCATGAATTTGAAACAACAGCGCGCAAACGCGTTCGCGCAGGCGCAGGCGGAGGCGCAGGCGGAGTTGGCGAGTCAAATTGGAGCCGAGCACGACGATCCGAGTTTACGGGGTGGTCGCGCGCGCAAGCCACGCGCGAACTTTCAGGTGCGTATCATTTTTCCCATTCCCACGTCTTCTTCCGTTTTCGCGAGTGTGCATCTTTCAAAGCTCCGTGGTAATCTCACGACATGCCCCTTGGAGACTACAAGAATGCTATAATGAAAGGTTGGCGCTCTAATACTCCTCGGAAAATTTCAACTTCTTGGGGTTACGCTGCGTCGGTACATTTTCACGCGGCGCGGTTATTTTTTCGCGCAAAAGCAAGTTACACTCTGTCGCGAGACTTTCTCATGTCACGTTGCAATTTTTATGCTTGCGAAAGCAAACAGCGGATTGGACAGCTGGCGGGGCGTTCTTATTTAGTGGGCGTCATCTCCTTACCATCCGACCCACATTTCGAACTGTCGATTTTCTCGGCGCTCAGCGTCAGCGGACTAACCTTTTCGAATTTTTTCTCCCACGCAGTTCGTCGAGGATGGCAAGTACCAGAAAGAAGCCGACATGCACAGATTACGCCTGCAGTTCGGCGACGAGAAGGCGGAGAAGATGAAATCGCGAGCCGAACGCGAGCGGAAGCACGCGGCGCACATGGAAAAATTGGAAAAAGAAGCGGCGATGGATCCCAATCTCGTCCCCGTGGGTGAACGCCCGTCCGCGGCTCGAGGCGCGAGCGCGGCGAGACCGATAGCTCCTCTGGATGAAATCCCAGAGGTGGAGTGGTGGGACAAAGAGTTTCTTCAAAACGGAACGTACGACGACGTCACCAACGGCAACTGGCACGTAAACATGGACAAGTTCAACGTGTATGTGGAGCACCCGGTGCCGATTCAGCCGCCGCTGGACGCCCCGGCGCCTGCTCCGCAACCGCTCATGCTTACCAAGGCGGAACAAAAGAAACTTCGCACGCAGCGTCGGGTCGCGAGAGAGAAGGAGAAGCAAGAGATGATCAAGCAAGGATTGATTGAGCCTCCGAAGCCAAAGGTGAAGATATCCAACCTCATGCGCGTGCTCAAGGACGAAGCCGTGCTCGATCCGACAGCCATCGAGCGTGAAGTCAGAGAACAGATGGCTGAGCGCGAGCAAGCGCACCAAGATAGAAATTTAGCGCGCATGTTAACTCCAGCAGAACGCCGAGAGAAGAAGATGCGCAAACTTTTGGGTTCCGACGCCGCGGGCGAGGTGCACATGCACGTGTACCGAGTTGAAGACATGTCCAACAGAAAGAATAGGTTCAAAGTGGACATTAACGCTCAAGAAAATCACTTGACGGGTGTTGGTCTTATCACGGACGATTTCAGCGTCATAGTAGTGGAAGGGACATCTAAAGCCGTTCGTCGGTACGACAAACTGATGATGCGGCGCATCGATTGGAACGCTTCATTGAACGAACACGACGACATGGAGGTTGACGAACAAACGAAGAATAAATGTACGCGCGTTTGGAAAGGGACGTCGACGACGCACGCATTGAAACGATTTACGTTTGAGACGTTGAGCTCGGAGGCGGCGGCGCGAAGGTACTTAACCGAAGTGAAACTCGAGCACCTATGGGATGCCGCCTTCGCGTGCGAAGCTGTTGAAGACGAAAACGATTAGTTCAGCGCGTGCAACTACTGGTGTTTCTAGAGATAGACGTGTAATAATGTACAACCCTCTAGCGCAACTCGAGGAGCGACATAACTTTCGCTGCAACATCAAGACTAATCATTACGCCGCCGTCCACGCGCTGAAAGTCCACCATTAGCCTATCGGTCCCCATCTTGTAAACTTGAAGTTCAAATTTCAAGACGGTGGGCTCATTCTGGGACGTTCCGTGACGCGTGCCCTCTGTCATCGCGTCCGCGTCCATCGCGTCACCGTCGGTAACCATGCTCCCATCTCCCATTTCGCTATCTCCGTAGCTGCGTGAATGGAACACGCACATGCATTTCATGTTGTAAGGACCATTCTTCTTCCAAGCCACATTCATCACCTTCAAGACGCGCATCAACTCGTTGATGACATCTTGGGCACCCATCTTTGAAGCCGTGCCGAGCATCCACCTCTGCTCGGCGACGAGTCGCTCCTGCATCATGTGCGCGTGCACTTGACTCGGTCTTCTCACACCCAGCGCGGACGCCGCTCCTTGACGCATGCTATTATGCTCTGCCATGACCTCCGCATCGTCGTACTCAGCTCCCAAGTACCCACCGTATATGTTACGTCTATTATCGAGAAGTAAGTAGTACGTCACCGTCGCCTTGTTGCGCACTTGGTGCCTCAAAGCGTCAATCAACGGTTCGCGATCAAAGCCTAAGTTTACCACCATGTCTAACGTTTCGCCGTCAATATTAGACGTCTGCGAAATCTGCGTCTGCGGGGGCACGACCAGATAACGCGGTAAGTGAACGACGAACCATGCATGGTGGCGAATCTCCGCCAAGGTGATGCGCTTGAGCGGGTCGACAAAGAGCATGCGAGAGATCAAATCTCGCGCGCCCGGACTGAGGTGACTCGGCAAGCTATATATGCCACCCTTGATTTTCTTGAACAGGTTCGGAATACTTTCGTCGTCGAAAGGGAGCGAGCCACACAAAAGGGCGTACAAAATAACTCCGCAACTCCACACGTCCACCTCTGGTCCGCAGTACAACTTTCCGCTAATCACCTCCGGTGCGGCGTAGTTGGGACTACCGCACGACGTTTTCAAAAAATGCCCATCGCGCATGACGTTGGACAAACCAAAATCCGCAATCTTCACGTTGTTGCGCGAATCCAAGAGCAAGTTTTCCGGTTTCAAGTCCCGGTGCACCACCATGTTTCGATGGCAATACTCTACCCCGGATATAATTTGCTGAAAGAAGTGTCTCGCCTCGTTCTCACCCAATCTCCCCTTTTCGACGATGTAATCGAACAACTCCCCGCTCTTCACGTATTCCATCACCAGGAAGATGTCGTGCGGCGTCTCCAGAATTTCGTACAGTCTGATGATGTGCGGATGCATAAACAAACGCAAAATCTTAATCTCCCGCCGCACCTTCTCCTCCATGTCGATCGCCTTGATTTTCTTCCGATTCAAAATCTTGATCGCGACCTTGTGTCCAGTGAGCACGTGCTCCGCAACCTTCACCTTTCCGAAGGACCCTATGCCCAAAGTTTTACCGATTCTGTAATTCGGTAGGTATATTTCTGCCTGTCCGCGCGACCCGCCGTGCGCGCCGGAGTCTTCGCCCTCCACCATGACGCTCTACCTCAACGCTCTCGTTCGTTCGCGTCTCGCTCTCGCGCGTCTCGTGCGTGCGCGCGTCGTCCCCGACGTTTTCTTTCGTTCGCGCGCGCGATCGTTGCCCAGCGCCCCCTCGCTCGTTCCCGGACCCTCCGCGCGCCGACGCGCGAGCGCGTTCGCTCGCGAGACGTTCGCGCGCGACGCCGACGCGCGCGTTCTCGTCCCTCGCGCGCCCGACCGTCCCCGGCTCGCCGCGTCTCGGTGTACGGCTCGTTCGCGACGCACGAATGAGGCTCCTTAACGAATCTGAGGTACTCATGACGAGTCATGACCCATCACGTGAGAAACCCGAGCGGGTTGCTCCGCGTGGAAATTCGTCCCGCGCGCGACTCTGCGTCGTCCGACGTCGCTCGTCGCGATGAAAGTTCGCGAAATCGCCCGTGGAGTGTTCGCGTGCGCCTCTCGCGGCGCGCGCGAGACAGCGCGCGCGTCGACGACGGTGAACGCGCGCGTGGTTTCGGTGGGCGCCCACACCCGGGAGTTTCGCACCGGCGCGCGCGGGAAGCGCGAGGGCGATCGTGAGGGCGATCGAGAGCGTCAACGCGCGGATGATCCGCGACCGATGGTACCGTGGATGCGTCAGGTGACGTCTGGGGTGGAACTCCTGCGATCTGGCAAGTATAACAAGGGCATGGGATTCACGGAGGAGGAGCGGGACAAGCTCAACCTGCGCGGGTTGTTGCCGCCGGCGGTGTTCGAGCAGAAATTGCAAGTGGAGCGCGTGATACAGCGATTGAGGAGGGTAGGGAACGATATCGAGCGACACGCGTGGTTGGCGTCGCTGTATGAGCGGAATGAACGATTATTTTTTAGCGTCGTGCGGGAACACTTGGAGGAGTTGTTGCCGATTTTATCGGCGCCGACGGTTTGGAAAGTGTGCGAGGAATACGGTCTGTTGTACCGAAGACCGCGCGGGTTGTACGTGTCGATCGACGATCGGGGATCGGTGTATAGATTATTGAAGAATTGGCCGATGAGAGACGTCAAGGTGGTCGTCATCACCGACGGTCAACGCGTGACGGGACTGGGCGATTTGGGCGTGCAGGGCATGGGCACGGCGGTGGGCAAAGCGACGCTCTTGACGTCGCTGGGTGGTTTAGATCCCAGTGACGTGCTGCCAATCTGTATCGACGTCGGAACGGATAACGAGGCGTTGCTCAAGGATAAGTTTTACATTGGCTCAAGGCGAAAGAGAATCGTTGGCGACGACTACGACGATTTGATTGACGAGGTGGTGCAAGGAATCAAGCGACGTTTCGGTCAGCGCACGCTATTTTTCTTTGAAGAATTTTCAAATAGAAACGCGAAGAGAATGTTGGATCGGTACACGAGAAATTCAGTAGCTCTCGTCGATGATCTTCAATGTATCGCCACCACCGTCTTGGCGGCGTTGATTTCGGCGCTCTCGCAAGTGCAAGGTTCGTTGCTGGATCAGCGCTTCCTCTTCACCGGTGCGGGCGAGACCGGGACCTACGCCGCAGATTTATTGGCGTCGTACATCGCGCAGCAACACGGGATTTCGTTGCCGCAGGCGCGAAAGAATATCTTTTTCATCGATAGAAAAGGTTTGGTGACTCGCCAGAGAGCAGAGACCGAAGACGATTTGGAACTCCATAAACTGCCCTACGCGCACGACATCGCAGACGGCGGCGGTAGTTCCGTGCTCGAGGCCGTCAAGTTGATCAAACCCACCGCGCTCATCGGCATTCGTCGTCATCGATTCTCCTTCTTCGAGGGTTCGGTGCTCAAGGATGAAAAACTCTTCACTGCTGACGTCTTGCGCGAGATGGCCGAGTGCAGCGAACGCCCAATCATCATGGCGCTCTCGCGTCCCGCCGCTCTGCACGAGTGCACGGCTGCGGAAGCGTACGAAGCGACGGATGGCAAGTGTTTATTCGTCGGCGGCTGCCGTTCACCGCCGTTCAAGCACAATGGCAAGGACGTCGCCCCGTCCGAATGCACCACCGAATACGTCTTCCCCGGCCTCGCCTTGGGGATGACCATCGCCGAGGGCACGCGCGTGCGCGAATCCATCCTCATCGAAGTCGCAGAGACCGTCGCTGAGAGCGCGTCTCACGAAGACGTCGACCACGGCGCCGTATTTCCGAGAAAACGTCACATTCCCGAACTCTCGGCGCGCGTCGCCGCGCGCGTCGCCGGCAAACTCTTCACCAACGGTTGGTCCGCGCTTCCGGAGAAGCCCGTCGATTGGTTGCGCCTCGCCAAGTCTTGGATGTTCAACCCCGCGTATCGATCGTACAGTTGACGAATCGATCCTCGGCGAAAGAAATGTGACGCGCCCGTCGGCGTCGCGACTGTAACGTACATACACTCTCCGCGTCGCACCGTCCGCGTCACACGCGCGCGCTCGCCGCGTTCGACGATTCGAGACGCGACCTCCCGTCGCGCGATGGTGTCTTCGCATCGCTCCCGCGCGCGTTTCCTCGCGACGCTCCTCTCGTGCGTCGTCGTCAGCGTCGTCATCGCGCCCATCGCGCGCGCGGCGTCCGATGAAATCACTCCCGCCCGCGACGGCGCGCGACGCGGCGGGGAGGAGATCACGTTCGCCGTCGAACACTCGCTCGACGAATCGACGTTCGCGCCCGCGGGCGTCGTCACCGGTAAGCTCGCGGTGGACAGAAACGACGCGAGAAACTTTCGTTTGAGCTCGCCTCGAGCGACGCGCGCGCCGTTGGGACGGGACGAGACGGAGGCGCTGAACGCGCTCATCGCGAGGGACGGGGTGTACAGAGTGCGCGTGCCGAGTAACATCGTGAGCGCGAGAGAGGGTTCGTACGTCATGGCGTCGGTGCCGGCGAAGTGCGTGGCTTCGTCCGGTTTGGCGGACGCGTTGACGGTGCACACCGACGACAGAGGCAACGCGCACGGGATAGAGTACACGACGGCGAACGGGGATTGCGAGGATGGAAGCGCGAAACGAGTCAAGGTTGGGGCGAAATTTAGGACGACAGTGTACGTGCGCGTGCCGAAAGACGCCCCTGGGCTTAACCCGGACGCGCCGACGGATGTTCGAGGACACGGAGCGCCGGCGAACGAACAGACAAAGCGCGAGGCGAAACAGCGACGACGCGCGCGAGAAAAAAGTGGCGGTGAAAACGGCGAGGGGTCGAAAAAAGAGCGCGAACCGCCGACGTTCATGCAAAACCACTGGTTGAAGATTATGTTTTGCAGTTACGTCTTCGCATGGTGCTTCTCGCCTCCCACGGATCCCGCGGCGCGACGAGCCGCAGCTCAAAGACGCGTTAACGCGGTGAAAAAACGTCAATGATTGATTTGAATGTTTCGGTGTACAGTCCTCTTGATTGAAACAATTAAAAGTGTCTTCAGCGCGCGAGTGTGTTATTAATGAAAGTTTCTGTCCTCGAACATCACGCGGCGCCCCCTTCCGTCGCGGTGGACTCTGGCGCCATCCCGTTGAGTTCCTTATTCAAGTTCGACACGTTCTTCTCCATGCCGCTCTCCGCCTGGTCGCTGAAATTATCTATCGCCTCGTTCAACGCCGCGATCTTCTCGTTCAAGCTCTGTCTCGTCGCCTCCAACTCGTCCTCGCTCTCCTCGTCCAGCGCCTTGTTCAGAGCGCGCTTCCCCCCCAACAGCGTCTTGCTCAACTGCGGCGCGAACAAGAACCCGAGCGCGCCGAACACGGCGCCGCCGACGAGCAACCCACCGACGAACCCTCGTCCACCGCCGTTGCGCTCCTCGAACTCGCTCCGCGCGACGACGCGCGCGCGGTGAGGCGCGACCGGTGCCCACCGCGCGTCGGTCTTCGCGGGCGCGCGTTCTCCTCTCACCGTCGTCGCGACGCGTCGGCGCTCGATGTGAGAGCGCGGCGAGGCGCGCGCGATCGTCGTCGCGGCGTGCGTCGCGCGCGCCATCCTCGCTCGTCGACGCGCGTCGCGCTGTGCGTCGACGTCGTCGAACGAATGAATGGAATTCTCCTCGGGGTGGATCGCACTGTGTTTAATATCCTTTTTAAATGAACAGAGTACGTCACGTGTGTCCGAATAAATGACATTGGAACGTGTGCGCGACACCGCGTCTCGACCGCGCCCGCGCGCGATACCGCGCCTCGAACGCCGCGCATCGACACCATGCGAGCGTCGAGCGCGTCCACGGCGACGCCGTCGTCCCTCTCTCGCGTTTCCTCGTCTCGTCGCCCGAACCGCGCGCGACGAGACGCGTCGACGCGCGCGACGCCGCCCAAACCGCAGGCGCCGCCCAAGGGTGGGCGCGTCGCCGCGCCGGCGCCGGGAGAGGTGCGCCGCGTGCCGCCGTCGAGGATCAGAAACTTCAGCATCATCGCTCACATCGATCACGGCAAGTCCACGCTCGCGGACACGCTATTGATGAAGACGAAGACGGTGAAGGAGAGGGACATGGTGAAGCAGGTTTTGGATAGCATGGACCTCGAGCGGGAACGGGGAATCACCATCAAACTGAACAGCGCGAGGATGGATTACGTGGCGAACGATGGAGAGCTGTACGTGTTGAATCTCATCGACACGCCGGGGCACGTGGATTTCTCGTACGAGGTGTCGAGATCGTTGGCGGCGTGCGAGGGGGCGTTGCTCGTGGTGGACTCGAGTCAGGGGGTGGAGGCGCAGACGGTGGCGAACGTGTACTTGGCGCTGGATAACGATTTGGAGATTTTTACGGTGCTCAATAAGATTGATTTAGCGGGGAGCGAGCCGGATCGAGTGAAACAGGAGATTGATGATGTGTTGGGATTGGACGCGAGCGACGCGATTTTGGCGAGCGCCAAGGCTAACATCGGTATGGATGACATCTTGGAGAGAATCGTCGAAGTCGTGCCGCCGCCGCGAGAAACAGCGGACGAACCGTTCCGCGCGTTGATTTTCGATTCGTACTTTGATCCGTACAGAGGCGTCGTGGCGGTGTTCCGCGTCATGGACGGGGTGGTGAAAACGGGTGACGCGATGCAAATGATGGCGACGGGCGCCAAGTTTGCCGCGGATGAAATCGGTGTCATGCGACCGGATAAGGTGCCCGTGAAAGAGCTCGGGCCGGGTGAGGTCGGTTACATCATCGGTGGCATCAAGTCCGTCGCGGATGCGCGCGTTGGTGACACCATCACATCCGCGAAGACTCCGGCGACGGAGGCGCTTCCGGGTTACTCGAAATCCGTGCCGATGGTTTTCGCGGGCATCTTCCCCACGGACACCGACCGATACGACGATCTGCGCGAGTCTCTCGGACGTTTGCAAATCAACGATGCGTCGTTGGTGTTCGAACCGGAACAAAGTAGCGCCATGGGTACGGGTTTCCGTTGCGGATTCCTCGGTTTGTTGCACATGGAAATTATTCAAGAGCGTCTCGAACGTGAGTACGACTTAGATTTGATCACCACCGCCCCATCTGTCGTGTACAACGTGTACCGCACGGACGGTACGATGGATACGATCTCCAATCCGGCTGACTTATGCCCGCCCGAACTCCGCGACCGAATCGAGGAGCCGTACGTTCGATTGGACATGATCGCGCCGTCGGATTACGTCGGTACGCTCATGGAGCTCGCTAACCAAAGACGGGGAGAGTTCATCGATATGACGTACTTGTCTGAGACCCGTACATCGATCAAATACGACATGCCGCTCGCCGAAGTCGTCACCAACTACTTTGACGAGATGAAGTCTCGCTCACGAGGCTACGCATCGATGGAGTACGCAATCACCGGCTACCGCCCTAGTGACCTTGTTCGACTCGACGTGCTCATCAACCAAGAACCCGCCGATCCGTTGGCCGTTATCACGCACCGAGACAAGGCGTACAGCATCGGTCGTCAACTCGTCGATAGGCTCAAGGAGCTCATTCCGCGTCAAATGTTTCGCATTCCCATTCAAGCCGCCATCGGCAACAAAGTCATCGCCTCCAACTCCATCTCCGCCATGCGCAAGGACGTCCTCGCCAAGTGCTACGGCGGTGACATCAGCCGCAAAAAGAAGCTTCTCAAGAAGCAAGCCGCGGGTAAAAAGCGCATGAAACAATTCGGCAAGGTGGAGGTGCCCCAAGACGCTTTCCTCGCCGTCTTACAAGTCGGCGACTCCGCGGGTAAATCCGGTTCCTAAACCTCGCGCGTTCGCGTTCGCGCGCGGTAATTCAGTAATTATTTATACATTCTTTCCACAACCGTGTTTTACCCTCCACCACGCGCGACGCACGTCCACCGTCTCATCGCGACCACTCTCCGCGACGAGACGCTGACCGCCGCCTCGCGAATGGATCACACATGTCGATCCCGAAAAGAATCCGCCTCCGCGCGCGACAGTTCAAGCCTCGCGTCGACCGAGCGCGCGCGACGACCGTCGCGAACGCACCACTCGCGCGTGCGACGCACGCCGACCGCGCGAGGCGCCGACCGAGCGACGGAGGACGAGTCGTCGCGCGACGGAGGATCTGTCCCGGGCCGAACCTCCGACCGCGAACCGACGCGCGACGTCGACGAACGCCATGTCCGAGGCGGCGGAACTGTTGAAGATGGACTCGCCGATCCGTGACTCGAGCCCGATGCCCGACGAGGACGCGTGGGCGCCGTCGGCGGAGGAACAGAGGGCGAGCGCGCCGGGGGAGAGGGACGCCGGCGACCGACGCGCGAGCGAGACGAGAGATCAGCGCGAGGGCGAGCGTCGCGGGGGCGATGAGGGTCGAGGCGGGCGCGGAGGACGCGGTGGACGCGGTGGACGCGGTGGACGCGGCGGTGGTGCGCGCGGAGGCGGTCCGCGGGACGAGGGTCGGTACAGGGAAGACTCGCGAGGACCGCCGCCGCCGAGAGACGATCGATGGGGACGCCCGAGAGATAACAGAGGACCGCCGCCGCCGAGAGACGATCGATGGGGACCGCCTCGCGACGGTAGAGGGCCACCGCCGCCGCCGGGCGGTGGATGGGATCGACGAGACGATGGGTGGGGTGACAGAGGTCCTCCGCGCGAGCGAGACTCGTGGGGACCGCCGCGAGGACCGCCGCCGTCGGGATATTACGACGATCGCGATCGGCGCCGAGAGTCTTGGGGCCGCGGACCGCCACCGCGGGATGATTACGGCTCGCGATCGGGTTATTACGATGACCGCTATGACAGAGGTCCACCGCCGGACTACTACGACGACCGAGACAGAGGGTACTACCGTCGCTCTCCGCCGCGCGGACCGCCGCCGGGTTACTACGACGACCGCGCTCGAGAGCCGCCTCGTGGAGATCGTTACGACTCGCGAGATCCGCCTCCGCCGCGTGACGATGCACCACCGTACGTGTTGGACACCAAGGGTAACAACGGTCTCGTCGTTGGTCCGAAGGGTTCCACGGTGAAGCGCATCGAAGACGCGACCGGCGCTCGCGTCAAGTGTTTGACCGATAAGACGACCGTCGAGGTTTTCGGTTCTCCGGAAGCCGTGCGTCGAGCTTCTGACATGATCATCGACATCCTTGAGTCACGTAACGGCGACAAGGGTCGCCCCTCCGGCGGTGAAGGCGACTTGCGTGACCGTCTCGGAGGCAAAAGACGTCGAGACGACGATCGCAACGGCGACGGGGGTGACAAACGCGCTCGTCCGCAAGAATCTCTTCTCGAGCATCTTCGGAACTCGGCAAAAGAGGCGGGCATCGCCAAGGAGTTCCCGCCAGAGTACGTCGATGCGTCTCAAGCCGACGAGCACGGCAACGTTGAGCAGAGCACCAGTATCGCCAACTACATAGGACTCGTCATCGGTAAGCACGGACGCATGCAAGCCGAGATTCAACGCAACGTCGACATTCCCATGAAAATCGACAGAGAACATGAGCTCGCGAGTTTCCGCGGTCCCGCGGACAAGGTTGGTCAAGGTCTCGCGCTCGTGCGTGAGGTGATCGAGACGACGAACGCGCTTCGGGAAGCGCGCAACGCCCAAGAAGAGAAAGCGCGCGAAAACGACGTCGAAGCAACCATCGAAATAAAGGGCAACGTCGGTGCCGTTGTTGGCAAAGGTGGCAGTACTGTCAAGTCGATAAAATATCAACTTCGCTGTCATTTCAGCATCGATCGTGACAGCGAGATTGTCACCATTCGTGGTCCCGCAGAAAAGGTTGAGCTCGGCAAGAAACTCGTCGCAGAAGCCATAGAAAAAGTCGCTAGTCGTAAAAAGGAGCGAGAAGCTGAAGCGGCTGTCCAGGACATCTCAATGGAGACCGCAGCAACTGACGAATAATAGAGCGAATACCCGATGCACTGGAATGCACTGGAATGGAATTACGGATGACGTTGATTTGCAATGAATGAATAAATAACCTACAGTTCACACACTTGGATAGTATGCTTCTTGAGACGTGACGTAATTTGTTTGCGATGAGTTCGTCGGTCCCTCGCGCGGTTGCGGTGCCATTGGTGCCGGTTGAGCCCCGGGCGCAAACATAATGATTGTATCTTTCCGTCCATTTTGTCCAGGAATGAGGACCTGACTGGACTGTACATCACTGATAACTTGCGGCGCCGGCGCCGGCGTTGGCGCCGGCACGTTGGGACGCTCGCGCAAAGTATTCGTGAAAAACGGCACGTGTACGCCAGATCTTCTTCTCAAAAGCATGATTCGACGCGCATGGAAGAGTACAGTGAGAAGGATAAACACGACTGGTATCAGCGTTTGAAACGTCACAGTTTCGACAAAATCTTCGTCGTCGTCTGTGCCTTCTGTGCCTTCTCCGCCGTCGAAACGAACGTACACGTTCGAGTTACACATTGCGTTATTACCCGTCGTCTGACACGTCCCGCGCAGACATAATCTCTTCGGCGCATTAGGCGGCTGATAGGTCTTGTAGCACGCGTCTGGCTCTCCATTCACGCACGCCGATCCCGAACACGCATAGGAGGTGGACGTGGCCAACGACACGTCGCACCTCGTCGGCGAGTACCCACTCTGCGAGCCGTACTCGGTCACGATCCAATCCACGGGATCGTAAAACTGATTCGGCACCTTCGTCTTGAACTCGATTCGCGACACCGGTTCGTCCGAGCAGCACGACCACGCGGCGCCTTGCGCCCACTGAGGTGAGTTTCGTTCAAAGTTCGTGTAACACAGCGCCACCGCGCTCGCCGGCGCGAGCGCCGCGAGCGCGACGAGCGCGACGAGCGCAATCTGCGGCGTCTTCACCGTCGCCGCGCGCGATCGCCGTCCACCGCGCGCCATCTCCGTCCCACCGAGCGCCGCGCACTGGCGCCACTCGCCCGCTCGCGCGGGTCCTCGCTCCCGCGCGACGCCCGCTCGCCATGAGCCCTCGCGCGCCGAGACTGTGGGTGTGCAAGCTGTACTACTTCACGAATTCGTTCGGGCTCGCGTGCCTCCTGCCCTTTCTCCCGCTGTTTTACGCGGCGTGGGGATGCACGAAGACGCGCGTGGGGGCGCTGGGCGCGGTGCGCCATCTCGTGGGCGCGTGGGCGACGCCGCTGTGGAACGGATTCGCCGATCGCACGAAAACGCACAACGTCGTGCACGCGTCGTGCGTGGTCGCGCAGGCGTGCCTATACGCGCGCCTGGCGCTCGCGTCGCACGAAGATGTGTGGCCGTGGTTGTGGTATTACGTCGTGCTCTGCGAGTGCGTGTCGTGTCCGACGGCGTCTCTGGCGGACAGCGCGAGCGGATTGATGTGTCGGCGATGGAACAGAGCGAGAGGATTGAGCGTCGAGGACGATGGGGCGGCGTCGTACGGGAAGCAAAGGTTGTGGGGCGCGGTCTCTTGGGGGCTGGTGGCGAGCCCGCTCATAGGCGTGTTGATGTCGAGGGGAGGGGCGAAAGTGAGAGAGTACGCGCCGTTCGTCGGTTGGTGGACGTTTTTAATGATGAGTGCGGTGGTGAGCACGCAGTTGCAGCACGATCACGTCGGCGCGGACGATGACGAGGTCGGTGAGGAGGAGGAGGGGAAGGTTGAGATGACGACAATGTCTGGGGACGAGCAACGAAGGGTGGACAGCGCGAATGATTTACACGCGCTCACGCCTTCGACGGACAGCATTCCGGTGCGTCTGTGGAACGTGGTGAAAGATCCTTCGATCGCATTGAGATTCTTCTTATTTCTCATGGCGGGAGCGTCGATGACGATCACGGACGTTTACCTGTTTTTGTGGCTGCAAGAATGCGGAGGCACGCCCAGCGTCATGGGCGCGGCGTTGTTTTGTACGTGCGTCACCGAGGTGGTTATATTCTACCACGGCGCCGCCATCAAGCGCGCACTGACGCTCGATTGGTGCCTGATTCTCACCCCATTTTGTTATTTCCTTCGCCAATTCTATTATTGGTTGCTTCCGTCGCTTGGAAATGCGTGGTTCGTGCTGCCCGTGCAATTTCTGCACGGTATCACCTTCGGGCTTTACTGGTCCACGGCGAACGATTTCATTCAAGACATAGCGCCGACCGGTCTGACCGCGTCGATGACGGGACTTTTTAGCGCCGTGAACGCGGCGGGTGGATTTAGCGGCGCGGTGTTGGGAGGCATCGCATACGACGCGTTCGGCGGTGGTCGATTGTTCCTCGGCATCGGGTTGATCAATCTCTTCCTCGGCGCCTTCTTCACGACGTTAAAACTGAGATTTGATCGAGGCGACGAGCGAGACACCGTCGCGTACACGAGATTAGAAAATGATTCATAGACACGCCATAGCAAATCGATAAAACTGTACAGAAAGCGAATGATTACAAAGTGTAGTCGTACTCGATCGTCGGTATGACGGACGCGATGAATTTGAGAAACACGAAAAGATACGAATCGACGCTCGGCGTCTGTTCCTTCTCCGCGCGCGCGGACTCGATCAACTTTTTCATCACGCTTCCGTGTTTGCACGGATGAATCGACGCCGAGGGCACCCCCGTGTGCGGATGCGGATCGATGGTCACCGTCTTCCGCGCGTGATCCGCGCTGATGTCCTCGAGCGCCTTGGACGGTTCGAGCACCAATCTGTTCTCGTCGTACCCGTTCAACCACACGCGAGGCGTCTGATAGTATTTATCGTACGTGATGGAAATGTCGTACGCGCGCGTCTTGACGATGTGATCGTCGTCCGCGCCTCCGTTCGCCGCCCCGGCCTCTTTCGCGATCATCATCGCCGCGGGCAACAACACCGCGTCATCGTCCTCGTCCTCGAAATCTTCCATGTCCGGTACATCGTCGTCGTTTTCGTCGTCTCTCGCGTCGGGCTCCAGCGACAACGCGCCCAAATCTGGAACATCCTCCGCCCCGTCCCCGCCTCCTCCGTCGACGTCACCCGCCGCGATCCAACCCTCATCTTCACCGCTCAGCGCCTCCTCGCGTCCCGCGTACGCCTCCATGTCCCTCGCTCGTCTCGCGCACGGGACGTGTCTCGTCGTCACGTATTGCTTGTCGCGCGGGAGATACGACTTCGCGCGCGCGTCGCTTCCTCTCGCCCAACTCCACGTCGGACACGCGCGCACGAGGGCATCGCCCGCCGCGACGAACTCCTCGGGCGAGAGCACGCCCTCGGTCTCGAACGCCGACGTCGAGCGCACGGGCGTGACAGCCTCGACGGATGATTTGAACACGTTGTGCACGGCGTGACGAAACGCGTGCATGACGCCTCCCGTCGCGCGCGAGGACGCGCTCCGGTCGAAGAGGTGCGTTCGATGGGTCGATCAGCGCCGCGGGCGACCTCGCGCGGGCGTCGCGGTGGACTGTGTCGCCGCGCGATGACGGATGCATCGGGTGCGTGTGTCAAAAGTCCACTGTCCTCTCTCGATCGATGCACACGGTGCGCAGTACGTATCATACGTCCGAATAGTGAGCACGTGAGACACCGCACCGCTCGAATTTCAAACCCCGTCGCGCCGCGCGCGTCCTCGCGCGCCTCGCACCTCGACGCGCGCGCCGGCGCGACGCGACGAACGCGCGCGCGATGGCGGTATCATCCGCGCCGACGGCTATCGCCCCGCGACGCGCGCGATCCCTCGCGCGCGCGACCGATTCGAACGCGCGCGCCGATGGCTCGGCGGCGCCGGGCGGACGCACGCGCCGCGCGCGCGTGGTTCCGCGCGCGGCGGCGTCCGCGGCGCCCACCGAGGGGAAAACGGGCGCCAAGCGCGTCGCGCACTTTTTCCGACGACCCTTCATGTCCGAGGAGGCGACGGCGACGCTCGTGCGCAAGGTGAACGCGACGTTGGGGCGGGACGCGTTGGCGCGCGCGGAGACGGAGCAATGTTTCAACGTCGAGTGCGACGCCGCTGGGCTGGATGCCGCGGCGAAGGAGACGTTGACGTGGTTATTGCGTGAGACGTACGAACCGGAGCTGTTCGGGGAGGCGACGGCGCTGACGCACGAGGCGAAGGCTCCGGTGGTGGAGGTGGGGCCGAGGCTGGCGTTTCAGAGCGCGTGGTCGACGAACGCGGGGTCCGTGTGTAAATCGTGTGGATTGGAGGGCGTGTCGAGATTGGAGCGAAGCCGGAGGTTTAAGTTGTACGGTGCGAACGGGAGCGCGGTGAGTGATGAGGTGGTCAAGGCGTTCGCGGCGGAAGTGCACGACCGCATGACGGAGTGCGTGTACGAAGAGCCGCTGACGACGTTCGAGACCAACGTGACTCCGGAGCAAGTGTACACGGTGCCGATCACGACCGAAGGTCGATCGGCGCTCGAGCGTGTGGATAAGGAGATGGGCTTGGCGTTCGACGACCAAGATTTCGACTTTTACATGCGCTTGTTTTGCGACGAAATCGGTCGCGACCCGACCAACGTCGAGCTCTTCGACATGGCGCAGAGTAACTCTGAGCACTCTCGTCATTGGTTCTTCGCCGGTGAACTCACCGTGGACGGTAAGAAGATCGATAAGTCTCTGTTCAAGATGGTCAAGGAAACCATCGAGGGCGACCGGGCGCACAACAGCGTGATCCAGTTCAAGGACAACTCTTCGGCTATTCGAGGCTTCGTCAACACGCCGTTGCGCCCGGTCGCCGCCGGCGGTCCGTCCGCGATGGTGCCGAAGGAAACCGATCTCGATCTCTTGCTCACCGCGGAGACGCACAACTTCCCGTCCGGTGTCGCCCCGTACCCGGGCGCCGAAACCGGTACCGGCGGTCGCATTCGCGACACGCACGCCACTGGGAGCGGCTCGACGCTCGTCGCCGGCACCGCCGGTTACATGACGGGCAACTTGCGTCTCGACGGTAAGGTTTTGCCGCACGAGGACACCGACGCGGTTTACCCGTCCAACTTGGCGTCTCCGTTACAAATTCTCATCGATGCCTCCAACGGCGCGTCCGATTACGGCAACAAGTTTGGCGAACCCGTCATCGTCGGTTTCTGCCGCACCTTCGGTCAACGCATGCCCAACGGCGAGCGTCGCGAATACATCAAGCCGATCATGTTCTCCGCCGGTTTCGGTCAAATCGATCACACCAACCTGGAGAAACAAGAGGGCGACATCGGCATGCTTGTCGTGAAGATTGGCGGTCCCGCGTACCGCATCGGCATGGGCGGCGGCGCCGCGTCTTCCAAGGCGGGCGGCGAGGACGAGGCCAACGCGAGTTTGGATTTCAATGCCGTCCAGCGCGGGGACGCCGAGATGTCCAACAAGCTCAACCGTGTCGTCAAGGCGTGCGTCGAACTCATGGGCGAGAACCCGATCCTCAGCATTCACGACCAAGGCGCCGGCGGCAACTGCAACGTCGTCAAGGAGCTCATCTACCCGAAGGGCGGCGAGGTTAACATTCGCGAGGTCAAGCTCGGTGACAACACCATGAGCGTGCTCGAAATCTGGGGTGCCGAGTACCAAGAAAACTCCGCGATGTTGATCAAGCCCGAATCGTTGCCGATCATCGAGAAGATTTGCGCGAGAGAGCGATGCCCGTTCTCCGTCCTGGGGAGCATCACCGGCAGCGGCCGCGTCACCGTGCGCGACCCGGACGCGCCGGCGGGCACGCCGATTCCGGAAGATCTCGATCTCGAAGCTGTGTTGGGTGACGTCCCGAAGAAGAAGTACGATTTGAAGCGCGACGCGCCGCTCAACTCCAAGTTGGAGTTGCCCGCTGGCGAAACCGTGGCGTCGGCGCTCGATCGCGTGTTCATGCTCCCGTCGGTGTGCTCCAAGCGCTTCTTGACCACCAAGGTCGATAGATCCGTCACCGGTTTGATCGCGCAGCAACAGTGCGTCGGTCCGCTTCAAGTTCCGCTCGCCGATGCCGCCGTCATCTCTCAAACGCACTTTGGCACCACCGGCGGGGTGACGTCCATCGGCGAGGCTCCGCTCAAGGGTCTCGTCGATCCGCGCGCCATGGCGCGCGTCTCTCTCGGCGAGTCGCTCACCAACATGGTGTTCGCCAACACCCAAGGCTTAAACTACGTCAAGTACTCCGGTAACTGGATGTACGCCGCCAAACTCGGCGGTGACGGCGCGCACATGTACGACGCGTGCGAGGCGTTGTGCGATACGATGAAGCAACTCGGCGTCGCCATCGACGGCGGTAAGGATTCTCTCTCCATGGCGGCCAAGGCTGGCGGAGAGGTCGTCAAGACCCCGGGCACGCTCGTCATGTCTGGATACGTCGGATGCCCGGACATCACGAAGACGGTGACGCCGGATTTGAAGCTTCCGGGCACCGGGAAGCTCGTCCTCGTCGAATTCGGAAGCAAGGATGGCAAGCGTCGCGTCGGCGGATCCGCCCTCGCGCAAGCGTACGCTCAAGTCGGTGACGAGAGCCCGGACATGGATGACACGTCATACTTCAAGGCGGCGTGGGACGCGACGCAGACGCTCGTCGATCAACGCAAGATTAGCGCCGGTCACGACGTCTCCGACGGCGGTTTCCTCACCGCCGTGCTCGAGATGGCGTTCCCGTCCACGACGGCGGGCGTCGACGTCGAGCTTCCGGGTGACGACGCCATCTCCGCCTCCTTCGCGGAAGAGCTCGCCATCGTTCTGGAGGTTTCTCCGGAGAACGAAGCGGCCGTCATGGAAGCGTACAAGTCCGCCGGCGTCACCGCGCGATGCATCGGTGCGACGACGAATGACGGTCGGTGCAAGGTGTCCGCCGCCGGCGCGCCGTGCGTCGACGACACCACCGCCAACCTTCGCGACACGTGGGAAGCGATGAGCTTTGAGTTTGAGAAGCTCCAATCTTCCAACGCCACCGTGGCGGTCGAGAAGGAAGGTCTCCGCTCTCGCCAAGCGCCGACGTGGAAGTTGACGTACACGCCGACGCCGACGCCTCCCGAGGTGCTTAACGCGTCCAACAAGGTCAAGGTGGCCGTCATTCGCGAAGAAGGATCCAACGGCGATCGTGAGATGGCCGCCGCTATCACCACGGCTGGTATGGAGGCCTGGGACATCACCATGAGCGATCTCCTCTCCGGACGCGCGAGTTTGAGCGAGTACCGCGGCGTCGTCTTCGTCGGCGGCTTTTCCTACGCCGACGTCCTCGACAGCGCCAAGGGTTGGTCCGGTGGCATCCGCTACAACGCTTCGTTGAAGCAACAGTTCCAAGACTTTTACGATCGTTCGGACACGTTCTCTCTTGGCGTGTGCAACGGTTGCCAGCTCATGGCGCTGTTGGGTTTCATTCCCTCGGACGGAGGCGTCGGCGCGCTTCCGGATTCCAAGCAACCGCGCTTCATTCACAACGACAGCGGTCGCTTCGAATCCAGATGGACCACCGTCGGCATCGACGAAAACACGCCGGCGATGATGTTGAAGGGTATGGGTGGCTCTCGCATGGGCGTCTGGTGCGCGCACGGCGAGGGAAAGGTGAAGTTTCCGGACGAGAGCATGCTCCCGGATGTCCTCAAAAACGGGCAAGCGGCGGTTCGATACGTCGACGCTGCGGGCTCGCCGACGGAGCAGTACCCGCTCAACCCGAACGGTTCCCCGCAAGGCATCGCCGGTCTATGCTCCAAGGATGGTCGTCACTTAGCGATGATGCCGCACCCCGAACGCGCGTTCCTCGGCTGGCAAGTGCCGTGGGCGCCCGCCGACGCCGGCGTCGATCCGTACGGCCCGGGTCCGTGGTTGCAAATGTTCCAAAACGCGCAAAAGTGGGCCGCCGAGAACGCCAAGTAGAGTGAAGTTATGATGTAATACAGAAGTTTGGGATACAAATTACGTTGATTAAATATCGTTCTCCCAGCTAGCTACGCTCCTCGGACTCCGCCGAACGGAGAGCCCAACGTTTCCGGTAACCGCGACGCCGGCGACTTCATCATCCCCGTCGACGTCGCACGACTCCCACGACCCCCGACGATCTCACGCGCACGGTCCCGTCGCTCAAACTCTGCCCTCGCCGCCCGCGTCGCCTCCATCAACAGCGCGTTTTCCCTCGCCAATCGATCCTTGTCTCGCTCGCATCGCTCGACTTCGTCCTCCAACGCCAACGCCTCTGAACGCATCTCCTCGCACACCGCGCGCGCCCGTCGCACCTCCAGCTCCAACGTCTCCACTCGCTTCGCCTCTCTCTCCTCCCCACGACGCAACGCCGCGTCCAACTCGCGTCTCGCGTCTCGCATCCACTCGGCGCGTCCCCGCAGCGCCTCCTCCTCCAGTCGCGCGTTTCGTTCTTTGAGCTCCCCCACCGCGCGCTCGAGGGCGTCTCCGCGCTTCCGCAGGACGCGATTTTCCGCGTGAACGCTCCCCTCGCCCGCGCGCGTCGCCCCGTGGCCGTCGACGTCGTCCCGCGCGCGTGATTCGGCGACGGCGAACGGGGACACGAGCGCAGCCAACCGACGAACGGCGCGAAGCGCCGCGTCCACGTCCGAACGCGCGCGCGCCGACGTGGACGCGGCGAGCGATTCGAGGGCATCGGACGCGGCGACGATCTCGCGGGCGGCGCGCGCGGCGACGTCGCGCATGACGATCGGGCTCGCGGATGTGAATGAAGACGCATCGGTCGGGGTCGAGCTGTTTTTAATTCAAAAAACGCGCGGCGTCCTCGCGTCTCGCGAGACGTCTCGATGCGGGGGAGGGTTTGAATTCGGTGTGCGTTGAATATTCACAATCTACGACGCGCGTGTTGAATATTCAAAGTCTACGACGCGCGAGCGCGCGCGAGAAATCGTCGCGCGCGCGCGTCGCGGCGCGTCTCGTCTTGTCTCGAAAAGTGTTGTATGGACATTTTCGTTGTGTGCTGTGCTGTGCTGTGCTGTGCTGTTTCATTACTTGCTGGCGAGCGGGCTTAACGACCGCGAGCGGTAGTGGCGAGACCGGCGCGAGACCAGCCGTTGTAACCACCCTTGACGATGAACACCTGACTGAAACCTTGCTTGGCGAGCGCCTTGGCGAGCGCCTTGGCGGAACCACCGTTTTGGTCGAGCAAGATGACGCGCTTGCCCTTGCTCACGCCACGAAGGGACGCGACCTTGAGCGCGGCGAGCTTACCGGCGTTGGCGCCGAAGGAACCATCCTTTTCGACGTTGCACACGATGACGCGACGGTTGGCGCCGCCCGGAAGTTGCACGGTGACGTCCGAGCCGCGGGTGTCGATGATGATGGCGTTCTTGGAGATGGCCATGTCGTACGCCTCGATCGGGCGCAAGTCACCGCGGTAGCCGCGCGCGACGTCCCCGAGAACACCGAAGACGACCGGCAAGAGCAAGTACGCCGCGACGACTTCGGCGCCGAGCTGCAAGAGATCCGACGTGTCGCAGTCGGACAAATAATCAGCCGCGTCGTGAAGAATGGGCACAGCCTTGCTGATCGCGACCTGCGTGCCATCGGTGAGCGCCTGCGTCACTGGCGCGACGTCGACGCCTTGCGCCTTCAACGCGCTATCCGCCGCATCGATGGCTTGCGCGCCCGTCGTCGTCGCTTGCTTGAGCGCTTCATCCGCCAACGGCGCGATGGCGCGGCCGGCGTACGCGTTCACGGCGTCACTGACCGGCGCCGCCGCCTTCACCGCACGTTCCGCGTACGGTTCGATCACCGGAACCGTTTGGCTCGCCAATTCGCTCCCTTGATCGATGATTTGGCCCGCCCGGTCGAACAACGCGCCCGCCGCGTCCGCCGCGCCATCCGCCGCGTCCAGCACCGCCGCGAGCTTATCGCTCACCGCGCCCGCGCGCGCCGCCTCCGCGTGCGCGAGTCCACTCACCGCGGCCGCACCGCTCGCCACGGACACCGCGAGCTTCTCGCTCTTCGCCGCGCGCGCGACGACCGTTTGGCCGCGCACCGGTTTGATCTCCGCGCTCGCCACCGTCTTGACGCTTCCGCGCGTCGCGCTCATCGTCGTCGCGTACATGGTATCCAAGAATGCGCTCGGGAGATTCGCTCTCGCGCCTTCTTCGCGCTCGCGTCGACGTGTGACGCACTCTCGCGACGCGGGCCGGTCGCATCTCGACGATTAGATTAATTCACGATTGGACGCGTCGAGCCAGCGCTGGATGGGGGGTCCTATTTTTTCGAATATTTATCGCATTATATACAGTATACTATAGGCCATTCTTCCGTTTATATGCGGTGTCTCGTCCCAGCAGATGTGGATGTGTCCGCGCGGAGTACACTATGAAGGGACGCTACGAAGGGACGAGACGCGCGGTCACAGGCGGAAGATGCGCCTGGCGTTGGCGGACGTGATCTCGGCCACGGTGTCGAGGTGGATGTTTTTCACGGCGGCGACGATCTGGGCGACGTGGAGCGCGTGGGCGGGTTCGCATCGATCCTTGACGAAGGCTCCGGGGGTCCACCGTTCTTTTTTCACGGCGGCGGGCCACGACTCCGGGGAGGAGACGTGCTCGAAACCGGCGTGCGTGCGCTTGATGTCGCACCAAGGGGCGTCGGTCTCGAGACACATGCGCTCGAGAGGGATGTCTCGGACGATGTCGAGGTTTTCTTGCGTCTTGAGGGAACATCCGTTGACGCCGATGTGAAGACCGTCGACGGCCAAGACGGCGCGCGCGTCCTCCGCCGACCCGGTGAACGAGTGCACGACGCCCTCGGTGAATCGATGACGATTCCTCGCGATGATTTCCAAGAAGTCTTCTCTCGCCGCGCGCATGTGCAAAAACAGAGGCAATCCCGTGGCTTCCGAGAGCGCGAATTGTTTCTCAAACATTCGTTTTTGCGTCTCGGCGTCGCAAAACTCCAATCGATCGTAATCCAACCCGAGCTCACCGATCGCGACGATGGTTCCGTCCGTCGTTCCATCCATCGCGACCGCGCGCAATTTCTCCAGATGTCCGTCCGCACCGTCCACGTCCGCGTCGAACGCGCCGCACCTCGTCGGGTGCACGCCGCACGTCGCGCGAAGCCTCGGCGTCCCCGTTGCGTCCTCTCCCGACCTCTCCCTCTCCCGTACCATCTCCACCACCTCTCGCGCCTCCTCGAGCGTACCCGCGGTAACGATCGCGTCCGTCACCCCGACCTCTCGCGCGCGTCGAAGCACGAGCGCGCGATCGTCGTCGTGCGCGCGCTTTCCCCGATACACGCCCGAAAACATCTCATCCGTCAAATTCACCCCAATGTCCACCAACTCCATCGCGCGCGCCACCGTTCGAGACGTCGAGGAGACTCTTCGTGCGTTTTCACTCGCGTTCGCGTCGAATCGCAATCTCGCGCGCGTCGCTCGCGCGACGACGCGCGATGACATGACGATGGGCGCGGTTTCAAAATTCATCATCGTAACGACCGTTCCCACATCATCGCGACGCCACATCACCGCGCGCGACCGCGTCGTCGCTCGCGCGCGACGCGCGCGCGATGACGCTCGCGATGGCGCATCACCCCGTCGCGCGCGTCGTTCGCCGCGCGCCCCATCGCCCGCGCATCGCGCGGCGATCGGTCGTTCCCGCGGCCACGTCAGCCTTCTCGCGCGGAGACGACGACGCGTTCGACGCCGCCGCCGACCGCGCGCGGCGCGTCGACGCGCGTCGCGCGAGAGAACGAACGGTGAAAATTCGTACCGTCGGTCCGCGATCGCCGTACGACGAACTCGGCGTCGCGAGAGACGCGACGCCGACGGAGATTAAGATTGCATTTCGAGCTCGAGCCAAGGCGACGCACCCGGACGCCGAGGGCGGGGACGTCACTGGGGAGGCGTTTCGACGCGCGTGCGCGGCGCACGAGGTGTTGATGGACGATGCGAGACGAATGATGATCGACGATGGGATCGTCGATCGCGCGGGAGGGTTCGAGTGGGTGGAGGGGGAGATTCGAACGACGCTCGACGGCGCGAGACGCTCGGCGAAGACGACGAGGACGAAGACCAAGAAGAAGAAGAAGAAGAGAACCGAGACCGCGAAGAAAGCGACGCCGTGGGACGAAAAAGTCATGCCGAGTCCAGAAAATCGTGAGAGCATTCTTCGCGCGTGGTATTTCCGTCGATTTCAAGCGTATTGGAGACGCTGGTGCGAGGCGTGGCTCGGCTTTCTCTCCGTCGGCGCGCCGCTCGGCGTCGCCGCCGCCGGCTTCTACGCCGCGGGTTTCATCGACGTCGACGTCGACATCGACACCGTCGTCGCGCACCTCCGCGCGCACGATCTCTCGACCTTTCTCTCCTCGCTCGATCGGTAGTAGTTTCACCGCCATCGCTTCACTTTCAAGATTTGTTGTTGTAAAAACCAGTCCAGTTGTTGTGCCAGTCGCTGACCGTCGACGTCGTCGTCTCGTCACACGCGCGCGCGGTGCGCGAGTCGACATGACGAACGCGGCGCTCGCGGCGGCGCTCGATCGCGACGATGACGACGACGTCGACGACGCGCGAGAGAGAGAGAGGGGCGACGACGACGACGCCGCGCCCGCGCCCGCGCTCGAGGATGACCTGCGAGACGTCGTCGCGAGATTGCGCGTCTCGCGCACGCAGTTCGCCGAGTACTGTCGCGCGCGGGCGCGCGAGTGCGATGATATATCGAGCGATGGATTGGTGGGCGCGGTGGAGGCGTGCGAGCGGTTGAAGTCGGGAGAGGGGGAGGCGTTCGAGGACGTGGCGCGCGGGTTGGCGAAAACGGCGGCGGCGTTGGCGAACGCCAAGCGAGAGGCGGATTCGACGGCGAGCGCGATCGAGGATGAGTTGGCGCGAGAGGGGACGCGAGAGGCGGTGATGTCGGGACGGGACGTCGGGACGGGATGGGACGGGACGTCGGGACGGGACGAGGAGAGGAGGAGGAAGGAGGGAACCGGAGACGATGAGATGGAGGACGCGAGCGAAGACGCGAGCGCGGACGGCGCGGCGCCGTCGACGACGGATTTCGTCGAGCGGGCGAAATACATTCCCATGCGTTTGACGCCCGAGGAACGTAAATTGTTGCGTTTGTTGGAGGCGGCGTTACACGTGAGCGAGTACACGGACGCGGTGGACGTCTTGTCGTATCGGTCCAAGACGCATCGCATCACGAAACAACTCAAGGAGATTTGCGCCATTTTGTGTGGTTTGGTCGTGGCGAGCGATTACCGCGCGGGACAGCGATTGATCGTGGATAAGGAATTCAAGGATAACGAGGCGTTCTTTCAAGACGTCTTCGAGATTGGTCGTCGACACAAGATTATGAATCCAGAAAAGATGCGTTCCGAGTACGGTAAACTCATGTGGCTCTTGCAAGACTCGCAAAGTCCCGAGGTGCAAGAGAGTGGCTTCGATCTCACCCTCGTCAAGCCTCTGAAGACGGTGTACTCGTTTTTGAAGAGCCGAGGCGGCGAAGGGTTACTCGCGGACGCCCTCATGGAGCAAGCGACGGCGGAGATTATGCACGAAGGTTTGCCGCGACACGAAGTGCAACGAATGATTAAGCGCAAAGAAAGAGCGAGAGAGACTATAGCGAGCAAATACCAATCGTCCACGGTATCGAAGGAGGATATCTTGCAGTGTCTGTACTCGATCGCCGACAACAACGCGTATTTGCGTTTCAATCGCGATCCTGTGGATCAAATGTTGCGTCTACTCAACGCCTTCTTCGACCCGGATTCGCCCGAGAAGGCGTACAGTCTCGGCATCACCATGGGCATCGGCGGCGCGCGCTTGAGTCACAATCACCAGCGTCAGTTCACGTACTGCGCGCAGTCCATGATGCTCTGGCGCGAAGTGTTGAACGACATGTTTAGACTTTGGTACCTCGCGGAGAGCGACTTACTCTGCGAGCAAAATCGATACTCGCTGACCAACACCGGTCAAGGCCTGAATCGCGTACAGCAGTGTCCGCGAGTGGGCAAAGCGATGTACGGCGTCTTGGCGACGTGTCAGCGCAAGCTCGGAACCTGGGTGGGGAGTTCCGTTATTCATCTCGGCGACAGAAACGTCCCCAACGCCTTGGTCTTCATAGACAAGTATTCGCAAGTCAGTCGAATCTTGAACCCCATCGTCCTCGTCATCCAAGACCTTCCGAACCTCGCCAAAGACCCAGGCTTGCGCGCGTACATCGACGCTCAATTCGGCGGCGTCGAGGCGTGTCAAAAAACAATCCTCGCCGATTGGTTTCGCCACGCCTTTGACGGCTCCGGCGCCGACTCCTTCTTCGACGCCGGCTCGTGCATCGACGGCCGACTCACCTCCGCCTGGAACTGGTGCTCGAAGATCGAAAAGAAATCCTATTATCCAATCTTCAAACTCGCCGGTTTCTCCGGCTTCGACGGCGGCGACTTCAGAGCATAGATTACTCGCCTCTCGCGGACGCCGGTCGGTCGGCGGTTGAAACGCAGAAAAAGCAACCTCACGCGAATGCCCTCTCCTCTCCGCACTTTGAGCGCGCCGCGCGCGATGTCCGCCTCGCGATGCGACCTCACGACGCCCCACGGGAACGCGCGCGCCTCACGCGCGCGTCATCGAGCGCGCGCCGCCTCGAGCGACGGTCCGGGACGCTACGATTCACAAAAGCGCAATCGACTCTCGTGGATGCCGCGACTCCTCGCCAACGACTCGCGGAAACATCGCACCGCGGACGTCGAGCGGTGGCAGCGCCAAGTTCAGGAACGCATCGCGTCCGACGAGACGGTGCGTTTCGGCGAGCGGTGTTTCGTCGGACACGGGGTGGAGATTTTCGCCGAGCCGGGACGAGACGTGGTCGTCGCCGACGACGTGGCGATCGCCGCGGAGTGTTTCATCCATGGTCCCTGCGCGTTCGGCGCCAACGTGAGCGTGAACGCGCGGTGTCACATCGAGGGTGGTGCCGTGGGGGTCACCATCGGACGAGACACGAGGATCGGACCGGGGTTTTCGGCCTTTGCGTTTAATCACGTCTTCGACGACCCGAACGCGCCGATTCGCGAGCAGGGCGTGACGAGCGAGGGAATCACGATAGGTGAGGACGTTTGGATAGGGGCGAACGTGAGCGTGACGGACGGAGTGGACATAGGATCGCACAGTGTGATCGGCATCGGGTCGGTGGTGACGCGAGACGTCGAACCGTGGGCCGTCGTCGCGGGGAATCCGGCGAGAGTCATCCGGTATAGGCAGCGCCCGAAAGCGCCGACGCAACCGCGTCCGACGGATGCGTTTTCGTGAGTCGTCGGTGACGCGGACGTGTGTATATGTATGTGCAGTTAATGTGTGAAAGAATGGTTTGTAATACAATTGGTAAGTTGTCGCCGTTCAGCGTCGTTTTGATCCTCGGCCTCCGCCGCGACCGCCGCCGCGACCGCCGCCGCGACCGCCGCCGCGACCGCCGCCGCGACCGCCGCCGCCTCGTCCGCGCCCGGCATTCTTCTTCTTGGTCTCCTTGCGTTCTTTTCGGATTTGGTCGGCGGACTTGAGCTCGTCCGGTCCCGAAGGCGCGTCGTCGACGCCGAAGACGCTCTTCGTCTCCTTGGCCGTCTCGGTGCCCTTGGTGTGCCAACCCTTCTTGAACCGCGTTGAATCGATGAACGCGCGCTTATTCGCCGTCGCCTCGTCCTCCATCGATCCGGTGGCCGTGATAGACTTGTGCGTCTTCGCAACCCACTTCTTGTACGTGGCACCTGCTTCGGCGGCGCTGACGCGTTGCCCGGCTTCGTTCTTGATGCGTTTGCCCCCACGCTTGAGATCGATCTCATCCCTGTTGATGTGCACGTACCGCTTCTTTCTGCTATCCCAGTGGTATAGTTTCTTTTGTCGAGAGATACCCTCGCCGTCCTCTTCGACTAAATCTAAAGTGGCATCGTCGAGCGCGCCGTCCAAACCTCGCGACGCGCCCTCACGCGTCGATAATCCGAGCTCAGTGTGATCCACCGACCGAGGCGCGGCGTCGAGGAAGAAGTCTTGGTCTCGGAACTTTCCAGTCTTGAACGCGTCGTCGTCATTCGCCTCCGCCATGCCTTCGTAGCCTTCGTCCGCATCGTCCTCCTCGTCTTCGTCCTCGTCTTGCGCCACATCCGGGTTCAAAATCGGATCGTCCTTACCGAGCGGACGCAACGCGCGTGCGGAACCATCCTTACCCTCGCGTTTCGCGCGAATAAACTTTTCATCCTTCAAGCGTTTCTGACGCATGGCGTTGCTCGTCTCCGTCAATTTGATGGTGGACGTTTTCGACGCGCTCGCCACCTCCGCCTCGAGCACGGTGGCTTGCGGACGATACGCCTTGATGCTCGCCGTGATTTCGGCGAGTTTCTGCGCGTTGACGTCAATCCCACTCGTTGAACACAATAATGGGTGCGGACCGGCTAATACCAGAGGCTGAGCGCGGCTCATCGATTCGTTCGACGCGCTTCCGCGCGTCTTTTGGTACAATCTGTATGCGTTGCCCGCGGCGCGTTCCAAACCTTCAAACTCCTCCTTCTCCTTCATCACCTCTCGCAAGCGGTCCATGAGCATGTCCAAAGAACCGATCGGACAGGTGCCTATGATGGACGTCGCCGCCTCTTCCGCCTTGCGCACGATCTCCTTCGCCTCTTCGACGGACCCAGGTGGCGTCTTGTTCGCCGCAGCAATCTTACGACCGAGGAACAAGTGCAAGTCCACCAAAAAGCCGAGCTCCTCTTTGACGAGGAAACTGTGTGCGTTACCCGAACGACCAGCACGCGCGACGCGACCGACTCTGTGCACGAAGAGTTTACCCTTGGACGGGAAATCGTAGTTGATGACGTTATCGAGGAGCGGAATGTCGATACCGCGTGCCGCGACATCAGTCACCATGAGCACGTCCGCCTTCTTCGCTCGAAATCTCCCTAGTGCCATCTTACGCGCCATCATGTCCATCGAACCGTAGATGCTCGACACTCTGATACCCTCGAACTCCAACACGTTGTGTAACCATTCAACGTGGTGTCTGGTCGACGCGAAGACGACGGTTTGTTGATCCTTCGGAATGACTTCGCGAAGCATGTACAATAACGCGGCGACTTTTTCGTCGCTTCGTAACAAGACGAACGACATTCGCAATTCGGAAGAGATTTTCATCTCGGCGTCCAGACGCACGACCTCCGGTTCGCGCAGGCCGATGCGCACGAACTCGGCGAGCGCGCTCGGTAACGTCGCGGAGAAGAGCAACGTCTGCCTGACGTCGGCGACCGAGCTCATGATTTGTTTCAACTGATCCGCGAATCCCATCTCCAACAACCTATCCGCCTCATCGAGCACGACGTGGCACACCGACCGCAGCGTGAACGCCTTTACCTCGTCCACGTGGTGCAACAATCGACCGGGCGTCGCGACGATGACGTCGGGATTATTACTCAAATCTGCAAACTGCGCCTCCATGGAATCCCCGCCGACGAGCGCGGCGATCCGCAAATCCGTAAATTTCGCCAACTCTTTCGCAAACTTAAACGTCTGCAACGCCAACTCCCGCGTGGGCGCCAACACCACGCACCGCGCGCCCGCTTTCAGACTGTGCGTTCGCAGTTTACTCAGCGTCGGAATTAAAAACGCCGCCGTCTTCCCGCTCCCCGTCCTCGCCATGGCCACCACGTCTCGCCCCTCAAGCGCCGGCGGGATCGATTTTCGCTGAATCGGCGTCGGCACTCGATATCCCTTTCGCTTCACCGCTCGAAACACCTCGGGAAGCATCTCCATCGACTCGAATCCGCCCGAATTTTTCTTCTTTTTGCTCTCAGCCATTCTCCTGCGACCGGTGAGCGCCTCGACGCGCTCGAACCCGAACTCGACGTTCCCGTTCGCCTCGACGCCGCGCGAGGCGGTGGCGTTCTCGTCGCCTTCGCCGTCGTCATTCCGTTTCGTTTTATCGCTCGACCGCTCGGCGCGCGGTCGGGCGACGGATTCGCCGCCGCCGCCGGTGCGCGCGGTGGGACGTTTCGCGCCCATGTCGACGACGACGACGCGCGGAGGACGCGGGAGCGCGCGAGCGCGTTCGAGCGGCGTCGACCGAGACGATCGGGCGACGCGGTGTGTCGCGCGCGCGCGTGTGCGGAGAGGGCGCGCGTCGGTGTGGGAAAACGAGCTCGGCGCGCCGCGCGGCGGCGGGCGAAGCGGCGCGGAGCGCGCGAGAGGTGTGATGAGAAACGTGACGTTGTGTGCGTGATAACGCGCTATTAAACTGTGCGACCGACGCGCGGTCGTGACTACTACCTGTTGGGCGATTGATCGAAGATGGACTCTACTTTTTCTTCTCCGCGTCCGCGTCCGACGTCTTTTCGGCGCCATCCTCGGGCTTTTCATTCTCTTTGCCCTCGGCGTCCTTGACGGCGCGCTCGTCCATCGCGCGCTCGCGCTCCTTGTTTTCCGCCTTGTTCTTGATCAAATCGTGAAGCGCGATGACGGAACGAATCAATGAGCTGAGATAGATGACGAGCATGGCGTCGTTGCTCGAGACGTTGAAGCCGCGCACATACTCCTCCAAATTCAAGTTTGGCAACAGATTGAACGCGTTTTGCAGGTGACCCATGATCTCGTGATTCATCGGTAGCGACCCGTCCACCACCTTGTCCATGTAACTCTTAATCTCCTCTAACCTCGCCTTCAACCCTCGCATCGATTGCAACTTTTCGCTCACCTTGGTGCTCAGCGTGGACACCGTGTTGTCCTTGACGTCTCGAAGTAAATGTTCCACCCCAATCTCTTCCGCCTCGAACGCCTCGATCGAGTTCGGCACGTGCACGAACGTCTTCTGTTGCTTCTCCGTCCCGTCCTCTTTCACCTCAATCTGCGCCGCGAACGCACTCGTCGGAATGTTCGCGTTCTCCGCGCGCACGTCCACGATGACCAACACCGGCTCCGGCGCGTACGCGTAAAACAATTCGTGTATATCGATATCGCTCTCCCTGAGCTTGGGTCCCGTGCTGTACCACCCCACAATCTTCTCCTTGGCGCTGATCTTCTTCGACATTCGATACATATTCTCGAGATAACTGTGATCGAGAAACCAAATCCCGTTTTCCCCGTCGTCCTCCTCGAACGGCACCGCGAACGAGCTCGTCACGTCCAACCGTCCTTTTCTCTGTTCACCGAGCAAGACGCCCACGACCCGCTTATTCTCCTCATCACCCTGACGCGCGCGCGCACACACCGCGTTCATTCGTCAGTCACCCAGTCGTCATCACCGTCCGAATCACAGATCCCATCGTCATCCATCCATGCATGCATCCATCCATCCATCCGATCGTCGTTCGCGCACCTCGTCGCATCGTCGAAAGTGATCCACCACGCTCAACAGCACGAGCGGGTGCACCACCACCTCCAGTTCGCTCGTCGCGCTCATCGCGCGCGTCCAAGCCCTGCCGTCGCCGACGCGACGTGCGCGCGCGCGTCAACGAATGGCGCGCGAGACGTCGAGTCGACGATACATGGGCGCACAGAGCGCGAAACGCGACGTTTTCGATGAAGGATGTCACCGATAAAGAATACGAAAATGGCCGGGCGATTCATTCATTCATTCGTGCGTCACTCGGCGGCGCGGTGGGATGGGTGTCCCGGCGTTTTACCGATGGTTGAGCCAAAAGTACCCGAAGATCGTGTCGGACGTCGTCGAGTATGAACCGCTGGACGAGCTCGGACGCAAGGTGGCGCTGGACAGCGCGGCGGCGAACCCGAACGGCATCGAGTTCGACAACCTGTACTTGGACATGAATGGCATCATACACCCGTGTTTTCATCCGGAGGATCGACCGGCGCCGACGACGGAGGAGGAGGTGTTTGAGTGCATCTTTGATTACATCGATCGGTTGTTTTTGATGATTCGACCGAGGAAGGTTTTGTACGTGGCGATCGACGGCGTCGCGCCGAGGGCAAAGATGAATCAACAACGGAGTCGACGGTTTCGAAGCGCGCAAGAAGCCAAGGAGAAGGCGATCGAGGAGGAGAAATTGCGAGAGAAATTGATCGCGGAGGGGGTCAAGGTGCAGCCGAAGGCGGAGTCTGGGGTGTTCGATTCGAACGTCATCACGCCGGGGACGCCATTCATGGGACGGCTGAGCGAGGCGCTCAAGTATTACGTGCACGATAGATTGAATAACGATCCGGGTTGGCGAGGGATCGAGGTGATTTTTAGCGATGCGAGCGTGCCGGGCGAGGGCGAGCACAAGGCGATGCATTACATTCGTCAACAGCGAGGATTGCCGGGATGGAATCCGAACACGCGACACGTCGTGTACGGTTTGGACGCGGATTTAATCATGTTGGCGCTCGCGACGCACGAACCGCACTTTTGGATTTTGCGCGAGATCGTTTTTCAAAAGAAGGATAATCACGCCCCGCAGACGCTGGGCATGGGCACGGAGGAAACGAGGAAAAAAGTGGCCATCGCTCGCAAGCCGTATCAACTGTTGAGCGTGAGCGTCCTTCGCGAGTACTTGACATTTGAGTTGAAACCGACGACACCGACGCCGTTCAAGCTCGATCCCGAGCGTTTATTCGACGACTACATTTTTATGTGTTTCTTCGTCGGGAACGATTTCTTACCGCACTCTCCGACGTTGGAGATTCGCGAGGGCGCCATCGACTTGTTGATGACGCTCTACAAGACGCACCTCCCCGCGCTCGGAGGATACCTGTGCGCGGACGGTCGACCGAATCTCCCGGTGGTCGAAAAGTTTGTTCGCATCGTGAGCGAACACGAGGATGCCATCTTCCAAAAGCGCGCGAAGAAGGAGGCGCAGATGCGAAGTCGTCGACAGCGCGAGAAGCAAAAGGCGCGCGAGTACTACGATAGACAACGCAAGGGAAGCGGGACAAACTTACCGGCGCATAGAGAGCTTGGTGGTTCGAGAAATGCGAGCGATCGCGCACCAGCGGCGCCGACGGAACAACTCGTCGCGCTTGGTCGCGGTCGAGCGCCGCCGCCGCCGCCAACGCAAAAGACGGCGGAACAAAATAAGAGCGCGGCGGCGTCGCTTCGAGAAAAACTCAAGGCTAGAGGCAAGCGCGCTGCCGAGGCGACGGCGGACGTCGAGGAAACGGAGAAGGAAGACGCGAAGAAGGCGAAGACGGAGGGTGAAAAAGATGAGAAGGGCGATGAAAAGGCGAAAGAGTTTTGGAACGAATTGTCGGCCAAGGCTGAGTCTGCGGAATCCGAGTCGGCGGCGACGGTCGAGACGCTCGTCACCGAAGATAGCGCCGACGACATTCCTTCGCACCCGTTCGTTCAAGCGACGGGACCGGACGCGCAACCGGGCGATTGGATGTGCCCGACGGGATGTGGACGTATGTACGCGTCCAAGGGGGCGTGCTTCAAGTGTGGGTGCCCGAAACCGAGCGAAGTGCGAGTGTTCAAATCGGGCGAAGAGATGGACATCAAATCGTTTACGAAACAACTCGACGGCATCGTAAAAGCCATGGGCGAGCGAGAAGAGGAACCGGATCACGTTCGATTGGGCGAGAACGGGTGGAAAGATCGATACTACCAAGCTAAGATGCAAGCGACGCCGGCGACGCAGGTTGACATCATTCGCGGGATGGTGGTCGAATACGTGCGAGGTTTGATTTGGGTGTGTCGATACTACTTTGAAGGCTGTTGTTCGTGGGGGTGGTTTTACCCGTACCACTACGCCCCGTTCGCGTCCGATCTCGTCGATCTCGCGAGCATCTCCACCGAGTTCGACATCGGTAAGCCGTTCAAACCGTTCTCGCAGCTCATGGGAGTGTTGCCCGCCGCGTCTTCACACGCGTTGCCCGTGGCGTACGCGCCGCTCATGTCCGACAAGGATTCGCCCATCATCGATTTCTACCCCGAAGATTTCGAGCTCGACATGAACGGTAAGCGATTCACCTGGCAAGCCGTCGCGCTGCTTCCGTGGATCGACGCCAATCGTTTGCTCGAGCAAACGGAGATGCTTGAGTACACGCTCACCGCCGAGGAGAAGCGTCGAAACTCCATCAATGAAGAGGAAATTTACGTCAACGCCTCGCATCCGCTCGCGAAACAATTCCTCGAATTGGAAGAGCGCGAGGACGAGGATACGGAAAAGACGATCAAGATGGATCCGAAGCGAAGCAAGGGCATGAACGCCACGCTCGTGTCGGTCAAGCGAGACGCGCAACCGGCGATGGTGCGTTCTCCGCTCTCCAGTTGCAAGGACATCGCCAACAACCAGGTGGTCGTGGCGTCCATGCGTCTGCCCACGGATCGTTTCATTCCTCCTGTGCTGATGCCCGGCACGGTTTTACCGACGCCGATCGTCGACGAAGGCGACTTACCGCCTCCGCCGCAGTTGTTCCACATGAGCGATCGACCGCGCACGCCGCACGCGGGCCCACCCACAATCGATAACGGTCGAGGCATGGCCGGCCACCCGTTGGCCGGAGGACGCGGTGGGTTCCAAGGAACCAACCAAGACGCCAGGTCTTTACTCCATGCGAGCATGGGACGCGGCGTCCCGCTCGGCGGCGGCTTGACTTTTCAACAACGCGCGCCGCCGCCACCGCCTCCGACGCTTCCGCAAGGGTACGTGCAATCGCACGGCCGCGGCGTCCCGCTCGGCGGTGCGCCGCACGGTTACGGTGTCCCGCTGGGCGGTGCACCGCCGCGCGCGCCCGGCGGACGCGGGCCTCCGAGCGGGTACGCCCCCGGCGGTAACCGTTTCGCCGCGCTCAACAATTTGCAGCGACCGCCGCAATCCGGCCAGCCGCAACCCCGACCGCCGTCGTCCGGTCAACCGAAACGCCGATGATTCCGTGTTTCGACGATGATAATTAAGTACTCACTAGAACTAGTCGTGCGGAATAGGTGCCGACGACGCCCACGAGCGGCGTCGTCAACGTTGATTTGTTTGTTGTACAGTATCATTACACTCCCCTCACGCCTCGCCCCCGAACGTGCGCCACGTCGGTAACCGACTCGCCGTCACCATTGACGTCAATAATTTCATCCTATTCGCTCGACACGCCGTGTGCGCGTCCGCCAACGCCACTACCTTGCGCATCGTCCGCCGTCTCGCCCTCGCGTACTCGCTCGCCAACCCGTCGCCCGTCCCGTCGCCCCGTCCATCTTCCTCCGTCCCCTCCCGCTCGCTCATCAGCGCCCGCATCATCCCGTGCAGCGCCGTCCCGGTCTCGTCTCGAACCAACGTCGCGAGCAAATCCGCCTCGCACTTCGTCGCCACCTGCGAGGACACCGCCTCGAGCAGGTGAAAGTCTTCCTCCGCCTGCGCGTCGGCGAGCGCCAGCATCTCCTCCAACGCGCTCGCGCACGACGCGAGCGACGGTCCTCGACCGAGATCGAGGTCATCGTCCTCGAGCGCGTCGCACATGCGCGCGCGTATGTCCGCCAGCGTCGACAGCGTCGGTTTCTCCGTCGTCATCATCGTCGTCGTCCCGGCGGTGGAATCCTGCGTCGGCATCGGGGACGACGGCGCGTCGCGATCGGCCGGTGTCGCGCGCGCGGACGTCGAGTCGCGCGCGGACGTCGAGTCGCGCGCCGGGCTCGCGCTCGACGCCATCGTCCTCGGCGTCGCGGACTGACGACGAGCAAATCCTCATTCAATTCAATTGAAATCCTCATTCGTCGACGCCGCGCGCGATGCGATACGTCAGCACGCGCGGCGGTGCCCCCGCGGTGTCGTTCACGGATGCCTTACTCACGGGTTCGCCCTCGGACGGCGGCGCGTACGTTCCCGAGACCGTCCCGCGCGTGTCCCTGCACCGATTCATGAATGCGTCGTTTGAAACGCTCATGGTGGATATTCTATTCCTGTTCGCGGGCGAGTGCGAGGCGTTCGATAAGCAAGCCCTGCGCGAGATGGCGCATGAGGCGTGTAAGCGCTTCGCGAGCGACGCGATCGCGCCCGTGGTGACGCTGCCGGGACGCCAGGGTGGACGGCGGACGACGGCGTGCGAACTGTTTCACGGGCCGACGCTGAGCGCGGAGGACGTGTCGATGCAGATGAGCGTGCGAATGATGGAGCGCGCGCTGAAGAGACGAGGAAAACGCGCACACGTGGTGTGCTCGACGACGGGGGAGGCTGGTGGGGCGATGGCGTGCGTGGCGGCGGAGATGAAAAATATGGACGCGTGGATCGTCTATCCGGGCGGCGAGGGCGAGGTGAGCGAACCGCAGGAGCGCGAGATGACGTGTCACGTGGAGGATCACGTGCATCCGATCAAGGTGGAGAAGTGCCCGGACGGAATGAGCGACGTGGACGCGGTGGTGAGCGACGTGTTGAACGACGAAGCGTTTCGAATGGCCAACGGGATGGTGAGCGCGAATAGCGTCAACTTGGCGCGCGTCTTGTGCTTTGTGCCGGTGTTTTTTCACGCCTACGCGCAGGTGATGACGAAGAGAGAGGAGTGGGGGAAGCCGGTGATTTTCAGTTTACCAAGTTCGACGTTCGCGTTGGAGTACGCGGGACACGTGGCGAGATTGATGGGGTTGCCGATTACGATTGTGGCGGCGTGCAACGCCAACGGCGCGGCGCATCGCGTCATCTCCCTGGGGGAGCTGTACAAGACGGACATAGTGCACACGTCGTCCAGTGCTTTAGATGTCGTCGTGGCGGAGAATGTGTGGCGATCGCTGTATTACGCCGCGGGGTCGAACCCACTCATTTTGAGCGAATTGCAAGACGATTTCGACGAAGACGGCGAGGTGGAGCTCCCGGCGAAAATGTCCAAGGAGTTGGGCACCGTCTTCAAGAGCGCCGTGGTGAGCGACGAGGAGATGTACGAGACGATTCAGCGTGAGGAGCGTTTAGGCTACCTACCGTGTCCGCAGACAGCGATCGCGATCGCGGCGTTGGACGCCGTCGACGATGTCGCCGTCGACGTTCCGCGCGTCGTCGTCGCCGTTTCTCATCCGAGCAAATTTCCCGACGTCATCCGCGCCGCTGTGCCGCAACTCTCCAACGGTGCATCGCACCCAACCGTGGAGGCGATGCACGGTCTGTTCCATCGCCGTCGAACGTGTTCGCTCGAGGAGCTCGAGCGTTCGCTTCGTCGCGACATCGCGGCGTTGACGAGTCTCCGCTCGCCCGGTCCCATCGCCATCGAGCGCACGTTGCTCAGCAGCGAAGAGTACGAGAGAATCTATCTCAGCACCTTCGTCAAGACGCACAAAACGAAGCGTTGGGCCGCGTTGGACAACCCTTTGCTCACCGTCGTCGTCGCCCTCGTCGTCGCCGTCTGGGCCAAAACGACGTCGCCGCCGAGAGACGCCTCCGCCGCCGCCGAGAGACGCGCCGCCAAAGCCGCCGCCAAAGCCGCCGACGCCGAACGTCGACGACTCGCCAAACTCGAACGTCGCGCGTCAATCGACGCCCGAAAGCGCGCGGCGAGAGACGAGAAATCGTCCACCGCGCGCGCGTCACCGACGCCGACGCCCTCCGCCGACGTCCTCGCCGGCGCGCGTCCCCGCGCCTACGCGCGAGACCGCCGCGAAGCGCGTCCACCGAACGTCGCGTTCGCGCGCGAACCACGGCGCGCGCGATTTTTAGAGTAGACGTGTCATGATTGAAAATCATCGTGCATAGCGCACACCCCGCTCGCGTCTCGTCGCTCGCCCGAGAGTCTTCGTCCCTCGCGACGCGCGCGCCGCCGCGGCGTCGACGGAACCCTCCCTCATCGACATCCGAACCGCACTGTTCGTCGCGTCTCGCGTCTCGGTCTCGCGTCGATCGACGCGCGCTCGCGAGACGACATGTCGCGTCGTCGTCGCTCGCCCTCGCGCTCGCGCGGGTCGTCGAGCTCGTCGTACACGTCGTCGAGTTCGCGCTCGGAGAAACGTCCCGAGACGGAAAGGCGCGTCGACGTGACCGGCATGTCCGACGACGCGCTCTTAGCCAGGCGACGACGGTTGATGGATCTCATCGACACCGAGCGCGAGATCGCGGAGAGGGAATCGAGGCGAGCGAGACCGCGAGAGGAGGGTCGAGAGACGTCGGGACGCGGCGGCGGCGGCGGCGAGTCGAAGAAACGACGACGGGAGAGCGACGAGGAGGAGGAAGAGGAGGGACAGATACGAGACGTCGGTGGTGGGAGAGACGTTGAGCGACCGCCGCCGGCCAAGGCGGCGAAGAGTGGGTACGTACCGCCGCACATGCGCGGAGGACGCGACGCGGGACGCGCGGACGCGGCGGACGATTGGAGGCGACGACGGGAGGCGAACGACGCGTCGAAACCGGCGCAGCCGAAGATTCCTGTACCGGGAGAGAGAGGGTTCGGGTTTCACTCGGTGGGCGTCGGACGAGGACGAGGCGCGGGACCCGCGGCGGCGCGCGGCGACGGCGGAGGGCTCGGCGCGGGATCCGCGGTTCCGCCGCCGGCGGTCGCGCCGCGCGCGTCCGGGCGTCGATTTGAGGATGCGCCGGTAGAGGCCCCCGTGCCGCCGGTGACGACCGCGCGCTCGAAGAGTCCGCCACCGCGCGAGGCGGCGGTGGAACCGTCTGACGACGAAGACGACGACATCGAAGCCATTCGAGCCGCCGCCGCGGTCGCCAACGCGAGGGAAGCCACCGAAAAGCTGCCATCGCGCGATGTAGACGACGAACCCGCTCCTCCGGCGCCCGCGCCGAAAGTGGTCGAGATCGAGGTGGAGATTCCAGACAAGCTCGAGCCGCCGCCGAGACGTTCGAGCCGCCGCTCCGTTTCCGTCGAGCGACCGAACGCGGACGACGCTCCCGCGCCGCCGGCGCGACGCTCGAGTCGACGCTCGGTGTCGGTGGACCCACCCCCACCCCCGCGAAAAGGTGCCGCCGCCTCCGGGCTCACCCCGGTCGAGGGCGATCCCGCCAAGCTCACCTGCGTGGTGTTAAAAAAATTGTTGAGCGAACGCGAACTGAGCACAGCGGGATTGAAAGCCACCCTCGTCGCGCGCTTAAAGGCTGCGCTCGAGGAGGAACAAAAGTGAGCGGATATGCAGTAAATCAATAAACCAATACTAGCGCACTGACTTGAACGAACTCGTCCGCACACGTCCATCTGTTCGTCGGCGCGAAGAAAAATAGTTTTCCAGAGCCGACCGCGCGCGCTGATCTCGCCCGCACACGCCGACGCGCGCGCGACGCTTCCCGCGCCGAACCGACGCGTGACGATGGCGACGGACGTGATCAACGCGCACGACACGCGTTTCCTCGCCGTGAGCGTCACCACAGGACGCATCGCGCGCATCGGTGTCCCGCTCCCTGAAGCACACATTCGCGATGAAAACCTCGGCGGCGCGGACCCGCGCGCGCGCGCGAGCGCGGAAACCGGCCCGTCGGGCGCGACGGACGACGTTCTTCGCGATTGGCAAATCATGCAGACGCGATTGGACCGCGAGGACGAGGCGGAGGAGATGGCCAAACTGTGGCACGACGACCCGCCGGCGTGGCTCGAGCGAAGCAAGACGAGTTGGCACAAGCGACACCGGTCGCGCGTGTACGCGCGCGAAAAGGCGAGTGGGATCGCGAATCCGAGCACGGCGTCGAGGGCGGAGAAGAAGGCGGCCGGAACGAAAGCGACGCGGAAGAGTCGACCGGCGGGTGAGCCGTTGGTGGCGTTGGGCGAGAGAGGACGCGCAGGTCTCGGGAAGCGCGCGTGTTCGTTGGTGGATCTCTTAACGGCCGGATTGATCAAGAGCGGGGCGGAGAAAGTGTTCATCGTGTATCAGGAGAACACGTGGATCGGAGAGCTCACCGCGGACGGGGCTATAAAGTTTCAGGGACGGACCTTTGCGAGTCCGAGCGCGTGGTCGATTTTCGCCAAACGCCTGAGTAATCCGACGAAAAAGGCTGACGACGGATGGAAGAGCGTGCGATACGGCGAGGTCGATGGACCGACGCTCGATCAGGTGAAAGGTGAGTACGCGCGATTGGAACAGTTGAAGGAGGCTGGCATCGACGTGGAGGTGGAGGAGGCGAACAGACGACTCTCGACGGACGGCGACAACCATCGAAGCGGCCAAAGTTCGCCCTCACCTCGCGCGAGTCGCAAGAGAAAGGCGTCCGACGTCGTCGTTGCGTCGTCGGACGACATGTCGTGGATCGAAAAGTACCCCGGGTGCGAACTCGGGGTTCCGGAGCCGTACGCCGGTTCAGTCGCCGACGAAAACATGGACTTTAGCTCGCTCGTCGGTCGATACGTCTGCGTCCTGGAGGAAGGGAATCCGTCCCTGTGGTGGGCGGCCAAGGTGGTCAAACTCAGAGATTTCGACACCCACGTCGTGGCTGAATTGCTGCACGCGACGTCCAGACTCGAGAAAGGCGTGGACCTCGAAGAACTCGCGAGCGCCGGCGCGCTCGTCGTCCTCGACGAACCTCAATGAATTTTAGACGACTCGCGATTGAATCAAGGTACAATACAACACTACGCATTACAAAGATGACGACGCGCGTTCCTTTCAACCGTCCTCCGTTACTCCTTCGGCACATCGTCGACCACCTTGAGCTCGAAGACTTTGATCGCCACGTCCGCTCGAAGTCGCGCCTTTCGCGTCCGTTCCTCGGCCGCGCGCGCGAAATCCGCCCTCGGAATGGCCATCTGCGTCGCGCGGAGCTCTTTACGAAGCGCGTCCGCGATGGGTTGAGACTCCGACATCGCGCGCCTCGTCGTCTGACGCACAGAGCGCGCGCACGCGAGCGTTCGGAGTCTCAACAGTCGAGCGGGCGGCGCGCGCGCTCGGGACGAAGACCCACGCGACGGCGATGACGACGACGCGTCGCGGGCGATGAACCATCGAAGATTGGATGTGATTGAAACGTTACAGGATGATCTAGAAACGCGCGTCCGCGGAGCGACCGCTCTCGCGGCGCGCTCAGTCGTGGGAAAATCTGCACGAGTCGCCGCGCGTGCAGTTACCCTCGGCGAAGGCGTAGCACTTACCCGTCGGACCGCGAGACGACGGACGAGAATCCGACGCGTTCGGGTCGTGAGAGAATCGGCACGAATCGCCGTAGCTGCAGTTGCCGTCTCTGAAGGCGTAACAGATGCCCGCGCCGCCGCCGCCGCCGCCGCCGGTACCCTTGTGGTCCGTGCCGGGGTGCGCAAACTTGCAGCTGTTGCCGCGATCGCACTCACCGCGCTCGAACGCGTAGCACACCGGCGCGTCTTCACCAAATCGCGCCTTCTTCGCCTTTTTACACGGTTCGCATCGAGACGGTTGGTTGGTCCATCCCTTGGTGGCGTAAAATTCTTGTTCCCCAATCGTAAAGATGAACTCCGCGTTACAGTCTCGGCAGTTGAGCGTGATGTCATCGTACGTGCCGGTGGACACCTTACCGCTCATCTGCGCGGCCGACTTCGTGTGCACCTTGAATCCATCGTCCTCGTCGTCGTTCGCATCCTCGTCCTCGACTTTCGTCTTCTTTTCAGCCTTTTCGGCATCAACCTTCTCGGAGTCGGACTCGGAGCGCCCGCGCTTCTCCTTCTTCTCCTTCTTCTCCTTCTTCTCCTTCTTCTCCTTCTTCTCCTTCTTCGGGCTCTTCTCTCCCATCGTCGTCGTCGGTCGTCGAATGGCGCGCGCCGCCGCCGCCGCCGCCAGACGGTCGACTTTTTTTGGCTTTTTACTAGGTTTTGATGGGGTTAAAACGGTCTACGTACGGGGTGCGAGGGGTTCTAAAAACAAAGTGGGTACGTCCACTTTGATGGGTGGTTTTGTGGTACACTATGCAGTAACCGTCTCGCGGTCACTCGCGGCGAACGCGCCAACGACGCACGTGGCGCATGGTGGGACGACCGTGCGGACAGTTCCACGGCGCTTCGAGCGAGGTGAGATGGTTCAGAACTCTTCGCATCGATCGACGATCGAGAGCGTCGCCGATCATGATGGAGGATCGACACGCCCTCATGGCGAGCGCGGCGCGCGTCTTGGAGGGTCGGAGGAGACGCGCCGAGGCGGCGTCGGACGCCGCGCCGGATGATGGACGAGCGAGGCCGATGGAGAGTTGACTCTTCGATGGGAGAGAGTGTTGACCTTGGTCGAGCATGGCGACGAGCTCTTGGACGTCGGATTTGTCGAATTGGACGTTTTTGAGGAATGGGACGGCGTTGAGACGCAACGTGCGACATCTCGGGTCGACGGAGGAGTTGTTGATGTCGGCGCCTGGAACGGATTCAGCGATGTCGCAGAATCCGAACCCGTTGGCGAGAAATACGGGCATGTTCTGCAGCACGGTCTGCTCCTCACTTGCGGTGAGATCCAGGGAGATGGGCTGGATGAGCGGTTGCTTGGTGAGCGATGTCGTGCGCTGCAAACGTTCAAAGTTGTAAATCTCGTCGCTCGCGTGCTGATCGATGATGAAGAGATCGTCACCGAGCGTGGCGAGGATGAAACCGAGGTTAAATTGACCGACGATGCGCATCTTTGCGAAATCAGCTTTATCGAAGACTCGCTCGAGCTCATTCGTCGCCTTGGCCGCCGTCTGCGTCGACGCCGCGTCGACGGTCGACTCTGTTTCGGAGGGAATTCTCGACGACTCAAACGATGCTTCTTTCGCCGTCGGCGCCGGTAACGCGCTCTTTTTGGCGTTTTGCCGTCGCAAGAGCATGGACTCCATCGAAAACGCAATCTTACCCACGTCTAACGACTCGCGTCTCGACGGTGGCGGCGTCTCTTGTTCCATCTCAGTCACCGCGACGTCTTCAAACGTCACCTCTTCGTGTCCGACGTACGGCCGAGTCGGCGCGTCGACGTCCTCATCGTCATCTTCACACATTGGCTCTTCCAAACGCGGTCGTTTGGGCTCCTCCTCTTCGCATACCTCGACGTCCTCTGTCTCCTCTTTGATCTCGACCTCGCGCGGAGTCGCGAGCGGCGCCTCGGAAGGAGACGTCTCCGGTGCGGCGTTTTCCGTCGAAGTCGCCATCGTCCACCCACCGCCGATCGCCACATTTGTTACCTCTCTCGTGAATCCAAAGGTTTCTAAATTCTTTTGCGTCTCAACCTCTCGAACCGGCGCGGCGCGCTTGGCGGCGCGCGCGCGCGCGAAATCTTCAATCGGCGGCGCGGCGTCAAAGGTTTCCTCCTCTCCGTACTTGATCGGCGTCCAGTTCTCATCGTCGTCCTTCTCGTCGTTCTCGTCGTTCTCGTCGTCATCGACGTCACCGCTTCGACGCGCGGACGATAACGACCGTCTCCCCGCGCTCGGAGGCGCATCGCCGACGGCGAATGTGTACCGACTCGGTGCAAACGTCTCGGCCAGTGCTTCCTTCATCCGCATCAAAATCTCTTGTTCGCAGTGAAGCATCACTTTCCGCTTATCCGGTGTCACGTTGACATCGTACGAATCTGTTGGAAGCCGAAAATCGAGCACCGCCATCGGCACTTGATTCGGATTGAACGATCGATACGTCTCGTTGAGCGCCTTGCTCATCTTTGGCAAATCCACCGGCCGACCGTTGACGTAAAAAAACTGTCGATCCGTGCCTGCCCGTCCGCAGCCCGGATCCACCTTGGACACGAATCCGACAACTCGACACCCCGTCGACGATCCCAACTCGAAATCCACCTCTCGCATGCACGCCATCATCTTCGCGCCGAAGACGGTGACGACGTTTTCTCTCACCGTCGCCTCGGATCCGCCCCTCGTGTGCAACACGTTCGCCCGCCCGTACTTCCCGCTCTGATGCGTGCACAAAATCCGCACCGATTTTGACATCAACGCGTACGCCTGCACCACCGCCAACGCCTTCCCGTACTCCCGCTTCGCGTTTCTCAAAAATTCCTTCCTTCGCACCGCCAACGGTTCAAAGAGTCTTCGCGCCGTCGCCGTCGTCCCCGCGCTCCTCGGCACCGCGCTCGTACTCACGACGTTCCCCTCCGCGTCGTACTCGATCTTCGTCCCACACCCATCGTCCAACGTGCGCGTGGTCACCGTAAACTCCCCACATATCCCACACATGGACGACAACGCCTCGCCTCGAAATCCAAACGTCGTCGTCGTCTCCAAATCTTCAAACGCGCGCAATTTACTCGTGGCGTACTTTTTCGTCAACATACCGTACGACGCGCCGTCAACGCCCGAGCCGTTATCGCTCACCTCAACGACGTCGGTGCCGTGATCTTTCAGGCGTATCTCCACGTTCGTCGCCCCGGCATCGAGCGCGTTCTCGACGAGTTCTTTGACGCACGAGGCGAGGTCGAGCACCACCTGTCCCGAACAGATTCTGTGCACGGCGGCGGCGTCGATGGGTCGTATGGCGCGCGGGCGGGCGAGGACGTCGTCGCCGTTCCCGTCGTCGTCGTCGTCGGGAGGCATGGTCGACGACGACGCGAGTGACGCGCGCGAGTGACGAATGAATGAATGCGCGGTGACTGCCATTTTTAAAAAAACGCGAGACAGCCTCGGGACGGCGGCGCGCGACCCGGCGTCGTTTACTTTCGACGTCTGTTGGTGGCGACGTGACGACGCTCGTTGGGATTGCGACGAACGTCTCCGCCGCCGATCTCGTACGCCGTCTTTTGACTGGCGAAATGCTTGGTGTCGGCGTAGGATTCCTCGTTGTACTCGGCGGCAAAGACGTCTTGGCCGACTTGTTTCTTGGTGAGTCGAACGCCGAGGAGTTGATCCTCGCGTAAGATGAGTTTCTTGGCGCGACGACCACCCTTGGGAGCGGGGAGAGTGTATTTACTCCCGCGTAGGACGAATTTCTTGCGCACGCCGAATTGTTCGACGCCGTCGCGCGTGACGGTGTGTTCAACTTTTTGAAGCGTCTGGTTGCCGCATTTTGGGCAAAAGACGCGATCGAGCGCGCGGGTGATTTCGTTGCACGCGTGGCATCGAAGGACCCATCGACGGAGGTGTTGGATGCGCATACCGTCGGGAGCGATGAGTTTGAGACCCATCTGGAGGATGACGTTTTGCATGGCGTAATCGGCGGTGACGGAGGAGATGCACGATTCGAGTTCGACGTCTTCGTCGTCTTCGTCGGCGCTCGACGCGGTGTCGGCTTCGTCCTCGACGCCCGCGCCCATCTCACCGCGAGAGGTGAAGAAATCGGTGGCGCGTTTCGTCTGTTCTTCGAGCTTTTCCGTAACCTCGTCGTCGTCGTCGTTCGCGGCGTTTTCTCTTCTCGCCGCTTCCTCGGCGGCGCGCCGTTCCTCCTCGGCGGCGACGCGCGCGCGCTCGGCGCGCTTTTGTCTTCTCACCCGCGTCGTGCGACTGATGGCGGGCTCCCACTCGTCTTCACCGTCGTCATCATTCTCTCCCTTGGCGATGTGATCCTGCGACGCCGCCACCTCCGCCGCTGCCTCTCGCAACGCGCGCTTCTTCTCCTCGTCTCTCGCCCGTCTCGATTCCGTCTCGGCGCGTTCCCTCTCCGCCGCCGCGTTCACCTCCGCCGCCTCCTGTTCCTCCACCGACACGTTCCGCATCTTCGCCAACAGCTCTCGCTCCAACTCTTCCTGTTGTCTATTCATATCGTCCAACTCTTCCCACTCCTCCGCGTTCGGCACGTAATCCCATCCCGCTTGCTTTTCGAAACGATGCGTCGTCTTCGAGTGCGTCCTTGGCGCCGCCGGCTCCGTGTTCAGATGCTTCACCCCGTGACACCTCTCCTCCAAATCATACGCCAACGCGATTAATTTCATATCAACTCTCGACAGCGCGTGCGCGTCCCCCGTCTTACTCGCGAACCGTCGCACGGCGTCCATCGACGCCTCGCTCGGCTCGCTCGTCGACAACGCGTCGCCGCTCGCCGCCACGCGCTCTCGACCGCGCGCGTCGCGAATCTCATCCAACACCTCGGGAATCGTCACGCACACCACGCGAGGATCGCTGACATCGAACCCTTTGAACACCGCGTTGGCGTCCACGACGCATTTCAGCGTCGTCGGCGAGCGTAGTTTCGCATCGAGCGTCTCCGCCGCCGCCGCCGCCGCCGCGGCGTCTCGCGCGTCGATGGGTTCGGGCGCGGGATCGTCGCGGACGATCTGGGACCACGCGGACATGACGGGCGGTGCGCGCGATGGGTGCGGCGTCGCGGCGTCGCGATTCGTCGATCGTGCGACGACGAGTGACGACCGACGCGTCCCGCGGTGTCGGGTCCCACAGCCGCGGGGACGGGGACGGGGATGGGTGATTCGTCGCGCGCGCGGTTTTCCTACTACAATGATTGATCACGAACGAACGAACGAAGAGACGAGGGGTGGTCGCGCGAGTCGATCACTCCTCGAGCTGGGTGCCGGCCTGGATGGAGCCCCAGCCGATCAAACGCCAGTGCTTTTCGACGCGACGACTGAGGGCGACCTTTTCGCCGACCTTGGTGCACACGGGCGAGGTGAGCTGCAACTTGGCGAGATCCGCCTTGACGGCGACGACGCGGGCGCCGGTGCACATTGAACCGATGTTTAACATCAGAACCTCGCTCTTGGCGAGCTTGGACACCTTACCCTGACGCTCGGATCCTTGCGTGCGGACTCCGAGGAGACGACGGAGAAGGAAAAAGTTGACTTCGAGCTCGGTGAACACCTCGGGAAGTTTACCGACTTCACCGAGCACTTGACCGACGAGACGATCGGCGCGCGTGAGCGTCGGATCGCACGTCGTACCGACGCCGATCAAACCGCCCGGGACGGCGTATTGAAGCAAGTTGGACTCGGCAAATAGGGACACGATGCGCGTCATGATGGGCTTGCACTTGATGTTGCCGTCGGCATCCTTGGTGACGATGCCCGGACGCACTTCAATGTCTTGACCCACCTTTAAGACGCCCTGCAGGATGGAACCACCGGCGACGCCGCCTTGGATCTCGTCCACCTCAGCGCCCGGTTTGTTGACGTCGAACGAACGAATGACGATCATGTTAGGCGGGGAGAGAAAGTTGCGCTCGGGGATGGGAATCTTCTTGACGATGTACTCGCACACGACGTCGATGTTGTACTTTAACTGCGCCGAGATGGGAATCACCGGCGCACCGTCCGCGATCGTGCCCTGAATAAACTTGCAAATCGTGTCGTATTGATTCGCCGCCGCGTTTTCTTGCACTAAATCAATCTTATTTTGTAAGATGATGATGTGCTTCAGCCGCATGATTTCCACCGCCGCCAAGTGTTCGCTCGTCTGGGGCTGGGGGCAACTCTCGTTCCCAGCGATCAACAACAACGCGCCATCCATCACCGCCGCACCGTTCAACATCGTAGCCATGAGAATATCGTGTCCCGGGCAATCAACGAACGACACGTGTCTAATCAACTGCATCTTTTTATCCTCGAACCCCTTGACCTCGCACGCCGGCGCGTCCTCCTTGGTCGAGGAATACGCCCGATAACAATCCGGTCTCGGACACTTATCGTCCTCGCACTTGTATATCTTCGCATTCGCGTATCCTAGCTTAATCGTAATGTTACGTTCGAGTTCATTCTTGAACCTAACCGTCTGCACCCCCGAAATCGCCTTCACCACCGTCGACTTGCCGTGCGCCACGTGCCCGATGGTTCCGATGTTAATCGTCGCCTGTCTCGAGATCACCTCCGGGCTCAGCGGCGTGAGCGCGGCGACGTCCAACGTCTCCAGGCGCTGCACCGACAGACCGTCCTCGCCCACCTCGTACACCATGACGCCCGCGCGCACCGGCCGATCGATCGAATCAAATCCCAGAGGAAAACCCTCTCGATGCGCGCGCCGATCGAACGCGCGTCCCTTCGGCGTCTCCGCGCGCTCTTCGCGACGTCTCGCGCGCTTCGGCGACGCGGACGTGAACGGTGCGGTCGACCGGTCGGTTCGAGTCGCGATCGATCGCGGTCGCGCGCGTCGACGTGTGCGGATGCCCTCGATGCCCTCGCGGGACGGGTCGGGACTCGTCGTCGAGTCCCACCGGTCGACGCCCGCGCGCGCACGGCGTCGCGCGCGCGGCGGCGTCGGTGACGGACGCGACGCGAGAGGACGGCGCGTCGGCGGAGGACGCGCGGTGCGAGGGTGCGCGCGAACGCGCGCGCGGACGCGGAGGAGACGCGCGCGAGGCGACGAGACGAGGGAGGATGAAGCGCGCGAGAGACGACGCGCGCTCGAGCGCGGAGGACGCGGACGCGGGCGAGGGGGACGACGGCGACGCCGTGATGCGGGCGATCGCGGCGGCGCGCGCGGATTCGTTATCGAGGCGATCGTCCGCGTGGTTGGACGCGGGAGGGGACGTGGAGAACGCGCCGGGGGGGAAACGGACGGAGATTAACTTTCCGGGCTCAAAGGAGGAGTACGAGCAGTTGTTGCTCTCGGGAGGGACGACGGGGATGTCCAAGGAGACGTTGGAGCGAAAGCTTCGGAAAAAGGGTGGTGATGGGGAGGATGGTGCGGAGGACGAGGAGGGGGGGTGGAAGGTGTCGGCGGTGATCGTGCCGGAGGGCGGCGCGGGAGACGCGCGCGGAGACGCCGAGGCGACGAGCGACGGCGCGACGTGGGTGCAATCGTACGACGCGGAGAGCGATGGGTTTTATTACTTTCACTCGAAGACGCATGAGACGACTTGGGATCGGCCGGAGGGCGTGGAGATCATTCCGGACGAGACGGCGGCGGCGAAGTTGGCGGAGGACGCCGAGGCGCAAAAGAAGCGGGACGCGAAGCGACGCGAGCGCGCGTTCGCGGAGGCTCGCACCGACGCCGAGGTAACGTCGGACGCGCTGGACGCGTTGAAGGCGCACACGTCTGTCGATGTGACGCGGATAAAGTTGCCCGGATTGAAGTCTTGGTACTACGAGGACGATTCGGGTAACTGGCAGGGACCGTTCACCGCGGCGGAGTTGATGGCGTGGAGATCCATGCTTCCCATGGAGCTTCGTCTCTTTGAACACGGCGACGAAGCAAAAGAGACGACGTTAGCGGACGTCTTGGGCGACGCGCCGTTGTTGGCGCAGTGCGCTGCGCTTGGCATCGTGTTACCGCCTCGATCGACGGCGGCGCACGCGCAGCACGCGCTTCGAGCGGCGCGCTCCGAGTCGCTCGCACCGGAGGTCGACCACGACGGTCCCGCGGCGCCTCAGAGCGACTGGGAGCGTGCGGTGATGGAGGGTCTTCCGCCGGAACAAGCCATCATGCGCGGTGCCGATCCCGCGGAGGTTGCGCGAAAGGTGCTAGAGAAGCGCGCCGCGGACCTCGAGGCGTCGTACAACTCCACGGGCGTGTACAACAAAGTATTGAATAGAATTACCGACGCTTCGACGATCGCGAAGCCGACTTCTGTGTATGGCTCCATAGGTTTAGATAATTACGTGGACACGACGACGCTCGACGCGGCTCTTCACCAGATGAAAAACCGCAAGCACGTCAAACTCACGAAGAAACAAATCGCTGCCCTCAAGGAGCGGAAGCGCAAACTCAAGGATAAATTCAACAACGAGTGGTTGCGAAGAGACGACTGAGGACGGTGTGTGTACGCATACGGCGATTAGAAGCATAGCAAATGTATAGCACTTGTAAGCGACTGTCAAGG
>MDTE01038207.1_pt1 | contig 51053 bp, 58 predicted proteins | sample 811231 | NCBI WGS metagenome assembly MDTE01 (sample SAMN05326651, study PRJNA326480) | marine metagenome | isolation source: seawater | place: Indian Ocean: Red Sea | collected 2010 | reverse complement strand
CCCCTCAACAAGTATATCCAACACCTTTGGATCATCCGGAACCCCATCTTCGTCATTGTCTATGTATTGTGCCAACACATTTGCAGTATGCAGGACATATTCATCCGTTGCATCTTCTGGGGCAATCACATAGACTCCAAATACGTCTACAAATCTAGTTACAACCTCATTATCATTCATACATTTCCTTGGATGTTCTGATAATATCTCAAACGTAGGTATCATTGCTGCCATTTCTGCATGCTCCTCGTGATCTTCTTCCCCATGATCATCATGATCTTCATCCCCCTGATCCTCGTGATCTTCTGCTCCATGATCGTGGTCAGAATGGTCAGCATGATCGTGATCTTCTGCTCCTACATCTTCACTATAACTTCCTTCTTGTACTTCTCCAATACACCCTGCAAATACTGTTGTTATCAGCAGAACACAAACTAAAATAGAATATAGTTTTTTCATACAATTTCCTTGAATTCTTCTATTGATCCCCCCTTTAAAAAGCTGACCAAATATGGTATAAGATATATTGTTTTTAATAAATATAACTTACAATTTTAATAATTCCTCTGCACTTTCGTTATGGAACGCCACGGGTAATAAAACCTACAATATATTGCTAAGACAGACTAAGAAAGACTATGTTTAGGATTGGTTCTCATGTTTCAACAGCAGGTGGAGTTGAAAAAGCGGTCGACCGTCAAGTGGAAATAAAAGGAAACTGCGGTCAACTTTTTGTAGGTTCTCCCCGGGGCTGGAAAGTGGGAGAAGTCAAAAAAGAGGGTGCAGACCTATTTAAAAAATACTGCTCAGAAAAAGACGTTGGACCGTGGATAGTCCACGGAACGTATCTAATCAATTTGGCAACACCAAAAGAAGAATTAGCAGAGAAATCCGTTGCAACTGTTCAAGGAGAATTAGATGCCTCGGCAGAGTTGGACATTCCCTATTACACCTTCCACCCCGGTGCACACACGGGAGAAGGGGTTGAGAAAGGATTGAAGAACATAGCCATGCGACTTTCTCAATTGGAGATCCCAAGCTCTGTCACACTACTTCTAGAGAACACTGCTGGAAAAGGAACCACTCTAGGGGAGACATTCACAGAACTCCAAACGATGGTGGAAGAATCGACATATGGATACGACGATATAGGGGTATGCCTTGATACCTGCCACCTATTTTCTGCTGGATATGGATTTGGAACTGACGAAGAAATCTCTCAGATGATCGATGAAATTGAAGGGACAATCGGCATTGAAAATGTGCGTTATTTACATCTAAACGATTCGAAGCACCCATTCGGATCAAAAAAAGATGAACACGAACACATAGGCGATGGAGAAATCGGAGAGGGGCCCTTTAGAACTCTCATCAACCACAAACTCTTTAGAGACCTCCCAATGGTTCTAGAAACGCCAATAGACGAGGAAAAAGACCACTCTTGGGACATTCAAAAAATAAGAGAATTAAGGGACGATTCTTAAATCATGGCGATAGAACCTGCGTTGAACAGGCCCTCTATCTCTTACCCAACTACTCCTTCGGAGTTAATCGATCATGCGATTGAATATTCTAAAACAATCAAATTACCTATTGACATTTCCGTTATCCATTGGACTATATCCCGTCGTGCAACCAAACGGGCAGCTTGCTGTAAATTCTCCCCCGGGTCTCCTGACATTCTCATCTCTCTTACGTGGAAAGCTTTCCAGGCCTATGGGTGGGAAAAATTCAAGAGCATCATACGACATGAGTTGATTCACGTATGGGAATATCAAACCTATGGATCAACTTCTCACGGATCGTTATTCAAAGAAAAAGCACAACAATTAGATGCACCCCTCCGTTGTGATGCATTTTGCCCTCCTAGATTCTATCTCATCTGTAAAAACAAAGATTGTCAGTGGAAAACCATTCGTCATCGTGCATCGAAAACAGTAACTCATCCTTTCCATTTCTATCGCTGTCGCAAATGCGGATCTCCTTATACAGTCGAACATGTAGGAACGTCTATTCGCTGGAACACACATTTAGAATATCGACGGGCACGGAAAAAAATAGGAATTCATTGGTAATCTCCTATATACCATTTCACGTATATTCTTTCCAATGCCGTATTGCCCACCAACCAACTCCTGAACACAATAACCCTCCTGTTACCAAATATAAATATGTCTGCAACGTGTACCCTGTCCCTTGTACTATTCTAACCAACCCTTCTCCAGACAATGATACTAGAACGAACCCAAAGATTGTAATCGCAATTACCACTTTCATTATGTCCATTGCATTCTTACGTTTCGTCTTTTCTATAGAATAAATAGTAACTATGAACACCACTGAACTAAATAATACATAAAATCCTAACCTCTCATCACTTCCTGTATTTTGACCATTGATCAATCCCACCAACCCCACTGCTGCCAATGTAAAAACCAAAGTAAAAAATATAACTTGAACTCCATTCTTCCCCAATTTACTCGATCCAGCCTTGTTCACTAATTTTGTTATTTCTCTAATTCCTTTCACAACCCCTTTAATTTTTTTTGGAATACCCATTTTCACACCCACCGTACTTGCCCTCCTTTTTTTTCCAAACCCTTTCATAATTTTTCCTCTCTTGTATTTCAGTAGAGGGAAGGCTATATACATGGCGCCCAAAAATCGTTTATTTAATGCCTCAAAACTCCAAAACCATCACAATAACCAATGATGGTGTTACCTTGCCTATCCAGTCTATTGTCACTGGACGTGGCTTTATTACAGGCAAATCTGGATCTGGAAAATCCAACACGGCCAGTGTGGTAATTGAAGAACTTCTTAAGAACCGTTGCCCTCTCTTAATCATTGATACTGATGGTGAATATCGTGGCTTGAAAGAACAATTCAAAGATCTCATTCACGTGGGGCAAAAAGAAGAGTCAGATGTCGAATTAACGTTAGAACGGGTGGATCTAATCACGGACCTTGCGCTAATCCAAGGGGCTCCTATCATTCTAGATGTCTCTACTTTCAAAACTGAACAATCGAAATCAATCATCAATGAGGTTGTCACGTTACTATTCCATAAGGAAAAAGAACATCGGAAACACTTTTTAATTGTAATTGAGGAAGTACATGAATTTATTCCGCAACAAGGTGGTGTAGATGAGCTGGCACAAAATATCATCCGAATAGCCAAACGCGGACGGAAACGCGGACTTGGAATCTGTGGAATATCTCAAAGGCCGTCCGCCGTGGATAAAGATTTCATTACCCAATGTAGCTGGTCCGTTTGGCACCGCTTTACATGGGCGATAGACAAAAAAGCAGTAAACCAAACATTGGGAGTTGACTATGCAAATCAAATATCCTCTCTCAAAACAGGAGAGGCATTTTTAGCAACAGACTGGGATGAAACTACTAGAATCACAATAAAACAGAAAGAAACGTTCGATGAGGGCGCAACGCCCCACACTTCAGATATAGTCCGTCCCACTTTTAAATCAGATCAGAGCGAATTAATTGAACAACTACGCTCTATAGAAGGTCCTCCCCCCAAACTGGATCCGAACGCATTGAGAACAGAACTCACCTCCAAAAATTCTCGTATCAAAGACTTAGAAAACCGTATTCTAGAATTGACATCAGAACTGGATGCAAACCCCCCTCCCCCTTCTACAAAACGAATTGAACCTTCTAAGCCGGTATCTCCGCCAAATCCCTCTCAGAATAAACTCTTAGAAGACTCAATAGAATCAATCAATGCGAATACAAAGAAACAAACTACAGCGGACGTTTCTCAAGATTTCAGTCCAATTTGGGAACTTGGACAATTGATTCTATACCTATGGCGCGTTTCTCTCCGTGGATTTTTGATAATTTTGGTAAAATTGATAGGCATTTTTAAAATAAAACTTTAATTACAAAAAGAACCTATCTCTCTAATAGAGGCTTATTAATGTCAAAACACAAACATGAGCATTCCTCCAATTTAAATCAAACAAAAAAGAAACATCGGGGTCTGCTTGACGTACGTGCAGATGGTGGGTCAACTACAACTATCCAAGCTGTTGACTGCCCTGCAGATAAAGTGTACAGTAATAGAAGAATATTCATACAAGAAGTGGCAGAGCGCCATTTCGATAATCGCGAAGTATGGGCCGCATTACGAGACCCTGCAAAACGAATAATAAAGGGGTCTGATATCCCACTCAAATCCAAAACTGAGAACTCTCTACTTGAGGGTTCAAAAGCATGGGGGAGATCTTATGTTCGTCCTTGGAAAGGAAGAACCCAAAGCATGTCTCTCATGGAGCGCGTCCTTGCCCCCGAAGCAGACGACAAAAAACATTCTCATCAAAATGAAGCGATGATGTATGTTTTAGAAGGAAAAGGATATGAAATTCACGACGGTGAGGAATATATTTGGGAAGCTGGAGATCTAATTGTAATCCATGGTGGATGTGTGCATGAACACTATTCCGTTGATCCTGATAAACCATGCCGCCTTTTAGTATATAATTCACTTCCAATTTACAATTTCTTACATCTTGTATATCAAGGAACAGTTCGGCATACCCCTGGGGATCGCGCAAAAGATCCTAATTGGGTTCCTCCATTTGATTGGCACGTTGGCCGTGAAGAATATTCTAAGGAAGATCATGATCAATATGCACAGATGAGGCAGATGCTCTCTAAAGAAGAAGCAGCAGTTAAATCTGCAACCCAGAGGTCAGGTGTATAGCTATGGCAGAAAACGTTGATTTCGACGATCCCCATAACTACGAATTTGATCATATACCTAGGCATAGGAAAAGAACCAAAGAAATGGTTCCTGATGACTATATTCATATGGATGAACGCGACGAATGGGAGCGTGGAAATCTAACCACAACCCACTATCAAGAATTCCTTGAGGATTCAAAACAGAACCCACTTTCCCAACATGGACCCCGTGGCCCTCTCCATAAAATTATCAAACCAGAAGAGATGCCCTGGGAAGATTCTCCCCACGGAAAAATAAAATGGCTTCTCAATGAAAAAATGGAGAGAGACCTTGGCCCTACAGGTGCCGTTAACACCGATCTCTACATGCAAATTATACCTCCTGGCGGGAAATCAGGCAAACATCGACATATGAGCGAAGAGCTGGTATTTGTTTTAGATGGGGAAGGATACGATCTCCATTGGGACCCAACCGCTGTTATGAGGAACAAAGTTGTCTGGGAGTGGCCAAAAGAACCCCAAAAATTTTTATGGGAAACAAACGACGTAATTTTCATCCCCACTAACACTGCACATCAACATATAAATGCTAGCGAGGACCACCCTGCTAGATTACTCTGCTGTAATGCGCGTATCTATAATCACCTAGGTCTTGGATTCAACGACTTAGAACAATTTGAAGACGCACCCGAATTCGAAGGGTAGTCGCCCTCTATTTTCTTCTATTTATAATCTATACTAAATGGGTCGGGCCAGATTCGAACTGGCGATCTCCGCAATGTGAATGCGACGTCATAACCAGACTAGACCACCGACCCCTGTATATGGACTTATTACTTTTTCATATCTATTAAGCGTTATTGGGTTTTTGCAGAATCTTTTATCAATAAGATGGATTTTTTTCCTCAACCCCTTCGCGTTGATTGATCAAACGCGCAAATACGAACATGGCATCCGATAGTCTATTTAGATATTCTATACACAATCCCACTTCGTTTCCTTCTTTAGAGAGTGCAACCACCCTTCTCTCTGCTCTTCTACATATCGCCCTTGAATTATGTAATTTCGCACCCTCCTCACTCCCCCCTGGGAGTATAAACGATTGAAGTGGCTCTAATTCCTCCTCGCAATCATCAATCCAACTTTCAACTAACTGAATATGTTCGAATGTTATCTCCACCTTCCCTCCTCCTTCTACTCTTGCAAGTTGTGCTTGAATTATATGTAGATGATTCTGAATTTCATTAAGATGTGCCTCTATGTCTCTATATTTTGCCATAGAAACCAGCCCTATACTCGAATTCAATTCATCAACGGTGCCATCTGATTCAATTCTGATGTCATCTTTATCTACTCTCTCTCCACTTGCCAAGTCAGTCTTTCCCAAATCTCCGCGCTTTGTATATATCTTCATGTGATTTTTACAGCTCCTTTTGTGCGAGGTGGTATCGTTTTACCTATTCTATCTTCCACAAACATATGCGTTTTCTAAGTTTGATTTCTATCTATTGTTTATATATCCCATCATACAGTTTATATATTTACTAAAACCGATAGACTCCACCCATCTGCTGATTTTTAATTCTATGTCCAAAACTTATATGCCGTTCCAAGTCACCAATTCGACATGGGGTTCTTTCGAGATTGTTACTCTTTTGAAGGCTGGAACACATGGTCAAAAAAGCAATTGTATGTCTACGGGATCTTGTACGTGGTATTTTTCAAAATTTTTCTAGCTCTCATTTTAATATTCCTCTATGAACCAACCAATCTCAAAAACGCACTAGCATTTCTTTTTATCCTATGGGCGGTCTATCAGCCGATTTTTAATGTTTTGGCCTTTCGTATATCCTTATTATAGTGTAAAAACCACCCTCTACAACTGGGTCTCTTTTTGCGATTAATCTTTGCTCAAATGTATTCTACTATGAGCAATAAACCCGCAATTATACTTGCAATCCCTGCAATGTTCCCTATGCTCTTTTCATGGATACCTTGAAGTTTTTTCCATAATTGAGTTACAATCCCCATTGTCACTATAATGGAAATACAAAATGAACTAAGAAAAAGGACCCCGTCTATCGTTTCTGATGATGTTATGAGTAATAGAATTAAGAACCCACTACCTGCAACCCCATGGACCATTCCTACCAATACTGATGTTACGTTCCAATCAGACAATTTTTGCATAGGATTTAAGTGACCGAATTCACTTCCATGTTTGTGTTTGTGGGTATTTCTTACCTCTTTAAACACTACATATTTTAACCCTATATAGATCAGTGTAATCCCAACTGCAATTTCTCCCACTTCATATAATGACTCTGGCAATTTAACATCTAAAAATAGCAATACAGTTCCTATTATCATAGTGGTGATCGAATGCCCAATCCCCCATGAACTCCCAATTTTCCAGGGGGCTGCATATTTTTTTTCACTTACCAATGTGGTCACTGCCAAAATATGGTCTATTTCGAAAGAATGTCCAATCCCTATCAAAATACCAATTGCGACTATGCTAATCATTGGCTGATCTGCAAAACTGTGCCCGATAAATTCAAACATAGACTCTTTTTGTCAATATAATTTAAAATCTAATTGACTTTATCGTGGGATTCTATCATAAACTTGAATTAACCCCCCTGTTTTACTATTCGTATAATGGTTTATACCCGCCAATTTCATTGCGACAACTGTGGGTGTATTCAATCATTTTCTAGAGTTGCACGAACCACACTCGAATCCGGTCTAAAAACCAAGTGGGTTTGTTCTGCTTGTTCATACCGTTTGGTCCTTTTAGATACAAACTAGTCAGACACGACTCAGTCTTCGCATTTTACCATACTTTTGTCTATTATTATGTACTTTATGTTGCTATATATATAATTTTTATCGGTATCTTTCGATCTTAAAGTTTATTCACGTTGACCTGATGCTTTACCATATGACGAATTTCGCCACCCGTATAGACTCCATTTCTATCAGTGGCATCCGAAAAGTGTTCGATTCCGCGGGCCCGAATGCAATAAATTTGGGACTGGGTCAACCTGATTTCCCCACACCTTCCCATATTAGAGACGCTGCAATTCGATCGATAAATAACGGTGATTCTGACAGTTATACTCCAAATAATGGAATTTTAGAGCTACGTCGTGCAATTTCACACAAACATTCTCGTGATAACTCGCTTAATATACCTCCTGAAAATATTATTGCCACCGCTGGAGGGAGTGAAGCACTACACATAGCAATTGCAGCTCACGTAAATCCTGGAGACAAAGTCTTAATTCCAGATCCCGGATTTGTTTCCTATCGTGCACTTACTCACATATCTGGTGGCATTCCCGTTCCCATCAGTTTACGTAAAGATTTGACCATGGATCCCTCTTCCATTGAAAATGCGATCTCCGAGGATGTAGCAGCCTTCATTGTCAACTCCCCTGGAAACCCCACCGGCGGTGTCCAATCAAAATCTGATATGAAGGAATTTGCTAGAATTGCAGATGATTATGATATCCTTTGCATTTCCGACGAGGTCTATGAACATTTTGTATTTGAAGGAGCGCATAGGTCCCCTATGGAATTTTCAAAGTCTGATAATGTCCTCATAGTCAACACTTGCTCTAAATCTTATTCTATGACAGGGTGGCGATTAGGGTGGGTTGCCGGGTCGAAAGAGCGAATAGATAAAATGCTCCGAATCCACCAATACGCCCAAGCTTGCGCTAGTGCCGTATCTCAACACGCCGCAGAGGCAGCCCTATCTGGACCTCAGGATTCCATCCTCGAAATGGTCGGCGCATTCAAACAAAGGCGTGACATCCTCGTAGATGGACTTCTTGATATGGGATTAGACGTTCCCGTTCCCGAGGGGGCATTTTATGCTTTTCCAACTGTCCCTTCTGGTTGGATCGATGATGTTCTTAGCCGCGATGTAATTGTAGTTCCCGGAAATGCCTTTGGAACTCTAGGCAATGGAAGTGCTAGGATTGCCTATACTGTTGACATAGACCAACTCGAAAAGGCTATAGACATCATGCGTCAGGTCACTCGGTCTCTCAATTAATTTACCCTTTGGTTGTATTCTTCTTCGGCCTTTTGTACAATTTTATCCAACATCCCTTCGAATATCACGCTATGTATTGGCAACAGACCATACCAATATACCAATCCTAACAAACCTCTCGGATCAAATTCTACTGTTTGCCGTATAATTGTCTCTTTGTTTTCCGGCTCTACCTCAAATTCGAGCCACGCACGCCCTGGAAGTTTGAATTCTCCTTTAAATCTCACCCTTCTATTTTTCTCATAAGCTTCAACTCTCCACCAATCCACAGTTTCTCCCACTGCAAAATCAATTGGATTTTTTCTACCCCTTCGAATCCCGATTCCCCCTGCAAGTAAATCCATGAATGCTCTCAGTTTCCATAACCAGTTAGCGTAGTACCAACCATTGCTCCCCCCAATCCCCTTTATTGGTAAGAATGCCACATCCATCGGAGTGCTAACTCTCCTCGTCTTTATGTCTACAATCCTCACTCCATGGAATTCACCCCCCCATCTGTTATCTCCTCCCGAAGATGACATGGAATCGGACCATCTAGTTTGAGCAAATTCTCGATCTTCATTTCGTATAGCATCCGAAATGGCTTCTTTTATGCCCCTCGGCTCGATCGTAAATACCTCTCTCGAAACTTCATCTTTCATAATACTTGTATTCCGCAAACTGTCTACTAATTTTCTTCCAATTCGCGCATACACTGGAGTTATTAATCCCAACCATAGACTAGATAACCTTGGAGTGAGAACGGGCACCTTTATCATAATCCGCTTTAAGTTTCTTTGTCTAGCATATTCTTCCATCAATTGTCCATACGATACCACATCAGTACCCCCAATTTGAAAAATCTGATTCCCTTTGAAATCCATCTCCCCAGAACTTTTCAGATATTGCAGGACATCTTCTATAGCTATAGGTTGTGCCAGTGTGGATACCCAACGGGGCGTTATCATGATCGGCAATCGCTCAACCAATGCCCGAATCATCTCAAAAGATATACTTCCAGACCCTATAACTATTGAAGCCTGCAATTCGATAATCTGCGCCTTTCCACTCCTAAGTATTTCTCCAACTTCATGCCTACTCCTCAAATGCGGGGAAAGATCTGAACCCACGTCCCCTAGTCCTCCAAAATATACTATTTTCTTGACCCCTGCCGCATCTGCACACTCAATAAAATTAAGCGCACCAATCCTATCTAACTCTTCAAAATTATTTCTATCTCCCCCCATGGAATGCACCAAATAATACGCTATTTCTACACCCTCCATCGCCCCGCGAAGTGATTCTTTATCTAAAATATCCCCTTGAACTATTTCTCCCCCCTCAATTGACTTTTTTTGAATATAATCTGGGTTGCGTACAAAACAACGGACCTTGTATTTTGATCCATCTATCACGGTCATGAGCCGGCCACCTATGTATCCCGTCGCCCCTGTTATCAATACAATGGGCTTTCCATTTTTTTGAATTCGCTTATTTTTAACCATTCAATACTTTCCAACTATCCCTTCCTTCGAATAAACAGACCGTTTCTTTCTCAATTATGGCACTTTCAATTTTACAATAACAAGGGTCTTCTACTAATCCCCTCCTGAACTAATTCATGACACTATCTAAAAGAGAAGCCCACCTACGAAGTCTCCGTGCAACAGGAACTTCTACTATTGTAGGGATAGTAGCCGCCTTGGTTACTCACTCACTCTCAAGCGGGCCCTCTGATATCTTAATTTCTGTACCCATCCTTATCGCCAGTTTGTTTTTGGGACTGGGAATTATGCAATTACTCGGAGTAAATGTTTCAGCATTTTCCAAGAAAGATCATTTTTACGTGTCTTTTATGACATTCACAATGTGGTTTGTTACTTGGACCCTTCTCTTGACCGCTAATGTATCCTTTTAACCATGGCAAAAAAATCGATTGCAGTTGTTAATCTTGACCATTGTCAACCCGATAGGTGCAATTATGAGTGTGCCAACTATTGCCCCCCAAATCGCACTGGTAAAGACTGCATAGTCACTCGTGGGGACTTTTACGATTCTGATGATCTCTTCGTTGGGCGCCCTGAACAAATTAGAATCTCCGAAGAAATATGCTTAGGCGAAAAATGCGGAATTTGTATAAAAAGATGCCCATTCGACGCGATAGAAATTATAAATTTGCCTAGTGAGTTAGACGAATCTCCTATCCATAGATATGGAGAAAATACATTTGTCCTGTATGGTCTCCCCGCCCCAAAATCTGGAAGTGTTATTGGTCTCCTTGGCCCAAATGGAATTGGAAAAACGACTTCTCTAAAAGTTCTTTCTGGAAGCATAATACCCAACCTAGGCGACTATTCTTCCCCCGCTACTTTTGAATCGGCTATTTCTAACTATAAAGGAACCTCTCTTCAAAACTATCTAGAAAAGCTCCAAGACGAATCAATCAATGTGGCCCATAAACCACAATACGTTGAGTCTATTCCTCACGCATTCGAAGGCACTACCCGCAACCTACTAGAAAATGTAGACGAACGCGGCGAGCTTGATAATTTAACCGAAGAACTATCACTCAAACCTCTCTTAGACAATGACATTAAGACCCTTTCTGGAGGCGAACTCCAACGAGTTGCTATTGCCGCAACTTTGGCCCGAGATGCCGATTTCTATTTCCTAGATGAAATCACACCGTATCTCGACATCAGACAACGCATTGCAGCTGCAAATGTCATTCGAAACATGGCCATCTCTGAAAACCGATCTATACTAGTTGTTGAACACGATCTAGCCATTTTAGACCTAATCGCAGATTCTATCCATATAGCCTATGGAACTGCAGGTGGATTTGGGGTTGTTACTGATGTAAAATCCACTCGAAGTGGAATTAACGAATATTTATCTGGCTTTTTGAAAAACGAAAATATGCGTGTCAGACCTCAAAGTATAACTTTCGACCAACGTGCCCCAAAAATTAACATAGAAACAGAACCTCTCCTATCTTACCCTCTCATCGAAATGACCTATGAAACGGGATTCTCTTTAACAGTAAAACCTGGTATTATCAATCAACATGAGGTTCTCGGTGTTGTTGGCCCCAATGGAATTGGAAAGTCCACTTTCGCAAACATACTTGCAGGAGAACAAAACACCGATTCATTTTCCCTTGATTCTAGTGTGTCCATTTCGTACAAGCCTCAGTATTTGAATTCAGAAGAATCTATCCGAGTAGATACTTATCTGGCCAATATAGCATCTGATTTTGGTACTTCTTATTGGAATACTGAAATCGCCCTTCCCTTACAACTAGATAAAATCATGAGCCAAACTCTCCCAGATCTATCTGGTGGAGAGCGGCAGAGAGTTGCAATAGCAGCTTGTTTGTCTGCCCCTGCAGACCTTTATCTTTTAGACGAACCTTCTGCACATCTAGACGTTGAACAACGCTCTCAAGCTACTCGTGCAATCCGGAGGTTTGCAGAGCATACTGGTGCATCCGTTATGGTAATTGATCACGATATTTACATGCTAGATCTTCTGGTTAGTCGACTCTTAGTTTTCAGTGGCACCCCTTCTGAATTCGGCACCGCAAGTACTCCCACGGATATGCGGACTGGAATGAACGAATTCCTTTCCAATCTTGGAATCACTTTCCGAAGAGACGAACGAACCCAACGACCTCGGGTTAATAAACCAGGTAGTCAAAAAGACAAAGAACAAATAAAATCTGGAGAGTATTATTATCTGCCAGCCGAGTGATTCTTCCCATTCGTTCTATACTTCTTCTCTTCACTAATCTATCTCTTCTAATCCAATTCCCTTCTACAAGCCCCACAAAGATATTCCTCTTTCCGATCAACATCTAAAACCGTAGGAGAAAAAGACATGACACATCTATTATTACTGCAATGTTCTAGACCTAATGTATGGCCAACTTCGTGTATTACTTCCTTTCTCACTCTTCCAACGAATACCTCTTGTTCAGTCTTCCCAGAAAACTCTCTTTGCGTTTGTTTTTTCAATCTATAAGTTGATATTATACAAGCTTTCCCACCTAGATATGCTAGGCCAAAAACATAGTTCCTCCCTGTGTAGTACATATCATCGTTTGTTATGGCCACAATTTTTTCTCCCCTCCCCCTCTGCGCAGTGAACTCTAGAAGACCTTCAGCTCGATATTGCCCCCTAGAATTCTCATATAATCCCTGTGGCATTTGCTTTGCCTCCTGAAATGACACATCAACTCCATAAACATTCCTCAACGCCGAAGATACCTCTCGCTTAATGGCTGCCTCTATACTTCCGAGTGGTATTATTTCGACGAGCATACGAAGAACATATGAGTACCGAGGCATAAACTTCCCGACGTGCACTCTGATTCAACAACCTCTCTCCTCTCTATTCTCCGTCCGTTCAAAAGATTGGTCGAAGTCGGAATCGGTTCTAGATTTGACGTGGCCCATTCTCTTTCTGAAAATAGAATTATAGTGGCCACTGATATCCATCAGTGCAACCCCCCTGACGGGGTCCAATTTGTTCTCGATGATATATGCGACCCCCTCTTAGACTTATATTCTAAAGCAGACATAATCTATGCATTGAACCTACCCTCTGAGTTACATCAACCAACTCTTAATGTTGCCTTACAGGTCAAATCTAAATTTCTATTCACAACATTGGGGAATGATTTTCCAGAAATACCCGTCCGAATTGAAACAACCCCTGGGGAAACTATCTATTGGGCATTGGAATAAAAATCACAAACTCTTACATCTATAAGAAACCTCTATGTATTCATGCAAGTAGATTCGATCATTCTCGACATAGATGGAGTTATGGTGGATGTATCGGAATCTTATAGGCGCGCCATTGCAGACACGATCGAAAGTCTCAGCGGGGAAGAATTCCCACTCGAACGAATTCAACTACTGAAAAACGCCGGTGGTTTCAACGACGATTGGGAACTAACCGATGCTGGGATACTGTGCACACTGGCAAAACGCCATGGCCACCCCGGCACTTTCGCCTCTTTAGTTCAAAAAATAGGAGACAATGGAGGGGGTCTGCCTGCTACTAAAAAAACTATTTCTAAAGTGATAGGATCTGCTGCTGAAGACGAATGGGACCCCGACGCTGTACGGGCCATGTTTCAATCCTTCTATCTAGGCAGGAAAAAATTTCTTGAATGTTTCCAACACGAACCCATCATTGATGTTCCTGGTTACTATCTATCTGAAGAAAATATAATCTCTGCACAAACGATTGATCAATTACTAACTCAATTCAATGTCGGAGTTCTCACTGGTAGGCCCCTCTCTGAGGCACACATGGCTCTCGATAGCATGGAACTCGACATATCTGATGATTACGTTATGGCAATGGAAAACTCCCCCTCTAAAAAGCCCCATCCCGCGGGACTCATTTCCCTGGCAGAAAAATTTAATTCCTCTTCACTGGTTTATGTAGGGGACACCCTTGATGATATCAAAACTGTGGTGAATGCCACTAAAGCCGACCCATCCCGAAACTACCGTGGTGTCGGAGTTCTCACTGGCGGACTCTCAGGAATCTCTGGAAAAAAAATGTTTGAAGAAAACGGAGCAGATGCCGTCATCTCTACTGTCAATGATTTACCCGAACTTCTATTGAATTTTTAAATCACTTTCACTTATGAAAAAATTAAAATCGGTGGGTCCATATCCCTTGATTTTTTAGTTACCATGTGATAATTACATTAATAGGTGGGACTGGAGATATCGGAGAAGGTTTAGCTCTCCGGTGGGCCCATGATACCACTCACGAAATTCGAATTGGTTCTCGAGATCCTCAAAAAGGAATTGATAGTGCAAAAAAATACGAACTAGAACTTTCTAACCGCGGAAAGAAACGAACTGTCCTTGGAGGTGGTAACGATGAAATGACCGTCGGGGCAGATATCATCGTCCTTTCTGTGCCTCCTTATTATATCGTAGACACAATTAAATCTATAACTGAAGCCATATCCCCTGGGTCTATCCTGATCAGCCCTGCGGTCGGCTTAAAACGCGATGACGATGGGAATTTCTACTCTTCTCCTCCTCCCTCTAGTCGAAGCGTCACTGAATATGCGGCAAACGCTTCTCCCGATGGTGTCCCTCTCATAGGGGCATTCCACACTCTCCCTGCCCACCGATTATCTGATCTAGACGCTCCTCTAGATTTTGATACCCTCGTTGTTGGAGATGATGCCGATGCTAAACAGGTTGTCATTCAAATTTCCAATGAAATCAATGGCTTACGAGCTGTCGATGCCGGTGCACTTGCCAACTCCGCAGAAATAGAAGGAATCACTCCTGTACTGATTAATATTTCCAAATCCAACAAAGACATGGACGAATTGGGTATTGAAATCAAGTAAAGCTTTTATTTTCAACTACTATTTTGTTGGAAGACACTTTCTAGATCTTCCTTTTGTGTAACTCCTACAAATCTCGAAATTACTCCCTCGTCATCTTCAATCACAATTGTTGGTATTGATCTAACTTGGTACTTATTAGCAATGTCTTGGTGAGCATCCACATCTATTTTTTCAAAAACAACTTTCCCTTCCCATTCTCCTTCTAATTCTTCTAGAATAGGATCTTGCATTTTACATGGGCCACACCAATCTGCATAGAAATCTTTTACAGTTATAGTCATTTATCTCACCCTGGCTAATGCTCTCCCACGGAATAAGGATTTCTTAGCCAGATTAAACCAAGATCTGCCTATGCCGAAAGATTTAGGCTAGTTGAATCCAATTCATGAGCATGAAAAAACAAAAAAGTTCAGGTGGACTTCAATCGAGCGCGGGATTAGTCCGCTATTTCGACGCAGAATCCAAAAATGCAATTCATATGGATCCAAAAACAGCACTGGCAATTTGTATTGTGTTCGGCCTGGGGATATTAGTGCTTAATTGGACTATATAACCCTTCAATGAGTTACAGCTGTTAATTAATTCCAATGTCCTCTTCCCAAAATCTAGTTGCAGGTGTAATAGGTGTCCAGGGAGATGTTAGTGAGCATATCGGTGCAATCTCTAGACTCGGTGCCCATCGAAATATCTCCATAGACACACTTGTAATTCGGCAACCTGGACTTATCCCAAAATGCGATTTTTTAGCTATACCTGGGGGTGAATCAACAACCATATCTAGACTCATTGATGATATAGATCTCTCTTCTGAAATCATTTCTTACGCCGCATCTGGAAAACCCCTTCTCGTCACTTGTGCTGGACTAATAGTCGCATCGTCCAATGCCAATGATCCTCGTGTTAAAACGTTGAATCTATTGGATGTGAGTATAAACCGAAATGCATTCGGTAGGCAAATTGATAGTTTGGAAACCGATTTGCCCGTCATTGGCTTAACTGACCCATTCCCTGCTGTTTTTATCCGTGCCCCTGCGGTAGAAACTGTCTCAAATAATGTTGAAATCTTGGCTGAATATGAAGGGAAGCCAGTCGCAATTCGCCAAAATAATATTATTGGAACCTCTTTCCACCCGGAGTTAACTTCCGACTTGCGCATTCACGATCTCGCATTTTTCGGAACTACTTTTCCCAATTCAAAAACCCAAATAAAATAAATGATCGACAATATAGATTCCAAAATGCCTTATATTTTGGAGGAATAACTTTATCAACTCTTATGAAACAATCCGTTCTAGATCAACTTTTCACTGTGATCGAACAGCGTAAGGAAGAGCTCCCCGAAGGTTCTTACACCTCTTCTCTTTTTCTTCATGAAAAAGGTGAAAATGCAGTCCTTGAGAAAATAGGGGAAGAATCCACTGAGTTAATCTTGGCAGCAAAAAATAACAATTCCCAAGAACTAATCCGCGAAGCGGCAGATTTAGTGTACCACTTATTAGTTCTGTTATCCATGAAAGGCGCACACATAGACGACCTCTTATCTGAGCTCGAAAACAGACGGAATTGATATGCCCTCCACAGTGAAATCAGTAGAGTTATAGCCGTACTTTTTTTAACTTATTCTGGTATATGTACTCTGTGAAATATAGTATCTTCATCTGCGAGATTTACTCTGAGGTATCTTTATATGCGAATTGAAACTGATCCAAAACTTGGATATGAAGACGTTTTAATTCGACCCAAGAGATCTACTTTAGGATCTAGAAAAAAAGTCGACCTCACACGCAAATTTAGCTTCCGAAATTATCTATCCAACACAGATATACATTACGATGGAATTCCCATCATGGCTGCAAATATGGATGGCGTCGGTACTATTTCTATGGCCCAAAGTTTGTCCTCTCAACAGCTCTTCACATGTTTAATAAAAAGCTATGATTCCGCCGAACTCACCGACGTTTTCACTACAAACTCTAATCTGAAAGAATCCACCGCTATGAGCATCGGCATCACGTCTCCCGAACTTGAAAAGTTCGCTTCTGTTAAAAAAGAAGTAGGCACCGATCTCAAATATATCTGTGTAGATGTTGCAAATGGTTATTCTGAACGTTTTGTCGATTTCATCTCCACTCTCCGAGACGATTACGCCGATGTAGTCATCATCGCGGGAAATGTAGTAACTGCAGACCAAACACAGGAACTCCTTCTCAACGGCGCAGATATCATTAAAGTTGGCATTGGACCTGGAAGTGTATGCACTACTCGAATCAAGACAGGTGTTGGCTATCCCCAACTCTCTGCGGTTATCGAGTGCGCCGATGCGGCCCATGGACTAAATGGACATATCATAGCAGACGGCGGATGTGTTTTCCCCGGTGACGTGGTAAAAGCCTTTGCTGGGGGGGCTGATTTCGTTATGATCGGGGGCATGCTAGCTGGCCACAATGAAGGAGGTGGGGACATAGTCACTAAATATCACAACGATGGCGAATATACTTTGGATAAAGATACTAATTCTTACACCCCCGTGATCAAACCAAAAACATTCGTTGAATTCTATGGGATGAGTTCTAAAACGGCAAACGAGAAACATTTTGGAGGACTCAAAGATTATCGATCTTCCGAGGGCAGAACTGCATTAGTGCCCTACAGAGGTGAAGTAGAAACGACAGTTCAAGATATTTTGGGTGGCATTAGAAGTGCCTGTACTTATGTAGGTGCCAGAAAACTTAAACAGCTTTCAAAATGTACCACCTTTGTCACCACCGCACGTCAGTACAATACTCGTTACGAAGAAAGTACAATCGGCGATTGATCCCAATTTATACCTTATCGTGGCATTTTTGCACATTTCGAACTAACCTCCTTTTTATCATCTGAAATAATACAGGTCCTATGGAGTTCGAGTCCCTACCTACCACTCCTACTTCCGAAGAACTTTTAGATAAAGCCTTTTCAAAAGCGGCGAGAGTTGGAAAGGCACAATACGGAGTCCAAGCTCAACGGTCCATGCTCCGGACGTCTTCTAATATCCTTTCTGATAATCTTGAGCATATAGTCCAATCGTGGCCCGATTTCGATTCAATTAGCCCTTTTTACTATGAATTAGCCGACATCCTTGTCGAGGTAGGCACTTTGAGAAAAAGTCTTGGGAAAATTCAATGGGCATCCCTTAAAACAAAAGACATAGGCCGTGAGCATCAAAGTTCTCTTATAGGGACCAACCTAGAACAAGCAAGGGCCATCCGAAGACAGGCATTTGCCCGAATGGCTTCTGTTGTACGAGGCGTTTCAAGTGAGTTAATAACCTTATCTGAAGCTAGGGATTCACTCAGACGCCTTCCCACAATTGATCCTGACATTCCAACTGTTGTGGTTGCAGGATATCCCAATGTTGGTAAATCTTCTTTCGTAAATGTCACTACAAACGCAAGGAATGAGATTGCTTCCTACCCTTTCACAACACGTGGAGTTCTAGTAGGTCATATAGAACAAAACCGCATTCGATACCAACTCATAGATACTCCTGGATTGTTGGATCGATCCATGTCCGACCGAAACGATATAGAAAAACAAGCCATAAGCGCACTCAGACATGTTGCAGATTGTATTTTATTTTTCATAGATGCCAGTGAAACGTGTGGTTATTCACTAGAAAACCAGTTGAGCTTACGCGATGAAATTAAGTCCCAATTTGAAATAACCCTCCTCACTGTGTGTAGCAAATCCGATCTATCTACAAATGTAGAATCTGATTATTATCTTTGTATCTCTTCTGACCCTCCCGATACTCTTGATCTCCAAACTCTAACTGAACCACAAATCCTATCTCCCTCTGACTTGATTAAACAAGCCATATCTTCTATCCCTATATCGGATCTTTGGTCAACTTCCCACTCTCCCTAGAACTCTGCTAAAAAACAAGAAACTCTTAACAATCGGGGAAAATTAATGGGCATGTTCCAAGGACGTCCTAACAGGGACTCCGAAATCATACTTGTTGGGCGATCTAACGTAGGTAAATCCACTTTAATGAGAAAGATAACTGGGCGTGCATTCCGAACTGGAAAAAAACCCGGAGTAACAAGAAAGCCCAATTTTTATGATTTTTCCGCACACAACTTCTTGATCACAGACCTACCCGGATTTGGGTTCATGTCCGGCGTCGAAAATGCGTATAGAGAAACAATAAAAACCGACGTAGTTCAGTACATAGAATCTAATTCCAATTCAATACTTGCAGCCATACTCGTTATCGATGGAAACAGCGCAATAGAAATCATAGATCGTCACGTATCTCGTGGAGATGTACCCCATGACATCGATTTTTACAATTTCTTAATTGACCTCGAAATACCGACTATTTTGGCTATAAACAAAATAGATAAAATCAGTAATCTGGATGCCACATTAGACGATATCTCCAATAGTTTCGGTCTCCCATCCCCTTGGAAACAATGGTCGGATGTAATCGCACCCATCTGTGCAAAAAAAGATGACCTCTCCCCGTTGCTGTCTATTCTACGCACTATATTGCATGACGCAAAACACGACGATTTTCTAAAATATTTCAAATAAATCTTCTCAAAATCAAAAGGTGGCTCGGTAAATTAGTTTCGCCACACTGAGCTTAGTGGGGGTAACCTTCGTCATCACCACCACCTATTATTATTACCCCTTTGAAATTCACTTTTTCCTTTTGATGTTGTATTATTTGAGCTTATGCTTCTGCAGCACCATACACGCCCATGGAACTTTTCACCGTTGAAGGAATACCCGAGATAAGACCCGGTGATAACATTCCTTCTCATGTTGAAAAAAATATTGACTTAATCGATGGAGACATTATTCTTATAGCTAGTACTATTATTTCAAAATCCGAGGGGAGGGCTACAAATTTATCCAATTTTACCCCTTCTAAAAGAGCAGAATCCATAGCAAAATCTCTCGAATCCCTCACCGGGAAATCAAAAGACCCTCGATTCGCACAGGCCATTCTCGATGAAAGTTCAGAGGTTCTCATCGAGTCACCATTTATCCTATGTAGAACTCATTTTGGACATATTTGTGTCAATGCTGGCATAGATCGATCTAACACAGGGTCTCACGATATTCTTCTCCTTCCTATTGATCCTTCTCATAGTGCTATGGGCTTGAAAAAACAATTCTCCACCGACGTATCTGTAATCATCACTGACACTTGTGGCAGACCTTTCCGGTATGGTCAAGTGGGTGTTGCTATTGGTTGGGCAGGAATATCTGCCCATCGCGATTGGAGAGGAAAACACGACCTAATGGGGCATGAATTAGAAGTCACGGTACAGTGCATCTTGGATGAGCTAGCTTCTGCGGCAAATCTATTGATGGGAGAGGGAGATGGTGGAACTCCCGTTGTTATTGTTCGAAATTGGGATTTTGGACCATTCCCAGAAAACCAAGATTTATTCCGAAAACTCGAAGATGATGTAGTCCGAAAAGCTCTACGTAGGTGGGCACCTTGAAAGCAATTGAATTAACCCCCGAATTACCGCCCCATGAGATTGCTAATCTCTCTGAATTGGCGGAGTCTTCTGGGTTTGATACCATTTTTACAAGCTGTCATTATAATAATAGAGACCCTTTTTTGACTCTAGCCCAAATCGCAAACTCAACAAACTCGATAAAAATTGGTCCTGGAGTGGTAAATCCCTACACGACCCATCCTCTAACTTTAGCTTCTCAAATGGCAACTCTCTGGGAACTTAGCAATGGGCGAGCAATTCTCGGAATTGGGGCTGGAGACCGATCTACACTCTCTCATTTTGGACTCAAACACACTGACATCCTCCTTCAACTGTCTAAAACAGTCGAGATTCTTCGGTCCCTCTGGACCGGAAACCAAGTCACTTATGAGAACCCCGAAACGAATCTAATCATCCATAACGCACGTCTAAATTTTACGGTTGGTAATATCCCCATTTATGTAGGAACTCAGGGAAAAAATATTCTAAAATTGAGCACCGAAATAGCTGAAGGAACGCTTTTTAACGCTACTAACTATCACGACATATCTGCCGCAATTGAATATGCTGATACTTGCCTGTCCTCTACTAAACGTTCCTCTGATGAATTTGATTTTTCTGCACATGTATGTGTCAGCGTTGATTCTAATTCTTCTAAGGCAAAATCCGCTTCTCGCCCCTCTGTGGCTTTCATAGTTGCTGGTGCATCAACTACACTTCTACAATCTCATAATATTGACTCTTCAATTGCAAATTCCATTCGCAATTTAATCCAAGAAGGAGATTTCCAGCAAGCATTTAAAAAAGTAACTGATGATATGCTTAATACTTTCAGCATATCTGGGACCCCCGAAGTGGTATCTGCACGACTTGCGGAAATATACGATCGTACTGGAAGTATTGTGGTGGGCTATCCCCTTGGACCTGACCCCGCAACTGCAATTTCCACGATAGGCTCCTTCTTAGATTAATTCCTTTATGTTATATCTTCTTAAAATCAATACCAGTTAATGCCGGTTAATCATTCCTTAGATGATTTTCAGAAAGCCCACTCTCCCCCTTCTATAACCACCTCCGATCCTCCCTCCCCTCCCGAAACCCCCTCTGAGATTCCAGGGACCCACTCTCCAAGTTTATTCACCATTGTTTATTCAACCTCTCGACCCAATACAGTCTGCAATTCTTGTGGTACTTCAGCTCCTGTTTATTGGCTCGAAGAAGAGAATTTTTTATGTGAAGATTGCAAAATCTGGTGAGGGTCTCTCCACACATTCTCTATGAAAAATCCTCATATTGTCACATATTCGAAGAGCTGCCCAACTGCGTAACACCCATATACGAGCAAAACACAAAATTCACTATAGGAAGTTTACATGAGTAGTCAAGCAATCTTATCTGATCAAGACCTTCTCAAAAATCGTGAAATTGGGAAGAGCGTTAACAGTAAATTGGGCAAAAAATTAGTCACCGGACAAGGACAATTCATCGACGATCTTCATCTTCCCGGGATGCTTTATGCAAGATTCGTAAGAAGTCCCCACGCCCATGCCCGTATAATTTCAATCGATACAAGTGATGCAAAAGCATACCCTGGAGTCGAACTAGTTTGGACTGCCGAGGACATTGATCCATATGTAAAACCATTTGGCCACCCTAGTCTCACCCGGGCAGATGAGGAAGCTCTAGCATCTGACAAAGTACGTTATGTTGGTGATGAAGTTGCCATTGTATTAGCAAAAACCAAAAATATAGCCATCGAAGCAGCCGACTTAGTCCGTGTTGAATATGAAAAACTACCCGCAGTCGTTGGAATCGAAGATGCACTAGCCGAAGGCGCCCCCGTCGTCCATCCCACTTTAAGCGACGATCCCAATTGTGAAGTTAAAGGAAATCTCCTAAACACTTGCCATGTTCATGTAGGAAATTACGAGGATCCTCTATCAGACGCTGATATAATCGTAGAAGGTTCTTTTAAAACACACAAAACCAATCCCTCTCCTTTAGAACCTCATGGATGCGTTGCTCATTATGACCGAGCCGCTCCTAAACTAACACTATGGTCTTCAAACCAAGTACCACATTTATTGAGAAAGTATGTCGCAGATACTATCCTTAATCTAGAAGTGGAACAAGTAGTCTGCAAAATGCCAGATATTGGAGGTGGGTTCGGTGTCAAACTAGAGCTGTTTTCCCACGAAATATGTGCATCAGTACTTGCCATGGTAACTGGAAAACCAGTTAATATGGTTCTAGACCGGATAGAAGAATTAAAAGCCGGACGGGGAAGGCACCCTGAAACGTTCACAGCAAAGTTAGGCTTGAAAAACGATGGCACCATTGTCGGAATGGATATCGATATGTTCCAAAATACAGGTGCTTATGGGAGTTTTGGAAAGACGATAGCATTTTCAGCGATGGCTACTTGCTCTGGTCCCTATCCCATTCCCAATCAACGCATCACCGGATCTGTCGTATATACAAATGTAATGCCCGGATCTGCAGTAAGAGGATATGGAGATCCTCAATTCACCTATGTGCGAGAACAACTAGTTGATATGGCGGCAGAAGAACTGGGAATGGACCCAATCGATCTCCGACTAAAAAATGTCCCTCGAATAGAAGACATGCCCCTTCGAACACCATCTGGGCTTAAATGGGTAAACTCTGATATGCCTGAATGTCTCCATATAGTTCGGGACCGACTTAACTGGGACAAAGAACGCAGTAGTCCCAAGACCAATGATGGAAAACTCCGCGGCATTGGTATGGCAACAATCATGAAACGAGCAGGGAATAAAAGTGCCAAAGGAGCTGATTACTCCTCTGCAATAGTTCAGATGAATCATTACGGACAAGTCACGGTTTTCTCGGGTATTTGCAGTATAGGACAGGGAACTGAAACTGCACTTTGTCAAATTGTAGCCGACGTCCTTGGGATCTCCACCGATGACGTGACTCCTGTTATTGGTGACTCCGATATAACCCCTGATGATATGGGCGTTTGGGCAGATCGTGGAACTATTATGGGCGGAACCTCTGCCGCAATGGCCGCAGAAAATCTAAAGCAGACTATCGTTTCACTTTCAGCTTGGCTCTTAAAAATAAATGAGGATGATGTAGAAATTGAAAATGGTCTCATCCACGAAAAAGGAAACTCCGATAACGGAATCACTATGAAAGAACTAGCTCACAAAGCCACATTTGGTGATCCCGAGGACCGTCCAGAAATTTTCAGAAAAGGTGTATCGTTGGTGGGGGCCGCTAAGTTCGAAACACTTGAAGCAGAATTCTTAGATCCTGAAACTGGAACTGGAAATATTTCCCATGGATATACTTTCGGAGCCTTTGGGGTCATAGTGGAAATAGATCCTGGAACCGGAGTTGTCCAGGTAGTCGACGCAGCAATATGTGAAGATGTGGGAAAACTGATCAACCCAAAACTCCTAGAAGGACAAACCCAAGGTGGGATTATACATGGCTTGGGCGAAATACTACTCGAGGAGATGGTTTACGATTCAAATGGAAACCTAGAAAACGGATCTCTAGTCGATTATCATCTACCCACTGCCGCAGACGTACCTATGATTACTAAAATAGACGAACTTGAAAACCCAGATCCTTCCACTTCCCATGGCCAAAAAGGAGCCGGTGAATGTTCTACTGTCCCTGTCCCTGCGGCTGTTGCGAATGCAGTTTATGATGCCACTGGAATCCGATTTTTCGAGGGCCCTTTAACCCCTCGGCATGTTCTCCCCCGCTTGGTCGAAGCTGGATTAACAGAGCTATAGATTTTCTCCCTGATATCCTCCTGCATACAAACCCGTATTCTCTGCACGAGCAAAAACTATCTGTGCGACTCTAGCCCCTCTTTCTATGTCTATTTCCTTGTAAACCTGCAAAAAACTCTCTCCCTTTCCTTTGTAACCAGAATCCCACACTGCAGTATTGACCATACACGAATTCCGAAGTAATGAAGAACGGGGGTAAATAAATCCCACATGGCCTTCTGGAATATTTACCGTTTCAAAATATCTAACTATGTAACCCCCTGGTTGCAAGGTATACTGACCATCTTGAGGTTCTATCTCTTCTCGATCTCCAATTTTTTTCCCTCCCTTTTCTATACTGCCCCCTACCGTCTGGACAAAAACACAACAAAGGGTTAGATCAACACCATTCGGTTGAATTTGAACATCTTCAATTGGCTCTACATGCTCCGCAACAAATTGACCTGATTCAAACATGTGATTCCGGTTCGACGCAATGGAAATAACCCTGCCGAACTCAATTTTATCTGTACCACGTCTTTTTTATCACACGCAAACAAATATGCTGTGAGACTATGGTGGAAAATTTCATAGAGTCTTCCAATGTTGATCTGATACCTCTTGCAGATGTTACTGATAACCGGATATCGATTCGCCACGCAAGACAAGAAGATCTACTCGATATACTCCAAATAGAACGATTATCGTGCCCTTCTCCTTGGACTTTTGATATTTTCAATTATTTTCTTGCAACCCCTGGATTTTTAGTAGCAACTGTCCCCACCGAAAATTCTCTCATCGACGACATTTTGCCCCTTTCTAATACCTATCCTTCGCCAATAGGTTTCATCATAGCAGACGTAATATTAGAAGATGATTCTCCCCTTGGGCACATAAAAGATCTAGCTGTATCCCCTCCCTGGCGTGGGAATGGGATCGCAACCCAGTTGATATCTAGAATTTTGGACGATTTTAAATCACAAGAAATTAAAAAAGTAAAACTTGAAGTGAGAAAAGGAAACAAAACTGCCATTTCCCTTTATAATCGATTTGGATTTTCATTCCACCATTCCCTATCTGGTTATTATGCCGACGGAGAAGACGCACTAGTTTTGGTGTTAGATCTACTCGCCACTTAAGTTCATCCAGTAATCTACATTCTTCCGATTCTATATTTTTAAGAGAATTTATTTATACCTCAAATTCTTATCTAAATATATTCTCATGGTTAAATCAGAATCTGCCCCCAAAAGTCCTTTAGAAGATGTCTTCGTTGTAGACAATGACGTCCATATCGAGGAGACTCCCGGTCTCATGGCGAAATACTTTGAATCTCCTTACGATGACGCAGTTCGTAGCTATGAAAAATCCTATCGATACAGGGATACCTCTGGTTTTATGCCTGGAATGAAGCTAGGGGATATTTTCAGAAACTCTCCTGCATCTAAGCACGCCAAACGGCCCGACCTAACCAATGGGGAAAACACGGAACGAGAACTAAAGAAATATCATGTTGACGTTGGAGTTCTTTTTGGGGAAAATGCTCTTAAAATTCCCATATTACAATCTGTCGAATACGCCAACGCTTTCGCCAGCGCGTACAATGACTATCTGATTGACCGATTTCTCGACCAAAGTGATGCTTTAATAGGTGCCATTGCAGTAGCTCCCCACGATCCCCATGCCGCAGCAGAAGAAATTGATAGGGTGGCAAACGAGAAACAAATGAAGGCCATTTTCCTACCAATTGGAGGTTTAGATCGAACGTATGGCCATTCCACATATCGTCCTATTTGGGAAGCTGCTTCCGAACATTCTCTACCAATCGCATTCCACAGCGTAGGTGTAGATTTCCCCGAATTCCCATTCAATATGCATAAATTACCTTATTTAACAAGACATACTCTTGCACACGAGCTATCCCTTGTAGTAAATTGCATGCACATCGTAAATGAGGGAATTCCTGTACTCTATCCCGAACTCAAATTCGTTTTCCTCGAAGCTGGATTATCTTGGATGCCCATGACGGCGTATCGTCTCGACCGAGAATACATGCAACATAGGGAACAAGCACCCCTCCTCGAGAAAAGACCCTCTGAATACATCGATGAATTTTATGTTGGGACTCACCCAATTGAAGTACCTGAAAACCCTGCAGAATTAGCCGTTCTCCTCGACCAAGTCAATGGGGAAGAGACTGCTGTATTTGCAACAGATATTCCACATCACGACTGGGACGATGCAGGTGCAATTCAATCTATGCCCATTTCCAAAGAAGCCAAAGAAAAAATATGGGGTCTAAATGCCAAAAAACTTTATAATATCTAATAACTATGGCAAAAAAACATCTAGTAGCTAAGACCAAAGACATCTCTCCTGGTGGGCATAAAATAGTTAGAATAGGTAGGGTTGAGATCGGACTATTCAATATTGATGGAGATTTTCATGCAATACCCAATGTTTGCCCCCATCAATATGGGCCTTTATGTAGTAATGGTACAATTAACGAAGGAACTCTTTATGGAAAACGCGAAAATAATTTTCAACTAGCATGGGATTATCAAGGAGAAGTAGTCAGCTGCCCATGGCACCAACTCCAATATCATATCCCCTCTGGAAAGTGTTTATCATTTCCTGATATGAGCTTAAAACCATACAAACTTCTCATAGAAAATGATTTAATCTATATTGAGTCTTAATCAGTTTCTTCGTATTCTGGTGCATTTTCGAATTGTTCTAAATCTTCCATCCCATAACCAAGTGTATTATAAAGTCTACTTTGACAGCATAGAATTCTTGCAGGGACTTCTTGACTTTTATTAAAATGTTGATGAACAGTATTTGTTGGAATGTATATCACATCTTCTGGTATCCAATCAAACCTCAGTGCTTCTTCTGGATATGTCCAATGTGCAACATCCTGCCCCACGTGCAACGTAGGATCCCAGTGTAGGTCATATCCTTCTCCTTCTATCACAAAAATCAATTCTTCGCTCATATGACGATGCTTTCCAGATCTCCCCCCTGGAGGTATGACTTGCATGTATATGTCGGTCCCTCTAACAGAAGCGCCCAGTTCCTTGGCCAACTTCTCATTTATCACATGTTTCAGTATACCCTGTTGGGAATATTCCCACGGCATTTCTTCCGGTTTGATGACCTTTTTATCAGGCCCACTCCCATGCTGTGCCATAGGATTCTGTTTTGATGTTTCTATTGCTTCACCATAATACGAAGCCACCTTTTCGCCTTTATTGTATGACAACCTTTCTTCTTTGTGTTTGTATTCCTTTGCCATTTTATACCCTCTCCTTAAGACGTTCTTTTTGTGCATCTTCTTTATGTGATATTGCATCTAGTAAATCTCCTGCATGATACAATTGCTTTTTATCTGTCCAAAGTTCATCAGGCGTCCATTCTGGGTCAACACGACACCTTTCTGAGGGATAATTCTCTGCAAATCCCTGATATAACAGATGCAAAAATTGACACACTGCCTTTGGTTTTATAATTAGACCTTTGCATAGGTTTTCTGGATCTGAACTATAGTGGCGATGAACAGTCCCCCCTCTTATGATTGCAAGGTCCCCTGCTTCCCACTTATACTCTTGACCATCATGGATTTCATATCCCTCTCCTTCTAAAATATACAACATGGCTTCATTCTGATGGTAGTGTTTTTTCCCATGGCTTTCGGGAGCTAGAACTCTATAATGTAACTGTAATGACTGGGTGATCCCCGACCAGGGCCTTACAAGCTGTTTCCCCCACGTTTGAGATCCTTGTGGTGGTGAAGATTTGGCCTTCATTGGTATTTCACTCCCTCTGATCAATCTCTTTTCAGGATCTCTGAGGCTCTCCCAGACATCTTTATAATCATATCTATCTGTTTCTAAAGCTGTTACGTAAGTCCTTTTCCCGGGAAACGTTTTTTCATAAGCAGCATCTACTGCTTGCTGCACCGTTATACTTTTTCCGCCATCTGTTCTATGAGGGTGATCATTGCACATAATATTTTAATCCGTATGATGTGTTAGTCCCTGATCTATCTAAATGATGGCGTTTTATTTTTGTATTCCAACCGGGAACTAATATGACTTTAAATTGATCTGGTAATGCCACCATCCACTCGAATATTCTGACCTGTGATGTATGCGGCCCCATCAGATGCTAAAAAGCTCACCAAACTAGATATTTCCTCAGTCGTTCCATATCGATTCAATGGAATTCTAGATTTAATTTCCTCTTTTTCGGGCAGACCCTTGCTATTAATAAAACCTGGTAATATATTATTCATCCTAATATTTTTAGAAGCATATTCATCTGCAAATAATTTAGTGAATGCCGCCAAAGCAGACCTAAATATAACTGAAGTAGGAAACATGGGATCTGGTTCAAATGCTGCGAAAGTAGATATGTTAATTATGACCCCGGATTTTTGGGATTGCATAATAGGGGTAACTAATTGGGCAGCATGAACCACATTCATCAAATATGTGTCCATGCCCTTGTACCACTCCTCATCTGAAATATCTAGAATCGGACCTTTGGGGCCATGACCTGCACTATTTACTAGAACATCTACCCTTCCCCATCTATCAATTGTACCATCAATAAGTTTCTTTATGTCAACTTTCGATTGATTGGACCCTGTCACTCCAAATCCTCCTAGTTCTTTTGCCAATGTTTCTCCTTTCCCAGAAGAAGAAAGTATTGATACTTTAAATCCCTCTGAAGCTAATTTTTTAGCTGCCTCTGCACCCATCCCCGTTCCTGCAGCAATCAAAACTGCAACTTTTTCATTAACCATCTATGATTTAGCCTACTTCTTTCTACTCAATAGGTCTTATGCCACGGTAAATCCCTTCTCTTGAAGGAATTTTATAACTCTTGCAGTATGGTCTCCTTGCAATTCTATTGATCCATTTTCAACGGTACCTCCACAAGCAAACTTAGCTTTTAGAGATGAAGCAAGGCTCCCAAGATCAACATCCTTTGGATCAAAACCTTGGATAACCGTCACTGCTTTACCATACCTTCTAGTATCTGTCCGAATTGTTATTTGCTGAGATTCTTTCGCCACGTCCTCGCAAATGCAAAGCTCCTCGGGTAACCCACACGTTGAGCAGATCTCTGCCATTGCAATTTATAACCAATCTATCTACTAAAGACTATCGGGGGGCCCGATGTGGATTCTTACTATCAATTCCCTTCTCTGCAACCCTCATGTCCCTTGTATTTCTTGCTCAAACCATTGGGTTGGAACTATGTGTCCTATTTCCTCTTTTTCTGCTAGCTGATGTAAAGCCCATCCTGCAGCTGCAAACTGCGCCCCAAAACCCCGATTATAAAACGCCGTTCTATCTTCTAATTTTTCTCTTTTTATATTCCCCATTATCACCTCGTGCAAACTTGGAACCCTGTCCCATTCAATCCGATCAGATTCCTCCGTATTATCTACGGAAAATTCTGGTATTCCTGCTGGGTCTCCCACTACATAGTAATTAATATTCTTAGCTGGTATCTCTCGTTCTTTAACTGTAGTTCCAATTTCTTCATAAATCTTGATCTTCGGCCACGATTGTACAAATACGTCAAACATCCCCTCTTGGAAAAAATCAGTTGGGGGCTCTTTTCTATTTAATACCCCCACGTGGGTGCCTTCTGAAATCCATTCCATATTAAATACCGGATCCAACGAATTAGTTGCACATTGTATGATATCCACCTCTTGAAAAACTTCTTCAGGAGTGGTCGTAGCAACCAAATCCATATCCGTCTCGTCCCTCATTGAAGAAACAAATATTTCTCGATTCTTTGAAGTTGGGGAGTATATTTTTGCACTTTCTATCCCATATATATCCTCAAAAGCTAGCAAATGGGCCCTAGCTTGGGGGCCTGTTCCTAAAATACCAACCCGATTGCTATCTTCTATAGCTAGATATTTTGCTGCAATTGCACTTGTCGCAGCTACCCGGTAAGTCTGAATAATTCCATCTGGAAATATGGACAATAATTCCCCAGTCTTAGTACTAAACAGCAAAACCAAACCTGTGTACTTTCCACTATCCCCTGGTATTTTATTTTTAGTTCGTTTTCCCTCTCTAGTTTTCCATGTTACTATGTTTGAATTAATTCTTATGGCACCAACTTCCAATGATGGTACTACCCCGCCCATAGTTTTCAATAGATGTGATTTCGCATCAATATCTTCTCCAGAAACAGATTGAGGACTTAGAATATCTTCTCGAGTATCTGTCGCAGCCATCTCTTCTCCAAAATCAACAAACATTCTTTCGACCGCAGAAATAATCTCTGTTACCTGTAGATTTTCAGCAATATCCTCTTCAGTGATAACCCGAGTCATATTTCCTTTGCAACCCTTACATCTATTTATCACTTTTCCCTCTCGACCCCCTTCTAAGCTACTATAAACGAAGTTAAGTCTCTAAATGAAGAATAAACCCTCATGGAATCAATAGCAGCTATCCTCGAAAAACCAACTAGTAATGGAAAATTCACTGAATCAAGACCTGCTACTATTTGTGAAATAGAAGTGGAAGAACCCACCGGCGAAGAAGTCTTAGTAGAAATTGTTGCCGGAAGTTTATGTCATACTGACGTTGCCATGGCATTAGGAAATATCAATGAACAGTATCCCCTCGTAATGGGGCATGAAGGAGCTGGAATCGTACGTCAAGTCGGAGATTCTGTTACTACTCTATCTCCTGGAGATCATGTAGTGCTTGGAAGGCCCGCATGTGGTATATGTGAATATTGTAGACAGGGAAGATCTAATTTGTGTAATGCAAGGCTAACATCCCGCCATGCAGGAACTCTCCGCACTGGGGAACGTAGATTCTACCGGGATGGAGAAAAAATATACCACTGCCATGGAGTTTCATCCTTTACACAGTTTACCAATGTAACTGAAGAAGTAGCAATTAAAATCAACGATAAACTCCCCCTAGATGAAGCAACTCTTTTAGGATGTGGTGTATTCACCGGAGCGGGGGCTGTGATGAACACGGCAAACATCGAAGCAGGAGCATCAGTCGCCATCTTTGGAGCAGGGGGCGTTGGATTGAGCGCTCTACAAGGGGCTGTGGTCCGTGGAGCGGTAACTATTATTGCAGTAGATATGATCCCTGAGAAACTCCAAGTAGCCAAAAATCTCGGCGCGACCCACATAATCAATGCCAGCGAAGAAGATCCTGTAGACCGAATCAAACAAATAACCGATGGACGCGGCGTAGATTATGCGTTTGATGTTGTTGGAAATCCAAAAGTCGTCGAACAGGCAGTGGAATCTCTTCACTCTACAGGATCTGTAGTCCTAGTCGGAACAACTCCTGCAAAAAAACATACAGTCAATCTCAATCTATATGAGATGGTCGTACGGGAAAAATCTATAATTGGATCCTTTAATGGGTCTTACAGTCTTCAAACAGCAATCCCCATGCTAGCAGATCTGGTTGTGGCAGGGCATATGTCGTTAAAAGAAATGATCAGCAGCAAACGTCCACTTTCTGAGATCAATGAAGCAATGGAGGCATTAGAAGAAGGCGGATCTGCAATTAGACAAGTCATCCTGCCTCCAAAATAACCAGTTATATTTATTAAATATCAACTCTCATATCTCTACATGAAAGCCATACACGATTTAGGAGGAATACACGGATTCGGCCCAATCAAAATGGATTCTGCCCAATTCCACGAAAGATGGGAACAGGAAGTCTTTGTAATTAACAAAATAATTCAAGTACATGGTATTTACAAAGTGGACGAAAAACGTCATGCATCAGAGCGAATTCCACCGCTGCGATACCTTCAACTCAGCTATTTTGAAAAATGGCTCGATAGCATTGAAATGTTGTTAATTGAGAAAGGAATCTTAACGAGAGAAGATATTGATTCTCGCCGAGAGTCTCTCCCATCGGGTGCACAACAAAACGAATCCAACCCCGACCCCGATCTGACCACTAAAGTATTGGATTCATTCAAAAAAGACAAGCTCAAAGAAGTCGAACCCATGAAAAATAATTTTCATATAGGGGATGAAGTCGTAGTAAAATCTAATAATGAATTTGGCCATTGTAGGGCCCCCGCATATGCTCAAAAAAGTACTGGAACGATCGAACAAATTTTTGGAACATTCCCTTTGCCAGATGCCATAGTGCGTGGGGAGTATCTCGCCGAACCTGTATATAAAGTCCGATTTTCAGCACAAGAACTCTGGGGCGATTCTTACCCTGAGAATGATTCTATTACTCTAGATTTGTGGGAAAGTTACCTTTCACCCACTCCATCTTAGCTACTGGTTAATTTTTTTGGAATTTTCGTTAGCATTTCTGCAACATCCTGAATGTCATGCGTTTCAAGAAATAATAATGATGCTTCTCTTATACTAAAATTCGCTTCAATATCTTCTCCATAGTATTTTGCATATATTTCCAACCAACCATTCATAATCGATTCAATTCTTTCGAATTGTTCTGGAGTTATGGGAATTAATTTCCCTTTTATTCGGGCCTCTATATACATAGCAATAGCTGGCCCAAACCCTATCATGAGGCAATCTAAAGCAGAATCCCATTCTACCAATCTGCTACTGTAATTTCTTTCAATTTCCCTTCGTAGTTCCCCTTCAAGAATCTCTATTCTATCTGAAAAATCATCCAACCTTTTATCCGTATTTGAACTCGACACCTTTGTTTCCTCTTGGGTTGCTCCACTCCGTTTCGGCTACTACTGCACACGTACCACATTCAATACACGGCTGCGTATCTAAGCTAACCCGAAGTTCAACCGTTCCATCTACCTCTATTTCTTCTACGCGATAACAACCCCCTCCAAATCCAACAGCACTCACTGGACATGCAGTCACCGCACCACCACTTGCAGCGTACGAGTTATCTATAAGTTCGATGTGTGGTTTTCCTATATCTGTGTCATATGCTAGTTTACTAATACGATCTGCTAACTCTGGAGGATCTACCAAGTTTTTACTTTTAATTATTTCTCCCACTTCTTGACCAATTATTGTTGGGAGGGTAACGTATGGTGTAGAAGTATCTGGTATTGCCATCGATAAGATGGGTACATTGTATAATTTTCCTATTCTTTTTCCCATTGCCCTTATCGCCACTCGACCAACGGGAGAGGTCAACACACCATCTACTATTGCGGTGGCAACTTTGTTCTCTGCCACTACCTTGACAACGCTATACATTGGAGGACGGAGTTTACTCATAAGCCCAGTCTGACGAAGTTTTAATTCATATCTCTCACCAGCTTTCCCACTATCTCCTTTTTCGTTCATCTCCACAAAGGCTTCAGCTGCAAGCGCACCTGCTGTAACTGCATGGTTCATACCTTTTATTATCGGCCCTTGGGCTTGCATTTGACCTGCAGCATCCCCCACGAGTAAAAGACGATCTAAATGTGGATTTGGGTTTGCGGCCTTTTTCGAATCTGGTACCAGTTTTGCTGAATATTCTAATTCACAATAATCTTTGTCTAGCCATTGACCCAATAATGGGTGGGTTAATAATTTGTTTAATAATTCATGACTCTCTGCTTCTTCCTCCATAATACTATCTAGGTGGAATACTGTTCCAATCGACAATGATTCCCGATTCGTATACAAGAACCCTCCCCCCCGAACACCCTCAAAAAGATCTCCGGAAAATAAATGAGCAATTCCCGTTTCTGGTTCTAAATCAAATATGCTATCTACTTCTTTTAGATCAACGACCACTTTTACACCTTGGAACCATTCTTCCGGGCGCTCCCAGTCCATTAACCCCGATGCACGAGCCAATCCAGACGTTACCCCGTCTGCCGCAATCACCACATCTGCTGTGATTGGATCTATTTCGTCACAAGTCACTCCCTCGATTTTCCCGTTTTCATCCCTTAGCAACCCGTTCACATGTATCCCATTTATCAGGCCACCTCCTGTTTCTTGAGTCCTACTTTGTACTTCTTTTGAAAGCCAAGAATCCATTTTTCTTCTAAGAACTGAGTCACACCATTTTGTATCATACTCATGAAGCCCTTTTAGATCAAATGAAGCCACTTTTTCTCCAGATATATTGTGAAGTTTGTATTCTGTTATTGGCCTCTCTGTAGCTTCGTTTCTAAATTCTGGAAAGAGATTATCAATAGTATATGGGGAAGATTCTTCCGCGTATATAAGACCGCCAGATACATTTTTTGATCCCGGTTCTATTCCCCTTTCCAACACGATCGTTTCAATATCATTCTCTGCCAGTACTGCAGCAGCAGCAGCACCACCTGGCCCTGCCCCCACTACTATCGCTTCATAGTGCTCGTATTCACGCATTATTTTTTTCTCCTTTTATAAATTTTGATAGGTTCCCTTTCCCCACACTTAGTTCTTCTACCATTTTGGGAATTATATCAAACAGGTCTCCTTGTATGAAGTAATCTGCAAAATCCCGAATATCTGCAGTTTCATCTTCATTTATTGCAACTATAATCTCTGATTCTACCATACCTGTCTTATGTTGAATCGCCCCTGATACTCCCAGTCCAATATACAATTTTGGCTTTATCCATTGGCCAGTTTCTCCTATTTGTCTCTCTTCTTTTGCATACTGTTCCACTCTCCCCTCAAATTTGTAGGAAGATGTCACGATTCCTCTTGTTATTCCCAAAGCCGCGTTATCGAACATGTTTACAAGTTCCAATCCTAGATCAATTCCACCAGTTGGGTCTTTCCCAATTCCTCTCCCCATGCATACAATGACTTCATATTCTGTCAAATCCACTCCAGTCTCAACTTCTTCATTGCCCACGATGGCCACGTCTACCCATCCATCTTCAATTTCCATCTCGTGAGAAAATACCTCTCCCTTTCTATTGGATTCTAACTCTTTTACAGGGAAGCTCCTCGGAATAACAGATGCACCTTGAGGATGAAATTCTCTGTGTGGGTTATCTAAACAAAGAATCGTTGAATACTCAAAACCAGAAAAATCGGGTCTCTTCATGTGGAGTACTCGTTCAAAGTTTTTCTTTGCCCCGGGCATACCTGTTTTAACAGGATTCGTGATCACTATATTTTCTATGTATAGATCTGAACAGTCAGAAGCTAGACCAGAATCTAGTTCTGCTTGCACCTGTGCCGAAAGGTCTCTCCCGTTATTTGTCGCAGGGAAAATAACATATCTAGGCTCGTCATATTTTTTCCACTTTGGCCGAGAACGGGACATGTCACAGAAAACTTTTGTATAAGCTGTATGAATAAAACGTGACAAAGAACTATGTTCTGTATATATGACAATGTCTGCTCCATGCCCAATACACTCATCCGCCAACCGTGCAATATCCTCCCCAATTAAAACAGCTACAACTTGTTCTTTTGCCTTGTAATCTTGATTATACTTGTCCATTAATTCCCGCGCTTTTCCTAGCATCTCTCTGGACACATCTATGAGCTCTCCGCGCTGTGTTTCGCAGTATACCCACATATCTTCGTATTTCCCCTCTTTTAACGCCCGAACATGTTTTTTATCTGCAGTAGGATGGTTTAGATACGGATACTTTTCTTCAGGAGCGATATATTCTATTGGTTCGAGTATTTCGACCCCTTCTATTGATTCTATCTTATTTTGTATTTGTTTTTTAACTGCAACTCTGTTCTCTCCGCCTTCTTCTTGAGCAAGTAACCCTCTCAATTCATCTGCACTTTCAATTCCTCTTATTGCATTTGCTATCCCTGCAATTGTCATTGATTTGACATCGATTTCACCCTCTTCTACCTTCTCCGAGAATTTTTTTATCCGACTCTCAATCAATACGATTGCACTTGCTCTATTTTCACCAGATTTTTCAAGATCCAAAATGGCCTTCAAACTGGTCACGTCTTCTATCTCTCTAATTGCAGCCCCTATCTCTCGAATATCGTGGGAATTTGGATTGAATACTCCATCTCCTCCTGTCCCCTCACTTACATTTTCGATCCGTTCTGTAATTGCATTGATGGCTCCTTTTCGGCCCTTTCCTTCTTTTTCTGCCACCAGTATATTGTTTAATTCCTCACTATCTTCTATCTTTGAAATCTCTTTCGCCAAATCTCCGATAGTCAATTTTTTTGGATCAATCGTCACGTCATTTTCCCCCTGCAAATGGTGCCATTATTCCTAACATCTCTTCTAACCCACTCTTGCTTTCTATATCTATGATTATTGCTTCCCTATCTGAGGGTGCCTTTGGGATTGGATCCACCCGCCCCACAATCGTAGGTGACCCATCCAGCCCAATGAAATCCGGATCCAAATTCAACTCCTTGTGGTCCCACATAGTCAAAGTTTCTTCATAAGAATCGGATCTCATTTGCGTTTCTTCAGTCAAATTTTGCAATCTTAGTCTGTGAGATGCCCTTGGATACTCTGCTTCAAATTCTGGATCTGGTATTACAAAACAAGGCAAATCAACTTCTACCGTTTCTATCTCCTTAATGTCTCCTTGAACCAGCCGTCTTGCCCTTATTTTCCTTTCATCTATATCCACATCCAAACTAACTACGTGCGTGATTATTGGCCACTCAAGTGCCCAACTAGTTTGGGGACCTGTATGTCCTGTCTCCCCATCTGCAGTTTTAAAACCTGCAAAAACAATATCTGGAGTAGGATCGAGCTTTTCCACCGCCGAACAAATGGTTATTGCAGTAGCCCATGTATCTGCGGCTGCCATTTCTCTATCTGATAATAAGTATAACTCATCAGCATAGATGTTCATGGCCTCTTGCAATATTTCTTTGTATCCTGGCGGTCCCATGCTCATCACCGTAATTTTTCCACCACTACGGACTTTTGTCTGTAGTGCGGCTTTCATGGCAAAGCGATCATTGGGATTCATCACTGTTGGAGTTTTGCCTCTTTCCAAGTGCCCATGCTCATCAAACGAAACTTTTCCTTCTCGAAAGTCCGGCACACCCTTCGTTAACACAACAATATCGATGTCAGAACTGTTGTTATCCATCATTCTTGTATCTGCTTCCCTAGTGTGTAAATGTAACTAATTCACCCTGTCACAAAGGTATGCACTTTCTGCGATATTACTTCAGAAAAATTAGATGTATTTGGTTTATGTTTATATCCTTCCAGCTCTCCCCGGATCCACGTCAATAGCATCCACCGGACATACATCTACACACAACATACAATCAATACATTGTGCTTCATTCATTGGACTCGCTTTGATTTCACTTTCCGGATGTCCTGGTGTATCCACCCATTCAAAAACATCAACAGGACAATCTTCCAGACAGGCCCCATCTGCTATGCATATGTCGAAATCTACAGCAACATGAGTCCCATGGATCCCTAGTTGATCTGGCTCATTAACCGAGCCCCAAATCTTAACTCCATTCGCTTCCCCTGATACTTCTCTATTCTGGTCAAAATTAGGATCAATTGGCATCTTCTGAACACAGTGAGATTCCCCGAACAAATAAATCACCCGTATTGAAATCCAGGAGTCTATTTCTTTCTATTTGCATTTCTGCTCGGTCTAGTGTGCTCTGACCCTTTACCTTTTTTATGCAATCCCCTTCCTCGTTTTCCAGCACTAGTTAAACCCCTATGTGCCCTTCCTTTATGCCCGTTAGAACAGATCCAATTTAGATCTTTATCATTTTGAATCGCCGCATGATTTGGATCTACAAGAATAACTTCAAACCATTTTCTAGACCCATCTACGCCTACCATGTACGAATTCAAAACACGCAAATTGGGATATTTTCTAGTTGCACGTTCTTCAGCAATTCTCTGTCTGCCTTTTGCCCGTGTCAATCGGTTCACTCCCTGTCTTTTCGTACGGCGACCTGCTTTGTGCCTTTGTATGCGGGCTGAGGACTTTCGAACACTGACCCTCACCACCAAAATACCTTGTTTCGCCTTGTAGCCCAAAGATCTCGCTCTATCAAGACGAGTCGGCCTGTCCAATCGAACTATGGCCCCTTGTTTTCTCCATTCCTGTAATCGTTCCCATTGAAGTTCTTTCAATTTGCCTTCTTTGGGATCTTTCCACGTTTCTCTAATGTATGTGTAAAAGCTTCTTGCCATTTGCTAACCTCGCGGATTCTTAACGGTTCAGCCGTAAAGCCACATCCCGCATCAACCTGAGTTATACAGGCGCCCCGCCGGTTCCGCATTCCGGCGAATCTGTACTCCTCATGCAGCTGTCGATCCTTTTAAGCACTTCGAAACAGACGTCAATCGTCTCATAGGCCTTCCAATAGATCTTTTATTTCTTTAATTTTCTTTTCAGTGTCTTCTCGATGTGCTGCTATTGACGCTTCTAGTTGTAGAAGTTTTGTCTGAATGGCCATTGTTTTTATATGACTGGGCCCTTCTGTTTCTAAATCTTCCTCTGCTATGATCATCTGATCCTCATCTGTAATTTTTGGTATTGCGTCTACTGAATCTGCAAAAACAGATGGAACTATCTTATCTATCGTTCCATCTCCCAAAATAGACGGGACCATTTTCTCATATTCTTGATAGTCTTTGTAACCTTTATATAATGCAAGTCCATTCCGAGCTTGAACACAAATAAGTCTAGCTCGCTCTTTATCTGTTTTGATCCTTTGCATCCTTCCTTTATATTCAATAAGGATCTCTGCAGAAACCCCCCCTTTCTCAATATCAACCCTACTCACGTCTTCATAATTAAAATTCTCATAATCTCTACTCCATAGGGCCACTCCAATATGCTTCAAGAATTGTTTATCTGTGAGCACAATTGTTAGCTGACCATATCGATATACGTGCCTGATTAATTCTCCAGATTCTACCACCCCTGTTGCTTTAAGCACCCCTCGAACTAGTGGATCCACAATTCTGTCATAATACTTCGCATACAATGAGAACTCCCGCGTCCCTTCCAACCCATAATTGAGTACAACTCTCGCCTTTCTCTTATCTGAAAAAATAGAAATCTGATCTACATTGAGGCCATATTCTTCAAATATTTCACTGTTAATTATCCCCTCCTCACGATGTATAAACACACGTTCGGTCGTGGTGATCATATGTGTTCCACTAGCTACCAGAACTCGGGAAACAATTTTTTCCTCTTCTCCAATTGAATCCGATAGCAAACTAGGGATGTCCATGCTAAGAGATCGGCATCTTTGCACATAACTCTTATCCACCTTTAAAGCAAACGCCCAGGATTGCCTTCCGACCTATTCGAAGCCATTATTTGTACTTAGCAACCACTTACAAGATGTGCCCCGATGGCTTAGAGGTTATAGCGCCACACTCATAGGGACAAAGAGAATGTAATTTTTCATTCTCGTGGTCTGGGACATGTGGAGGTCGCTGGTTCGACTCCGGCTCGGGGCATAATTTTAAAATCCCATTATTTTTTTCACACAAGTAGATCCAAATGGTCCCCATTCTCTGTCATTAAGTATGATGAAATATCCTGTCGAGAGGCTAGATCCACACCGGCAACATGTAAATTCCCCTACTCTTATTTTCACCTTACTTCTATAATCTCCCGAAACACTTCCTGACGATTTAACACTCACCCCATCCCTCTCTATCGCCCCTCTCCTCTCTGCCTCTTCCAATATTTTCCGTGTTAATTGAGGATCTTTTGTAACTATCTCAATCCGGCCAATTGCTTCTGACAATGTCATTTCTCTCTTTCCTTGGGTTAGAAATACTATCCCATCCTCGAGAGCTTGATCTTCCATCTACCCCTATTAGGCCCCCCTCTATTTAAAATATTTATTGATAACAGTGTCCTTCTTTGTTTGATACTCACACAAATGGATCACTACAATCGTATATCACACCGTGATTTGGACACACATATTTGCAATGTCGAGAAAATAAACCGGAGCTGCAAACAGGACACACACGATTAGATGACAATTTTAACATCCTCGGAATCGATAGATTCCGTTTCGAGAAAGTGTGCTATATATTCTTCCTCTATGAATGTGCTATATTCCTCAGTAACTCCCACTATACATGCAAGCTGAACCCTTCTGGGACCATGGTAATCCCCATTCCTAGTAACAGAAAAGCAGATGAGTTCTTCATCTCCATACTCGATTTTAGTCCCTTTCTGTAAATGAGCATCCCCATTGATCAATAACCGCTTCATCTACCACTGCTTCACTGCGGAGATTATTAATGGCTTCGAAGTGAGTAATCCAAATAACTCTATATAATAGACTTCAAATATATTGAATATTTCTCACGCATAGATCAAACGCGTTTTAAGGGGGCGGTTCTACAAGAAACTCAACAATCATGCAAATGCCACGTCGATTAAATACACATTGCCCATATTGCAATGCTCATCATGAGCATGAAGTAGAAAAAGCTCGTCGAGGGCGGGAACGCGGGATGCATTGGATCGACCGTCAACGAAAAAGAAACTCTGGAATCGGAAACTCTGGTAAATTTTCAAAAGTCCCGGGAGGCGACAAACCCACTAAACGAACCAACTTAGTTTATCGATGTACCACGTGTGGAAAAGCACACCAACGCAAAGGATGGAGGGCCGGAAGGCTCGAATTACAGGAGTAGTTATTTATGTCTGGAAAATTCCACCGTGTTAAATGCTCGAACTGTGGCAATGAACAGATACTTTTCAACCGCTCTTCAATAGTGGTACATTGTTCTGGCTGTGGAGAGGCCCTTACTCAATCAACTGGAGGGGTGTCTATTATCCATGCAGAAATACTTGAGACTCTTAGCGATCAATGAAATATAGTGGGTGGCCAGAAGTAGGGGATCTTGTCGTTTGTCAAGTCGGAGACATAGAGGATTTCGGTGTTTTCTGCGATCTTCAAGAGTATGAAGAAAAACGTGGACTCATCCATATAAGCGAAGTGGCATCAGGCTGGATAAAAAACATAAGAGATCATGTTAAAAAAGGCCATCTAGTCGTTTGCAAAGTTCTCACAGTAAATGAATCTAATCATCAAATTGATCTATCATTAAAAGATGTTAATGACCACCAACGCTCTGAGAAAATACAGGAGTGGAAAAACGAACAAAAAGCCGACAAATGGCTAGAACTAGCACTTGGATCTGATTTATCCAACGATCAATTCAATAGAATTGTGCCGGGATTTCTAGACAAATACGGAACACTATATGCCGCCTTCGAACGTGCCGTATTAGATGGGAAATCGGCCTTCGATGAATTAGATTTGACAGAAAAAGAAATTGATTCAATCATCTCTATCGCCGCCGAAAATGTTTCTTTATCCAATGTGAGCATTTCCGGGTATGTTGATCTCGAGTGTTCCACCCCTGATGGAATTGATTCCATCCGAGATGCACTCAGGTCTGCGGAAGAAGATATAGTCCTTCCCCCTGATGTTGAACTTGATCTCATTTATGTTGGTTCTCCCGAATACCTTATCAAAATTGTTGCCCCCGATTACAAACTCGCAGAATCTCTCCTAGATGAGTATGCAAATCACATCATAGCATCTATAGTCAAAAGTGGAGGCACTGGAAAATTCCACCGCGACCGGAATATAGACGAAGATTCTTAGTACTTCGTGGCCAAATGCGCCATATCAACCTCCTATGAAGTCCAAAATACGAGTGTGCTCTTCTTGGAAATCAAACCACGATTCTCCATTATATACTCTCTCCGACCAATGTCCAATTTGCAATTCTCTAGCTATTAATAGTTCACCTGCACCCTTTGGGCTTGAAGACCATTATGGTGAATATCGAAGAAGAATCCTACGAAGAGAATCTAACCAGTGACATATGTTTGAATCTATAGTCTCTCCAATCTGGGTCACGAATATTCTTGCTTGGACATTCACTTTATCATTTGCATTAGCCTGGGTTTTTGAAAACAAAAGTGAACATATCTCCCGTAAAATAAGAATAGTCGCATGGTTTTTATTCGGAATATTTTGGCTTCTATTAACTCCGAGATTTGCTATTGTAATGCGCTCACCCATCGAGACTGTTCTTAGTTTCCTTGCCATTCCCATTTGCTTTCATGCTGGCTATCTATTACTCACTGAACAGTCCCTTCGCCTCTCACTCTCAAACGCGATTGCAGTAATGGGGATTGTCTACTTGCCTTTTGAAACTATAGAACCCCTTGGTATTTTTTTAATTAACATAGTTACCCAACATGTATACCTTACTATTCTTGGAACCGGGTTCGATGTAATCCTCACCGATGGCCCTGTTATCGGACATAAAAGCGGATTATTATTCTCACGAGTTGGGCACGATTATTTAACACATATCGTCTTGGCTTGTACCGGAATTGGAACTATAACCATTTTCCTAGGACTGATAACTTCTCTCTCTATCTCCCTCTCCCGAAAAGCCATTGCATGTATTGTGACAACTTCCCTCATATATCTCCTTAATATCCTTCGAAATGCATTCATTGCCATCTCCTTTGGGGAACAATGGTTCCAGTGGTTTGTACCCTCTGTTCTACTTATCACGGGATATGATGACCCCCGACTCGTTTCTTTTTTCATCGCAGATCGAGTCATCAGCCAGAGTCTAACCGTTCTAGTTGTAGGGGCATTACTCTTGATTTCTATAAGAATCGTCCCTGAAATTATAGATCTACTGGAGGAACTTCTTTACCTTCTCACTCGGAAGAAATATGACCTCCACTACGCATTCGAACCCATATCTCCCAATCGCTAACGTTATTGGAAAATGAGACCTAATCTTTTTCACTGATGGTTGAACAAAGTTTGAGAGAGTGGGCTGCAAATCTAGAAAAACGTGGAGATCTTGTCGTCATAGATAAAGAAGTCTCAACAAAATTTGATATGGCAGCTTACATCAAAAAATCCTGTGAAGTAGAGGGCCCTGCATTCCGGTTTACCAACGTGGCCGGATACGATATGAATGTTATGGGTGGTTTTTACGGCACTAAAGCTCGCATCCTCGAGTCCGTAGGTGTCGAAACCCACGAACAAGGGGTCCAAAAATATATTGACGCTATTAACAACCAAATCGAAACTAAAACAGTGAAAAAAGCTCCTGTAAATGAAGTTGTTAAGACGGGGGATGATGTTGATCTATACAATATCCCGATCGTCCATCACTCTGAAATGGACTTTGGAGATTATATCACTGGAGCATCTTTAATTTCCAATTTACCACATTCTGGCGTTCGTGGTTCTGGTATTCATAGAATGTACCGTCAATCTAAACAAGAACTCACAATATGGGCTCCCCCCGAAAGGCGTATCGGATATGCGTATCGTGTAAACCAAGATAAAGGGGAATCCACAGAAGTAGCAGTTGTCATTGGACCTCCTCCCGCCGTAACCATGGGAAGCATCGCCAACGCTCCCCATTTTGTCGATAAATTATCGATTGCAGGGGGATTACAAGGATCTCCAATTGAGGTAGTCAAATGCAAAACCATAGACGTCGACGTCCCTGCACATGCTGAGATGGTCATCGAAGGGCTAATCCATCCTGATAATTTGGTAGAGGAAGCACCATTTGGTGAATTCCCTGGAACATACGGTCCAAAACAAATGTGTCCTGTTGTAGAAATAACGGGTATCATGCAACGTTCAGACGCGATGTATCACACCATCTTAACCGGTTTCCCTCCTACGGAAAACAACCTCATGAATTGGCTCCCTCGGAGTGCAACTGTTAGACAAGATGCAGAAAGAGCAGTGCCCTCTGTGAAACAAGCGTTGGTCAAATGCGACCCTTATTCTGGAGGAAATGGTATGTATGAAGCATTTGTCTCTATAGATAAACGCCTTGAAGGCGATCCCAAAAATGTCATCGCTGCTGTTTTGGGCGGTCGCTGTCAAGCAAAATATTGCGTCGTCGTTGACACAGATATTGATCTATATGATGAACGTCAGATAAACTGGGCTCTAAACACTCGTGTACAACCACACCGAGATGTTATAACTTTCCCAACTATGACCGGAGCCCCACTCGATCCTTCTGGCCCTCCTCGTCAATCAGAAAAGATGGGAATAGATGCGACAGTCCCACTTGATGGCGACAAATTTACTTTCTCCCGAGTAACGGTCCCTGGATCTGACGAAGTGGAGTGGTAATCTCAACCCTACCTTATTTTCCCAAATCTGTATTCCTTTGGAATATCCTTAACCCGAACTCAGGTACTACTGCGAGAAGGTGGTCAAAAATATCTGCTTGGATTTCCTCATAACGGATCCAATCCGTATCATTAGCAAATACATATATCTGAATTGGAAGTCCCTTCTCACTTGGTTCCAATTGCCGAACCATACACATCATATCCTCATTGATATTGCCGTTCTCCTTCAAATATGCTTCAACATATGCTCTAAACGTACCAACATTGGTCAAACCCCGGCCATTAATGATCTCTGAAGAATCAAACTCATTCATTTGGTTATACTCATCAATTTCCACCTGCTTGCCCTCCATATATTCTTTGATAAGGTCAAATTTCTTAAATTTCTGCAACATTTCCCCATCGCAGAGCGAAATACTATTCATATCGATCCAGATAGAGCGCTTGATCCTCCTTCCTCCGCTTTTTTCCATGTTCTTCCAATTCTTGAATGTGGATTCAATAAGCTTGTGAGTGGGAATTACTGAAATAGTTTTATCCCAATTCTCGATTTTCACTCCTTGTAACGCAATATCTACTACGATACCATTTGCACCAAATTGGGGAACTTCAATCCAATCCCCCTGTTTGAAAAGACTGCTGGAATTTATTTGTATGCTAGCAACTAATGCAAGGATTGTATCTCTAAAAATCAATAATAGCACTGCAGTCATCGCACCAATTCCACTAAGCAACAGGACGGGATTTTTATTCACCAGAATTGAGACAACGGCCACAATTCCAAGACCCCATACAATGAGCTTGATAACTTGCAAATAACTTTTTATATTAAGCCCATCTGCATACTTTGTAGTCTGATAGTATTCCCCTAAACCATTGATAATGCCTTGGAATATCAGCACACCACACAGTATAATCACACATATTGAAATTCTCTCAATAGCAACTGCAAATTGAGGAATGGTATATGCAAAATTATAAAATATTATTGCAGGAATTAAGTACGATAAAGGTTCCAACACTTCTTTGGTAGCTAAGTAATCGTCTAATACTGTATCAGTTTTTCCAACCAGGTTTTCTGGCCACACAGAAATGACCCTTCGAGTAACCGCCCATCCAACAAATCCCAGGACTGCCAAAATCCCTAAAACGGATGCCGAATACAAGACTGGATCCGAGGGCAAATACGGGTTCATATATTCAACTACCATGCCTAGCGCCTCCACCAGGGCTCGAACCTGGGACATCCTCGTTAACAGCGAGGCACTCTACCAACTGAGTTATGAAGGCTCTGCATGTGACTTTACCAACGCAATTTACATATTCGTTTCGTTTTCAATAAACGTCCCATTATCAGACCGATACTCTTTCATTTAGCGTCGGAGTACCGATAACAGACTATGGTACAGTTCAATAACATACTAGCCAGCGTTAGAGAACAAGTAGTACCAACTTCTTCAGAAAGAAAAAAGCTCGACGAAGCCATCAAAGAACTACAAATACTATCTCGACAAGCAACATCCAATCTCCCTTTCAAAACACATATGCTTCATCTAGGAAGTACTTCTCGCGATACTTGGTTGCGCGGAGATGTTGATATTGATATTTTTATTCAATTCCCCCGATCCACTTCTAAACAAGATTTAGAGAAATATGGCCTTGAAATTGGGCACAAAATTCTACCCAATGGACATGAAGAATATGCAGATCATCCCTATGTAAAAGGCACATTTAACGGTTTTAAAATAGATATAGTTCCTTGCTATGCCGCCACATCTGCCATCGATCTCATATCTGCGGTAGATCGGACCCCTCTTCACGGGGCATATCTATCAGACCAACTAACTGAAGAACTTTCCACCGAGATTAGACTTCTTAAACAATTCTTCAAAGGGTGCGGGGTCTATGGATCCGATCTCAAGACTCAAGGAGCATCTGGCTATCTGTCTGAGCTTCTCATAATCTTATTTGGGAGCTTTACAAATACCATCGAAGAGATATCCAAATGGATTGTTCCTATACGATTAGACCCAAATGGCACAAGTGAACATTTTTTTGAATCTCCGCTCACCTTCATAGATCCTATAGACCCATCTAGAAACGTTGCTGCTGTTCTTTCCTCCACCAATCTATCTCTAATCCAACATTATTCCCGCGAGCTTTTATCCCGTCCAAGAATAGAACTATTCTATCCACACTCTATGGAACCAATTACAAACGAGGAGTTACAGGCCCATATAGCCAATAGGGGCACTTCTCCTATTGCTATCATTTTCCACACCCCCGATATAGTCGAAGATGAATTGCACCCCCAATTGCAGAAATCTCTATCGGGAATAGCAGATCTGTTGACTCGACACGGTTTCAATATAGTCCGATGCGACGCATTCTCGGAATCCAATTCCATCTTCTTCTTCGAACTATCGTCGATTGAAATACCTTCTATAGAACACCACGATGGACCTCCACTTAGTTCTCAACCACACGCATCTGCATTTTTAGATAAATACACCAAAACAGATGTGTACGGCCCCTTCATCGACAACGACCATTATGTAGTCGAGCGGTTCCGGGAATTTGATAATGCTGTGGCCTTCCTAAAAAGCGAGGCAATTTTCACCGCACGAATTGGTCCTGATATAGGGGATTCCCTCAAAAATCACTACGATGTTCTAGCCGAATCTGAACTTTTAACTTTAACACCCGACTTTGGCATCCATTTACACAACTATTTCAACCCAACATTGTGACTGCAACCTCTTCATCATCTGTATAAAATAGTCTAATGGCCATCTGTAGATGACCGCAACAGCTCCACCGAAAAGCTGTTTTTATCACTGTTATTGAGCCACGCTACTGGATCCTGCCTCGACTGAGACAGGGATATGCTAAGTCTTCATAAATAATGTATGGATGGGAGAGGATATAAACTCTATGCTATTTGATATCATATATCATAAAATATATAAACTACCGAGTGCGTTCATACTACAAATGTCCTGTGACAATCCCCATTGCCAATGTGATCCCTGCACGTGCGACCCCTGTCTCTGCACCGACGAAACGCCTTGTATGTGCCATAAACCTTCTCTACTCGAGCGTATATTTTCCACTATGGAGCATGCATCCGACTTACATTATTATGAATAATTAGTTATTATTCTTCCAAAATTTTTACACAAGTCTCTATGTCTTCTTTTTGGATGGTCTTCCTTCCCGCATGACGTGACAGGATCGCGCTCTTTTTTGCTATTTTGTCTGCATAATCCTCTAGATATTCTGCAAGAATCAATCTCGCATCATTGCCAATTCTATATCGATCATCTATTTCCGATCGTGCAATGCGATCAACAGGGGCAATAGGCAATACTAGTTCTCTTTCAGAACTTCTTTCTCTAATATTGAAATCTCCTTCCTGGATGGTTTTTCTCCCATTTTCTCTTGCAATCTCAGCAGCCCCAATTGCGAGATTTGCACCTTCTATTTGAATCAAACGGGCCAATTCTTCAGTTGCCTCAGAACTCACCCGGAGTGCACCTGAATTTCTACGAATAATCGTATCTACTGGAGCAAACGGCAATTCCATACTCATACTTCACACGGCAATATGTATGGGCTTAACCCTTCCTTTCCCTACCACTTCGGATAGTTCTGTACCCATGGTCTAGTCTCTTCCAATGCCCCTGCAACTGCTAATACAATATCATCCCTAAACCTTGGACCGACTATCTGCATCCCCGTTGGCAACCCCCTTTTCGTCAACCCACTTGGAACCGAAGCCACTGGATTTCCTGTTAAATTAAATGGCCATGTAAGCGAAGTCCCATGCTTCACTGAAATCGAAACGCCTCCAATTTCTGTGGGAATTTCTGCATCTGGATGTGGTGGAACTGCCATGGTCGGAGTCGCCAATACATCTACTGACTCCAGCAATCTCGATAAACTCACATAGAATTCTGTCCGTAGGTTGTTTGCCAAACGATACTCCAATACCCCTTTCCTCCTCCCCGATTGGATGCGGTCAATAATAATCGGGGATACAACACTTTGATGCTCCATAAGATCAATACCCGTTGAAATTTTTAGATTATGCGCAGTTTCTGCATAGACTATCTCCAATCCGATCATCAACACTTCGTGTAATTTCTCCCATTCTGAAAATTCTATTTCTGTATATACAATTTCTGCACCTGCTTCTTCTAATCTTCCCAACGCATCTTCAATTTTTTGCACGACCTCTTCTTCAATCGGTTTATCCAAAAATGTGCGATCATATCCTATTTTCATACCCTCTACTCCCTTTCCAACAGCTGATACATATTCTCCTTCAAATATCGGGAGGCTATCGGGATCTTCGGGGTGTGGACCTGCTATCACATCTAACATCATTGCTGCATCTTCTACCGTCCGCGTCAATGGCCCACTCGCTGCAAATGGGAGATGATATTTAAATGCGTCCGGGCGCATCGCATGGGGCACTCTCCCCACAGACGGAAAATGACCATATAAATTACACATACAAGCTGGACCTCTAATAGACCCCGCATGGTCCGATCCTTGTGCCCAAGGGACCATGCCCGACGCCACCGCAGCAGCACTTCCCCCTGAAGATCCACCCGGCGTAACTTCTATATCGAACGGATTTGCCGTCCTCCCAATTATTTCATTATGCGTGATCCCCTTGTGTCCAAACTCTGGAGTATTGGTCTTCCCCACAACAATAGAACCTGCTCCCTCTAATCGCTCAACTAGTGGCGCGTCCCGATCAGGAATATAGTTGGAAAATGGAACCGAACCAAATGTATGTACTATCCCCTTTTTAAATGCAAACAAATCTTTTACTGCGACTGGGACGCCCGCACATGGGCCTATAATTTCCCCCCGTTCTATTCGATTTTCTAATACCCGTGCCGACTCCCTTGATTCTTCTTCTAATATTGTAATAAACGCATTTATTTTTGGATTAATTTTTTGAATTCGATCCAAGGTAGATTCAATGACCTCTGCCGGTGAGGTTTTTCTCTCTGCTACATTTTTTGCAATCTGCACCGCAGATTCACACGCTTTCACTCTGACCTCTCTAAAATACTTATTGAAGTTTTCCAATTAGTAGATGCTTCCAAATCTTCTTGCCAACCTTCTTTCACCAGAATATCTGTACACAATATTTTGTCCCCTGGCCCTATCTCAATATCCGCCTTTTCATCCCATAACGCCATTCGTATTTCCCCGGTTCCATCTTGAATTCTGATATTCCTAACTTGGCCCTTTGTCCCATCCTTTCGATCAAATACTCTTGTTGGATCTGCTACTACGATGACACCTTGAATATCTGCGGTATCTCCGATTTCTAGCGTATTTATTTTGTTCGATTTTACAGAAAATTCAACCTCTCCTTCTACTATATTAACCGATCCCCCCTTGCCAACATGTAGTTCTAGTTGAGATTCTCGTTTCCGTATGTACCCTTTCGTCACTTCTATCGACTTCCCCTCTGTAATTGATTCTATTATTTGCGTTTGTTTGTCCCATAACACAAGCCTGATCCTCCCTGTCTCGTCACTTATCGTTATACTAGCCACTTTCCCCTCGGAACCATCTGACCTAGAAAACGTCCGTTCTGATTCAACCGATAGTATCCTTCCGACTACCTGCACATTAGATGCACCCGATATCAGATCTCCAATTTTACACTCATCCATGACATCTACTCGAATGTTTGTATCTTCATCTATTATACTTCGATTCACACTGACTTCGATTTCACCTTCACGTTCACGCGAAAATCCTTGTATTCGTAATACTTGTCCTATCTCTAATTCTTCTTCTATCGCTTTCGCATATTCATTCCAAAATGCCGCCCGTATCCTCCCCGTTTCATCCGCTAATTCAACGTTTAGTACATATCCTTTTTCTTCTTCTCCCTCTTTGTCGAACTCATGAATCTGGCCTATCGACATGACCTTTGCGATAAATCTAACCTCTTCATCTGAACCTGCCTTTACATCGCTAATTGCACATTGAACCTTTCCATTCTGCTCATACTCAATCAACATTTCTGCAACATCTTTATCGATCAAACCCCCCATTTGATTTACCTTTTCCTGCACTGTACTTTCAACCACATCTTCTACCTCTTCAGGCCCATTTGATTCCTTGTTGTCCACGTCGTCCATTTCTAAATTACTCCTCACTACTCGCACACTGGTGAAAGGTTTATCGCCTCATTTCTGCCAAATCTAGAACCAAAACTCTCTTTACAAAAAATATTGTAGTCTCTACTCTGTCCAATTAGGGTAGTGGACTATCCTACGGGCTTGCGGAGCCTGTGACCGGGGTTCGAATCCCCGATTGGACGTTAGCTGTTTTCTTAGACGTCCACATGGCAAAAGGTTCAACGTCCTCAATGTTTTACCCAATTATGTGGGTTTCAAACCTTTTTCCCTCAGTACCGTTCTGGGTATGTGTAACTTTGCCCGATCGGACGTCTTTCAGAACAGTGGGGTAATTTTGGCTAAACCACTAAGATGCACTCTCTGCTCACGAAT
>MDTE01065681.1_pt1 | contig 51197 bp, 43 predicted proteins | sample 811231 | NCBI WGS metagenome assembly MDTE01 (sample SAMN05326651, study PRJNA326480) | marine metagenome | isolation source: seawater | place: Indian Ocean: Red Sea | collected 2010 | reverse complement strand
TGTTAGTAAGAGTAGGGCTTGGAATAGGTGTGTTAGTAAGAGTAGGGCTTGGAATAGGTGTGTTAGTAAGAGTAGGGTTTAGAGAAGCTGTAGCATTAATTTGTTTTGTGACGCTTTTGGTTGGAGTTGACGGGTTTAATTGGGTAACGTTTTGGTATAACGGAAGATTGTTTGAAGATGAGGATTGTTGTGTATACGAGCTACAACCAGTTGTTGCCAGAAACAAAACAGTAATAATATAGTAAAACATAGAACGAGTTTGCATGTTTAAATTATAAAGAGTTGTAGGTTTTCATTATTTCTGATTTGGATATGGGACCTTCTCTAAGTACAACAGGTGGTTTTTTTGTGCAATCAACGATAGTTGACGCTAAGGATGGTGTGTTCGGATAAAATAAAGTTGTGTGGCAAGTTGTTTTAACAAGCAAATCAATGTTGTTGCCAATGGAATCATGTACTGTTTTGTAGCTGTTTGTTGCTGGCTTTTTGGATTTGTTTGCGCTAGTGACTGCCAAAGGACCAGATGCTTCTATTAGGTTAAGTAACCACAAGTGGTTAGGCATCCTTACAGCTATTGTGGAGTCAGGAGCAACAACATTGTTGACTGAAGGATGTTTATGTATAACTATAGTAAGTGCTCCAGGCCAAAAGTGTTGAATTAATAACTTGGTTGTAGTTGAAATGTTCTTCGCAAGAAGATCTAGTTGCGAGACGCTGCTTACAAGCACGGGAATTGCTTTGTCATAAGGACGAGATTTGATCTTGTACAGTTGATCAACACTATTTGGAAATGAAAAAATAGCGCCTACTCCATACACTGTATCTGTAGGAAATGCAACTGTCCCGCCTAACTTAAGGGCGCTAGCAGCTATTGAGATGGACTGTTTGTTTGAGGTAAGTATGGTTTGACAAGACATATTAGAAATGATTTGTAGTTAAAAACAGTTAGGTTGAAACCTGTAAGATGCGAGGTCTTCGAGCAAGGTCGTAATGAGTTGTTAGTTTTGCGTCTGCAAAGCAACGTGCAACAATTTGCATAATTGTTTCAAGGTTATCACCAAACTCTAGAAGTAGTGTGCCATGTTCGCGTAGGTGAGATTTAGCAGTGATAATTGTCTGTTTGATGTATTTTAGACCGTTGTGTCCTCCGTTAAGAGCTAGATGTGGTTCATTTAGGCCTACTTCTAAGGTAAAGGTTTCGTGGGTTGTAAGATATGGTAAGTTTGCACAAATAATGTCCACTTTAGGTAGTCCCTTTAAAAGATCAGCTTGTACAAATTGAATTTGCCTTGATGTTTTGTGTTTTAATGAATTTGTTTTTGCTAAGAGCAGAGCGTTGAATGATATGTCAGAAGCGATTAAGAGTGCTTTAGGCACTTTGTATGCTAAAGAAACAGCTATGTTTCCACTCCCAGTTCCGATGTCGGCAACAAGAGGTCTTTTGAGTTTGTTAGATATAGAAATAGCTATTTCAACTAGAAGCTCGGTTTCTGGCCGAGGAATAAGTACATGCTTGTCGACCAGAAAATCTAGACCAAAAAACTCCCAATGACCCAACAAGTAAGGCAAAGGTAGACCTTCTTTTCGGCGGTTAACAATATTAATGAATTGAGTTTGGTTTGTTAAACTTAAAGGTTTAGAAGGGTGAGCTATTAACCAGGAGCGAGGAACGTTTAAGATATGGCTTAACAAAACCTCAGATTCAAGACGAGGGTTGTCAGTGCGTTCTAAAAGAGAAACGCCAGCATCAATAGCTTCTAATACGTTGTATTTGTGATTCATTGAATTATTTAGCAGGTGTTTTGTTTAATCCAGAAGCAGAAAGTTTTTCAGCCTCCTCTCTACTAGTTAGTTCATCAACAAACTCATCGATGCTGCCATTGAGCACTCCTTCTAGATTGTGTGAGGTAATGTTAATTCTATGATCAGTTACACGGTTTTGTGGGTAGTTGTAAGTTCTGATTTTTTCACTTCTATCACCTGTACCAACCTGAGCTTTTCTGTTAGCGTCTTGTTCGTTTCTTCTCTTGTCTAGCTCTTGTTCGTATAACCGTGCTCGTAAAACAGACATTGCTCTTAGTCTGTTTTGTAATTGCGAACGTTCGTCTTGGCATTGGACTACTAAGCCAGACGGCTTGTGGGTCAACCTTACTGCAGTAGAATTTTTTTGAACACTTTGTCCTCCAGCTCCGCCAGCTCTGTAGACCTCCATTTTTATGTCACCATCAGGAATTTTTATTTCGATGTCATCTGCTTCAGCCATTACAGCTACAGTAGACGTGGAGGTATGTATGCGACCTTGTGTTTCAGTGTCAGGAACGCGTTGCACCCTATGTACACCTGATTCGTATTTAAGCCTGGAGTATGCTCCCTTGCCAGCTATGGAGACTATAACTTCTTTGTAACCACCTACTCCACTTGTGTTAGCAGACAATATGTCTATTTTCCATTTGCGGTTTTCTGCATACCTAGCATACATACGGTACAAATCGGCTGCGAACAAGCCTGCTTCATCGCCTCCTGCACCAGCTCTGATTTCAACAATTACATCTTTTTGGTCTCTTGGATCGGTAGGAAGAAGCAAGCGAAGAATTTGGTTTTCAAGCTTGTTAGCACGAGTATGCAACGTTTCTAGCTCTTCTTCAGCTATAGATCTTAGTTCAGAGTCATTTAGCAGTGCTTCAGCATCAAAAACGGATTGTTTCGTTTTGCGATAATCACGAGCTAACAATACAATCTTTTCTAGGCGAGATCGTTCTTGGGAATACTCAGACGCTTTAGTATAGTCGGATGCGATTTCCGGGTCAGCAAGAAGTTGAGTTAATTCTTCGAATCTGTTTTCTATTCCAATAAGTTTATCAAGCATAATGTGACGACATCAGATAGTAAATAATTTAACAAAAACAGTTAGTAAAGCTTAGGTTATGAAAAAAGATAGAACGACTAAAAAAACAACAAGTACAGATCCGAGAAAGGCAATGCGTTTCAAGTCTTTGATAACATATGAAAAGTTAGTTGGAACAGATTCACGAGCACGAACCCTGGAAAGGGCAGGAATATTTTGTGCAGCAGAAAGTTTCCGATTGGGCTGGTTTTTTCTTTGTTTTCTAGTTTTTCGTTTACTCAAAGCTATGACCGTTTAGTAATTATGAAATTTAAGTTTTTTACACAAAGACAATGATACATCTAGAGTAAGAATTCGTACAGGGCCAGAATACAACTATTGTAGTTGACCGAACACCACGATTCTTTTGTTGTCGATCAAGTAAGGATAACAGGATATCAAGGTTATAGTAGGTGTTTTTGTTTGGTTCATTACACTAACTTCAGTAGGTTCTACAATTAAGGTGTCAGTCACTAGGTAAGTGAATTGTTGCCCCATGGTGCTTACATTAATTTCATCACCTGGCAACAGTTTGTCAAGATCTCTAAAGATTTCACCAAAAATATCATTGTGAGCAGATAATACTAGATTTCCGTTTTCACCAGGATTAGATGTTCCTATGTGTTGACCCACTCCTCTTCTAAGTTGTTCCCATCCGTCACCTTGAACAACAGGGGCATCAACGTTTATAGTAGAAATCATAATCCTGGAAGCTTGTTTAGCTTCTGGAGAAGGAACAATAATTGCTGGCAGCGATTGAATCATTGGTCTTAAGTTTTCCGGTATTTCGGACTCATTGAATCTAGTGCCGCCAGGGTCTGTAGGTGGTATGTGGCCTCCGGGGAGCACAACTGCTGTGATCATAGGGGTGGGGGAGCTGGTTGGAAAAGATTCTGCAGAAATAACCTCTTTAGCCTCTTTGTTGATGGTTTCTCTTGTTTGCCATATATCATAACCCAAGTACAACAGACCCAATACTGCACCAATTTCTACTACCAACATTATCCTGCTGGTGATTTGACTTAGCTGAAAACGTTTTTTAGGAGGAGACCAGGAATCGGACAACTCAGAATTTATGCTTGATTGTAGAGCTCGGCCACTATCACGATAAGCCCGAAGACGTTCTTCGCGAACCTTGTTTTTTTTAATGCGTAAAATGAGCTCTAATTCTTCAATTGATAAATCGTCTACTGACCTGCGATCTTTCATCGTCTTATTTCCTCTTAGCGACAGCGAAGATTTCCCTTTGGAAAAACCATCTGAACGGCGGTAATCCAAACAGAACTTTTCTAATGAAGGACAAGAACAAAGATTCGCTACGGTTTTGTATAGGGCTATCTAACCATACTTTGCTAACAAAGCCAGATTTGTATAAAGCCAACCAAAGACTTAAGGCGCTTTGTTCATTTACATGAACATCCAAATTAGCTGCAACATTAAGTCCTCTGGGATTTTTTGGGTACAGAGCACCTTTACCTGAAATTTTCCTAATTATTCTAACTATTGGATATGCATAGCGATCATACCAAACATTAGGTGCCGTATGTACTATTAGTTGCCCCTCAGGCGATAGGACCCTAAAAATTTGCTTTAGTACTTTGTTTAATTCCCAAGGATATAGATGTTCAACAACGTCTAGAATTAACACTCTATCAAAAAAGTTGTCGGGGAAAGGCAAATTCTTAGCATCAGATAAAGACACTTTTTGGCTTGTCTTAAGGGATTTTGTTAATGATATTGCTGCGTCGGCATAATCAATACCGACTGCATTGGCTCCTAAATCGGAGCATGCATTAATCATTTCTCCTCTTCCACAACCTATGTCTAGAATTTTCATTCCTGATTGTATGCATGCATAATCGAGTGCTTTTTCAAGCCTTACAGATAGTTCAGAGCCATTAGAGGCAGTAAATTCAGTATAGCCTTCACACGATGAGAGAAAATATTCTTCACTGTATAGGTTGGACGGTAATGAAGGTGATTTCTTTGATTTAGTGCTCATCTTTTTTTATAGAGTATTTCCTAACAGGATTTATAAGCTTGAAAACAAAAGAAATTTCAGGAACATTTAGCTTCTGCATTAGCATAAAATAGCATAAAGTACCTAATATTCCGGGTATAAAGACAGAAGCAAATTCTTGAATCAGTTTTGTTGGCCAAGCAAAAAAACCAATTAACCACAACGTTCCAACGGTTACTATAGTCATTATACTTGCGGACACAATGGCTTTGGAAGCTGTAAATAGGATTAATTTGTTGTTTATATTTCCTATTCGTTTGTGAACTAATATGTACATGGTTAATGCGTGGTAACATAATTGTAAGGCGTTTGCAATAATTAGATCTTCTATTTTCATGGGGCGATACAAAGATGGGAAAAGAGCTGCCGCCAAGTACACTAATACGCCAACAACACCAACCAAAGCAGGGGTCCAGGCTTCTTTTCGAGCATAAAAAGCATTGATTAGAGGCAGATCTATAGCAGCTGCGATTATTCCAAACAGGTAAAGCTTTAATATAATAGTTGTCATTGACGTGTCGGAAGGTAAAAAATCACCATGTTCAAATATTAGTTGAATCACAGGCTCTGCTAGCACAAAAAGTCCAACGGTAGCAGGTATTATTAGGATAATTACAAGGTTAAGAGCTTGTGATAGAGTTTCTAAAAATGTAGCACTATTTGTTTTTTCTATGTATTGAGCTTGTCTAGCAAGAGTAGGTAGAACAGCTATAGAGATTGCCGTGGAAGTAAGCCCAAGAGGGAACTGCATTATAGTTGTTGCATAATCCATCCAAGCAATACTTTGATCTCCGGTCGTTGAGGCCAGTCTATAGGAAATGCCTCTGCTAACCATGTCTATAATTAATCCAAGGGCTATTGGCACATACAACTTACCAATGGTTCTTACTGCTTTGTGATGTAAACTAAAAGCAAAATGTAATTTCGAATCTTTTATTCCAGGTAGTTGAAGAATCACTTGTAGAGTAGATCCAACTAACAACCCTATTGCTAATGAGTATACGCCAAAAGGTTTTGCAAAAAGTACTGTTGCAAGAACTATAGCCAAGTTAAATATTGCGGCATTAAATGCTGGAAAAGTAAAACGGTTTAGAGAATATAATAATCCTGCCAATATACCCGCAAGATTAAGAAACAAAATAGCAGGCAAAGTAATTCGCAGCAACTTAGCAGCAATTTCTAGAGTATAAGGTGACATTCCACCGCTTACTAACCACACTAGCTCTTCAGCAAAAATTTCACCAATTATTACAAGAGGAGTTAATATAGATACGCAAAGAGTTAATAGAAAAGAAGTTATAAGCCAAAGCTCGCGTCTATTTTCAGGCTTGGAATAAGAGCTAAAAACAGGTATTAATGCTGCATTAATCATACCTCCAGCTAGCAAGTCATACAACCACATAGGAATTTTTGAAGCAATATTAAATGCACTTACTAGTCCAGTGGCTCCAAAATAGTAAGATTTAGCAATATCTCTAACCAGCCCTAGAACACGAGACACCACGTTGCCAACAGCGATAATAGAGGCGGCTTTGGTAATGTTTTCAAGTTTGTTGATTTCAGAGCTAGGTACGTCAACGTCTTGGTAATCACTACGGATTGTTGGATGTTTATTTTTGTTCACAGCTGATCCTTGATAGCTTGGGCAGAGGTTCTTGTCATGTTGTCGGTTGACATTATGTCGGAGAAGGAAGCTTTGCGTATATTGTCGATAGAGCCAAATTTTTTAAGCAGGGCTTTTCGGCGTTTTGGACCAATACCAGTTATATTATCTAGCTCTGAATAAATAATTGTTTTTCTGCGGCGAACTCTGTGATGTTGAAGGGCAAATCTGTGTGCTTCATCCCTGATTCGTTGAAGTAAAAAAAAGGCAGGAGATCTAGGGTCTAGCTTGATAGGTGTTGTTGTTTTTGACATAAAGACTTCTTCATATTGTTTGGCTATTGCTGCTACAGTTATATTGCTATCAACACCAAAGTCCCTAAGAGTTTTTAGTGCTATATTTAAATGTCCTTTTCCTCCGTCTATCAACAAAAAGTCAGGTGTTTCATAAAAAGAATCCTTGGTTTGGAGGAGTGATTTTTGTGATGTTGACCATTGTTTAAACCGACGGGACAGTACCTCTTGCATGCTAGCGTAGTCGTCTTGTCCTTGGATTGACCTAATCACAAACTTACGATAATGGGATTTTAGTGGTTTACCATATACGAATACAACCATACTTCCAGTAATTTCATCTCCTTGTGTATGAGATATATCATAACATTCAATCCGATTAGGAGTTTTAGGTAGGGAGAGAGCTTTTTGTAGGGCTTTTAGAGATTGAGTTTGTTTTTGTAAATTGGTGCTCCATTGATCTCTGGCGATTTTAAGTTTTGTTAAAGCGTTCTGGTTAGCCATTTGCACTAAGCGACGTTTGGACCCTCTTTGAGGTACCAGCAATTTTGCAGAGCCTTTAGTTTTGATGCTGTGAAGCCATTCTTCAACGATGGAAGAATCAGATATTTTCTCAGGCAGCAATATTTTAGAAGGTACAAATGAAGATAAATGATAAAAGTGTTTGACAAACGCAGAAAGAATTTCAGGATCATTTTGCTGTCCTTTAGTTTCAAGAAGGTAATAGTCACGACCTATGATTTTCCCTAAACGAATGAAAAACACTTGTATACAAGCATCATTTTGTATTCTGGCAAAACCAATTATGTCTAAATCAATCTTTTTGTCGCTAATAACTTCTTGTTTAGCAACTATGTTCTGTAGAGCTTGTAACTGATCTCGAATGAGGGCGGCTCTTTCGTAGTGCTGTGATTTTGAGGCTAACCGCATTTCTTGATTTAAGCGTTTAATTAGAGGGGAACTTCTGCCGTTTAAGAAATTACTCATATCGTTAAGGGTAGTTCGGTATTGATTTTTGTTACATTCGCCGATACAAGGGGCCATACAAAGTTTTATGTCCCAATATAGGCATGCCCTAGCATCGTTCCCTGTTATATTTCTATCACACGTTAAGTAAGGAAAAACTTTTCTTAAGACACTTAGTGTTTTATGGACTGCAGACACATTAGTATAAGGTCCAAAGTATTTGTGACCATCATTGGTATGAGGACGTTTTCTTACAACTGTGACTTTTGGGAAAGGGTCATTCCAGTGTATTTTAATATAGGGATATTGTTTATCGTCTTTCCATCGCACATTGTATTTTGGTTTATGAGTGCTAATTAGGTTGTGTTCCAACAATAGCGATTCGATTTCTGAGTTTTGTATAATCCAATCTATTTTATGAATTTTACTTACCAGGGTTTGAGTACGGGAGTTATGTTGTTTTGATACATAGAAGTATGACTGCACTCGTTTTTTTATATTTGTTGCTTTACCAACATAGAGCACCTGTTCTCTCTTGTCTTTCATTAGATAACAACCAGGTTTATTGGGCAACCTTGATAGGTTTTGTTTGAGATTATCGTGAGAAGTAACCATCAGTAAGATTGTAGCACGTACTAGGCTTATAATACATGACGATTTGTTAAGATTAACTTGATAATTACAGTATTGTATACCTGTGCTATAATCCACCACTAGTATGATGACGAAATTTTGGAAAAAGCCAACAATTTTCATGGCAGCAGTAGTGGCATCAGCTTTTGTTTTTGCAACATCTGTTGCTGCGCCTCAACTCCAAACGAACTTACTTACAAACGCCACATTCGAGAGCGGCTTTGGAGCAGATGGTGTAGCAAGTGGTTGGTTGAAATGGGTTGTATCTGGATCGCCAACCTATAAACAAATAACCAGCTCAGTTGATGTTAAGCGTGTATCGGAAGGAGCAAGTGCGCAACAGATAGAAGGAGCAGACAAAGCTTACGTTGCAGGTCTGCAGCAGACTGTTGCAGGATTAACCATTGGTAAAACATATAAATTTTCAGTTTATGGGCACGCTTGGGCAACAACTGGTGATGATGCAAATGTTTCAACGGATACAATTAATTTAAGGGTTGGAGTTGGCCCTGGAAGCACGTATGCTGCAGACCCTAATATTAAGTGGTCAGCAGTTTATTCTTATACAAACAGTTATGGATTAATGACTGTGGAATTTGTAGCTGCTGATACTACAGCAACGGTTTTTACCTGGGCAGAAGCTAGTGTAGCCAGAAAACATAATGACGTATATTGGGATAATGCTACTTTTGTTGAAGCAAGTACAACAACTGCAACTGAGGAAAGTGTAGTTGTATCTACGGAGGCTATTTCTGCTACCCAGGATACTAGAGTACTTATTGCGCCAACAGACTTTCCGATGCCTACCCCTGACGATACAGGTCAAGTTGTATATTATGTTAAACCAAATGATAATTTAGTACACATAGCCACAATTGCATGTGGAGAAACTATAGAGTGCTTAGAAAAAATTAGAATACTGAACCCAGGCTTGGTGGGTGATATTATTTATCCAGGGCAGAAGTTGATCATTGGAGAGGCACAGACTCTAAACACAGGTGAGGAAAGTAATGACCAAGTAGAAACATCAACTGTAAACAATGATAATGAGAACGACGAAAGCGTAACAGAGGAAACAGTAGACGAATCTTCGAGTTCGGACATCGGAGCTGAGACCACACCGGAACAAGAAGTTGTTGCGGAAGCTACTTTAGCACCGGAAGAAACGGGTGTAATATGTGTTACTCTATACTCAGATTTAAATGGCAATGGAGTACTAGATGCGGGTGAAGACCTAGTAGGAGAGGGTGCTTTTAGTTTAGTAGATTTAGAATCTGGAGAAAGTGTTGGGTCATATAATACGGATGGTACAAGTGAACCATACTGTTTTAATGATTTATCAACAGGGACATATAGAGTTATATCAACATCTCCGGTTGGTTATACTCCTACCACCAGAGTAGACTGGGACTTGACTTTAGCTGCTGGAAGCACAGCCAATTTAGAGTTTGGCGCTCAATTTACGGGCGAAGAAATTTTAGAAGCTAGCATTGAGCAGGAGTCCACACCAATTCGTCCGGCATTAATGGGTGCCTTTGGAGTAATGTTATTGTTGTCAGCTGCTGGTATAGCAGGTTATCTATTGATTAGTAAGCGAAATCAATAATAGAAGTATCTTCTAGCAAAAACTTTAGAGTGATTTATATCATCTGTAACAAAATCTAATTTATTACAGAGAGTGTAACTGTACATGATGCTATAATTTTTGTATGAACAAAAGCTATAGTGAAAAACATGTTTTAACAGCGATAGTCTTGTTGGGCGCATTTCTACTTCGAGTTTTCAGGATTGACCAAAAGCCTTTGTGGTGGGATGAAGGTAGAAACATATTTTTTGCAACATTAGATTGGCGTATTGCACCAAACGTTGCTGTTAGGAGTGGAGACGTAACACCTCCTATCTATAGATTCTTGCTAGGACTTTGGGCAGACATCCTAGGATATTCACCATTTTGTATAAGGATACTTTCTGTGTTTTTTGCTGTTGTCTTTTTAGCTATCCTGTACAGACTAGTTTCCGATTTGTATGAAAATAATATTGCTATGATATCTATTAGTATAGCGGCAGTTTCTCCAACGCTTGTTTATTACTCTCAAGAGGCTAAAGGGTATGCACTAATGCTGTTAGCTGTTACTTTATCGTCTTTAATTTATCACAGATTATACAAGACAAGGTTTGTTTTAGATATCAAACATTACTTGTTTTTAGGATTAGTCAACATGGTTGGAGCAGGCTCACACTATTTCTATTTGTTGTTTATAGTAATACAGGTTGTTTTGATGCTGTGTTGGTATGTAGATAGAAATCAAGGTTATGTAACAAAATATAAGCTGTATAAACTTATGTCTTTAATGTTTCTTCAGACAATTGCTATAAGTCCTGTGTTAATTTATGGGTGGAGCTCTCTGATGACATTAGTTGGAGGAGAACCCACATCATTATCTAGCTTGAATTTGGTTTCGGCAGTGTCTTTAGATGATTTGGCGCGTTGGGGAGCTACAACATTAGAGACGAAAACATTTTTCGAGGTTATCAAGGATTATGTTTTCGACTTTGTTCGTGAATATTTTGTCGGACCAATTGGCAGTTTGACACAGGCTTTTGTGGTTATGGTTTTGTTGGGCGTTCCACTTTTGCTTGGCTTGCAACAACAAAACTTAAGACCACACAACAAAAATGAGTTTGTGTTATGGCTGTTGATACCAATTGTTTTAGGTGGACTATTTTCGTTTGTTTTTAGCTATTATTATCCTAGATTTATTTTGTTTGTAATACCAGCAATAATAATTTTGATTGCCGTTGGGTTGAGCAAAATGTGGTTGTATTACAGAAGGGTGGTGTTGGTAATTTCTGTAAGTGTCTTAAGTTTATGGGCACATGTTTTTGTAAATCATTACAACGACTTAGGTGATATTGATGAGGACTGGAGAGATGCAATAGTTTACTTTAGCGATAAGCAACAAGAAGGCGATTTGGTTTTACACACTTACGATTGGATGCAAGGCTATATTAGAAGCTATGGAAAAATAGACAGAGAACCAGATTATTTTTACGTAAGCGGATTAGATATTAGAGGCTTGGCAAACAAACTGGTTAACAGAGAAAAGGTTTGGTTGTTAGACTACAAAACAACAGTTTATGATCCTGGAAGCTTATATGGAAGCTGGATGCGCGAGCGTTATGCTATTGCGGACATTCGTCAGTTTGGCAATGCCAATTTGACAATGTTTGTTCAGCCCAAAATATCCAAAGACAAACTTAATGAAACAGAATTTATTAATGGAATTAAATTGAGCTGGAATGAAGTTGAGACTTATGTAAATCCAGGAGAAGCAATTGTTGTGGATGTTTTGTTGAGATCATCAGAGGAGCTAGTTGACAACTATCAATTGTTCTTTCATTTACTAGATAGTTCGGGAAAATTAATAGTGGGTAACGATACTGGTCCTAAAAACAACCTCAAACCAACAACAACGTGGACGCCTGATGAAGAAATTATAAGCGCTCATGCATTATTAATTCCTAAAACCGTAGATTTTGGTCAATATGGATTACAGCTAGGTTTGTATAGTACAGTTAGCGGTGAAAGATTAATGTCTACTGAAGGAGAAACAATAGAAATAGGTTACGTTATAGTTGAAAAATAGAGCGACTAGGACAACCATTTTAAAATTTTTATAATACCCATTTTTGCGGGTGTTTTGTGTGAGGAAGCATTGGTTCGTTGAATGATTTCCTGTCGGTTTTTTTGATAGTAGTCATAGGCTGTTGTGAGCATCTTGCTGTTGTTTAGGGTTGGTTTCCAATCTAGATGCTTCTTTGTTTTACTAGTGTCAAACTGAAAGTCTTCGGCTATCATTTTGTATTGATATGGTCCTAGCGGTGATAGCCGAAGTAAATAGGCTAATTTCATAGCAAAAAGGGTTGGTGTTTTAGGAAGTTGTTTAACTTTTGATGACGTGTTTGCATATTCTATGACTTTTAGGTAGATGTTGCGGAGTGTTTCTACGTTATCAGAACCAACGTTAAATATGTTTGAACTGTTGTAATTGATTGCTTTTATGCAGGCATCAGCTAAATCAGGAGCATAAACAAATTGGTATCGATTGTTACCTGAACCAACAGTCCATATAGTACGTCCTTCATATATGAATTCAAACAAGATTGCTAGCAGACCCAGGCGTCCTTCATCAATTATTGTGGGGAATCTAATTATTACAACATCTAAATCTTGCTTATGATGCAACAGAAGCTGTTCTGCTGCTAATTTAGATTTACCATAAATCTCTATCGGAGACGGAATATCTTTTTCGGTTATAGCTCTATTAATATTGTGTCCCCATAGACAATTAGATGATATAAAAATAATTTTGGGTACTTGATACTCTATACAGTTTTCGACGATGTGTTTTGTGCCATCAACATTTGACTCCCACAAGAATTTTTTACTGGGTCGTTCGTGGGCTAGTATGGCGGCACAATGGAACACAACATCAAACGCATAAGTTTCGAACAAGGTTTTTACTGTTGAAAGGTTTCGTATGTCACCTTGAACAGGTATAAAGTTAGAGTGTGTATGATAATCTGGATGTAAATCTATACCAACACATGTATGACCATTGAGAAGAAGTCTTTTTTTTAGAATGCTACCAAAAAATCCTGCACTGCCTGTTATAAGGATAGATTTTTTATGCATGATTTACTGTAAACAGTTGTTTTATAATATTATAACTCGCATAATGAGTTTGCAGAATATAGTTTTCCTCTTGACAAAACACTAAATATACATAAGCTATAAATACCCCCAATCAATAAGTGATACAAGTCCGCCAGGGTCTTGTGCTCAAAAAACAGAGCTTAATTGCTAGTTGTGAGGGGGACTTTTAATAGAGAGTATAAAGATGTGATCATGAACTGCGTAAAGGCAATTAGTATTAGCACACTACAAAAGCTTATGTTGTTGGTTGGTCTAACCTTATTGTTGTCGTTTAAGCAGGTGTATGCAGCAGAGATAAAAATTGATTTTCCGGAAGGGTTGAGTTGTTCGAATGTAAATTCTAGATCGTCAATTAGAAATGGTCCAGGTACAGAGTACATTGAATTATATAGAACTAAAACTAAAACACATTTTGTTTTCGAGAGCATTAAAGATGGTTGGTATAAGATTAAATCAGATGATGAAGCGTCAGGTTGGATTGCAAGTAGGGATGTTAATAGTTGTAAATCAGCAACGATAAGGTTTCTGGACAAGAATTTAACTGACCTTCGAAATGAATTAGCTAATGCAGGATACCCTTTTGCTTTTGATGATCCCATCAACAAAATTGTAGAGGTGTATGCAGAAACTGTAGAACGTATTGATGACAACAAGGAGCTTTACGGTCGCGAAAAATACAGGGTAGGAGGAGGCCCTTTGTTTACTAGTTTTTCCAACGAAGTTGCGGTTGATGATGTGTTACCAGAGTATCCACGACCACAACTAGAAAGAAGTGAGTGGATAAACCTAAACGGTTTGTGGGGCTTTGAAAAGGCAGGAGATTTGGTAAATCCGCCGTTCGGCAGACAACTGTCAGACACAATATTGGTGCCATTTGTTTCTGAATCATCTTTGTCTGGTGTAATGGAGCATGTAGATCAGGTATGGTATAGAAGAGAGTTTAAGGTTCCATCTGTTTGGAAACAGAAGCGAATCATGTTGCATTTTGGGGCAGTAGATTGGGAGACTACTGTTTATATAAACGGAAGTTACGTTGGGAAGCATCAAGGAGGATATGATTCATTTAATTATGACATCACTGATTTTTTGACATCCGACTCAACTCAAGAAGTTGTTGTTGGAGTGTTTGATCCAACTGATAGTGGTGAACAGGTTCGTGGCAAACAAACACATAATCCAAAAGATATATGGTATACGGCAAATACGGGCATATGGCAGACGGTGTGGTTAGAACCAGTGTCAGCAACTCACATACACAGTTTGAAGATAACACCATCGATAGACAAAGGAGGCATAGGTTTATTTATAAAGGTAGCTGGACAAAGCACGTCTACTTTTGCTCGAATAAGAATATATTCCCAACACAAATTAGTTTTAGACCAACAAGTTCCAATAAACTCAGACAATTTTCTAACCATAAGAAATCCGGTGTATTGGGACATATATAATCCTCATTTGTATGATGTCGAAGTTGAACTATTTAATAACAATATTCTTGTAGACAAAGTAAATAGTTATTTTGGACTAAGAACGATTAGCGTGGAGGATGTTAATGGTGTTGGTCGAATTCACTTAAATGGTAAACCGTTATTCCATGTGGGGGTGTTGGACCAAGGTTATTGGCCTGACGGCTTGTATACAGCACCTACAGACGATGCTCTTCGATATGATATAGAAATGGCTAAGGAGTTTGGTTATAACCTTATACGTAAACATATGAAAGTAGAACCTCAACGGTGGTATTATTGGGCAGATCGTTTAGGGATGTTGGTTTGGCAAGACATGCCGATGGCTAACAATTGGACAGATTGGGGCAAACAGTTGTACAGAAATGAGTTGGATAGAATGATTACAAAACTTTACAACCATCCTTCAATAGTAACTTGGGTGCTGTTTAATGAGCGATGGGGTGAATTTGACGTACAGGAAGCTGTGCTACAAACAAAACAAACAGACTCTTCTAGATTAGTTGTTGGTGCCACTGGATATGCAGATGAAGAAAAGGGAGATATTATAAGCTATCATTCCTACAAGCAGATTAATTTTCCTGTTGTGAAAAACACTCTGCAAGCTCGAGTCTTAGGAGAATGGGGAGGGTTGGGTTTGTCTTCCGTTGGACATCTTTGGAATGGATCCGGATCAAATAGCCAAACACCAGAATATGTGGAATTAGTAAACGATTCAAGCAATTTTGTTAATCGTTATCAGGGTCACATAAATGAAATAAAAAACATGGTAAATGTATTAGGCTTAAGTGGAGCTATTTATTCGCAAATTACAGATGTGGAAAGGGAATCGACAGGACTAATCACTTATGATAGAAAAAAAATAAAAATAGATCCTGCTTTAATTAGTGCTATGCACTCTGTTTTAAAATAACAACTATTGATTTGTAGCAGCTTGTTTGTAAACATCTAGTGTCTTAAGGGCGGTTAGTTCCCATTTGAATTTGGCAGCATGTAATAGCCCCTTCTTTTTTAAGTCGTCAGACAGCTTTTCATCAACTATTACGCTAATTATAGCTGCTCCCATTTCTCTAGCGTCAGTTGGATCTGTAATAAGGTAAGCTGCATTGCCAACAGTTTCTTTTAACGCGCTTAAATTGGTTGTTATGACTGGCACTCCAGAGGCCATTGCTTCTAAGGGAGGCAGACCAAACCCTTCGTAACTTGATGGAAATATAAAACAAGAAGCTGTTTGGTAGAGAGCGGGTTTATCTATTTCGTCAACAGCACCGATAAATTTAACAGTATCACTTATTTCAAGATTAGAAGCTATAGAAGGCAAGTCATCATACAGATAACCATCAGGGTTTTTTGGCAAAAGACCAGCTACAACTAGTTGACACTCAGTAGAGGCAATGGGTTGGGCCCATGTCCAGGCAGCTAACAAATGTCGTAGGTTCTTGTGTCGTTGAAATCCACCTAAATATAATACATATGAATTAGGAAGATTATATTTTTTTCGAACAGCTTGAGAGTCAGACAGTTTTTGATTGCATGAGTATCTGTCTTCAATACCTAGAAAGATTGTGTGAATACGATTATGAGGTAGTCTAATATGTTCAATGATATCACGTCGAGAATGATCAGAATCGGTGATTATTTGGTTTGTTCCATAAGTTGCCGATAGCGTTAATGCAGTGTGTAAGCGGGTACCAAGCGAACGTTTGTGTTCAGGGAGTATAAGAGGAATTACGTCATGTATTGTTACTACTGTCGGACAAGGCGATCTAAGGGGAGGAGCCCAATAAGGTGTGTGAAGGATATCAACTTTGAGTTGTTTTGCAGTACGTGGAACAATTATTTGTTCAAAATACAACTTGTGAGCTTGACTATATTGACAGTTGTATACATGCAAGTTACAGTTCTTGGGTACATTAATTGCTATTGGTGATATTACATGAACACTTGATTCAGGCATAATTGAACACAAATTAGACAGAAGGTTGCTAAGATATTGACCAGAGCCGGTGTGTGGCCTATGAAAAAACCATCCGTTGATTAGTATACGCATACTTTATTGATTTGAAGTATTGAGTTATTCAACCTAGACAAAACAATTTGTATTAGGTAGAATTGTTGCGTTATATATAACATTTTAATAAGAGGTATAAAATTGGCTAACATAAAATCTGCAGAAAAGAGAATTAGAGCCGATGAGAGAAAAGCAGAAAAAAATCGAAGTATAAAGTCTGGCCTTCATACTTCGATAAAAAAAGCAAGAAATAGTATTGAAAGTAGTGGTGTAGAAAAAGCTACAGAAGATGTGGCTAAAGCTATTAGAGCACTTGACAAAGCACAGAGCAAAGGTATTATTCATCCAAACAACGCCGCTAGACGAAAAAGTAGATTGATGAAAAAGTTGGCTGATACGGATAAAAAAGAATAGTTTAGACAACAAATTTGTGTTGTTAACAAAATCTGTCTTAAGTGTTAGGGCAGATTTTGATTTTAAGTAAAAAGTCTTTTTAGACAAACTAATTATTGCAACTGTAGTTAGTCGATTATAGATGCTAAGAAATCTATTTGGTTTGATCATTAGAGATGTCAAGAAAATAGCCTTTACCCCGTACTGTTTTAAGTATTTGGGGATTAAGAGGATCCTTTTCTATTGCTCTTCGTAACCAGCTAATATGAACATCTAGTGTGCGTGTATCGCCGAGATAGTCGGTTTCCCAGATTTGTTTAATTAAATGTTTTCTAGACACTGTGGAACCAGAGCGGTTTATTAATGTTTGAAGCAACCGAGCTTCTTTTGGATTAAGAAGCTTTTCCTTGTTCCAGCACTTAACGCGTCTTTGTTTATAAGAAAACTTTAATGGTCCTACAGAGCGCCAATTTTTTTCAGGTACAGGAGCTAATCTCTTGACAGCGTTAAGTAGTTTTCTGCTGGTAAATGGCTGTACTAACGTAAGGTCTACATATTGTTTTTGTTTGTACTGCGGTGTTTTTGCTACAATCAATATTATTTTACAAGATAAATTGAGTCGTTTGTAGGATTTATATAAACTAAGACACATTCTGGTTCCGCTTGTGTGCATAGAGCATGCGTTCAATACAATTATTTCAGGCTTGAACGATTTAATAGTTTTTGACGCAGCAGAAACTGAATTTTCTAATAAAACAGAATAGTTTTTCCTTTGAAGATCTAGCATAAAAGATGAAGGGAATTGTTTTTTAGCTTCAAGTAATAAGATGCGAGTATCTGTCATGATGAAGCCTTAGAGCTAGGGATATTGCAGAAACAGTTCATGTAATTAGTTAGTTTATTAAATATCAATACCATAAAAAGCAAAGAAAGGCATTATACTTATACATTGAAGTACTTGCAAGGCTTTAAAGTTTCTACATAACAAACTGTATCAGGGTGTATAATCAATCAACAAAACTTTGGCTAACATTATGATTGAACGAAGATTGAAAACCAGAATAGTTTGTACCATTGGTCCTAATTCAGATTCTGACGAAGAGTTAGGTTCAATGATTCAAGCAGGCATGAATGTAGCTAGACTTAATTTTTCTCATGGCAACCATGAATATTATAAAAACTTAATAGATAGAATCAGGAAAATGTCTGCATTAAAGGGATTACCAGTTGCTATTTTGCAAGATTTGCAAGGGCCCAGGATGCGAATTGGAGAATTTAAAGAAAGTAGCATGGTGCAATTGATTGCAGGCAATTATTTTAAAATTAGTACAGAGAAGGTGGAGGGCGACTCAGAAATAGTGCATACACCATACCAAGAGCTTCCTAAGTTGATTAACAAAGATGATCTAATTCTATTGAATGATGGGTCTATAGAGCTTCAGGTTGTGTCGGTAATTGGATCTGAAATAAACACAAAGATTAATGTAGGAGGACATCTTCCCTCAAGGAAAGGTATTAATATTCCTAACGTTTCTATAGAAAACAAAGGTTTAACCGATAAGGACTTGGCTGATTTAGAATTTGGAATTAAAAAAGGTGTAGATTATGTGGCTGTATCTTTTGTTCAAAACCAAAAAGACATTCATAATGTAAGAAAAGCTATTGTTAATATCGATTCAGATAAATCAGATATACCTATAGTCTCGAAGCTTGAGAGACCAATTGCTCTTGATAATTTGGACGAAATTGTGGAAGCGAGCGATGGTGTTATGGTTGCTAGAGGTGATTTGGGTGTTGAGATAGGAGTAGAGAAGGTTCCTTCAGTACAGAAAAGGATTATAGATATTGCAAATAAAAACGGTAAATTTGTAGTCATTGCCACACAGATGCTAGAAAGCATGGTTAATACTACTAAGCCTACAAGAGCTGAAGCTTCTGATGTTGCAAATGCTATATTTGACGGAGCAGATGCTGTGATGTTATCTGCAGAAACAGCTGTTGGGATAGACCCAACAGCAGCTGTTTCTATGATAGCAGAAATAATAAGGGAAGCTGAGAAAAACGAAGATGATTGGGGTCATTTTGTGGAGGATATGAACCTAGAGTTTGACAAACTACCAGCTTTAGCTCTTTCAAGAGCATCCAAGAAATTGGCTGAAACACTGAATGCATCAGCATTAATAGTGTTTACTCGGAGTGGTAGTACAGCAACCTTGGTGTCAAAAACTCGTCCACCAGTACCAATAGTTGCGTTTACTACTTCAACTGCTACGTACAATAAAATGGCTATGTTAAAAGGAGTTAGTCCATTTGTTCTTTCTAGAGCTATGAGTTTTGAAGAACTTATGACATCAGCTGAAAAGGTTTTAATGAAGTCATCCAACATAAAACAAGGTGATAAAATAGTTGTTATTGCAGGATTACCTATTAAAGATATGAGATCAGCCAATATTGTGTTGTTTTGTACAGTTGGCGAAAAAGTTCTGATCTAACAGTATAGGGTTTTATAGAGGAAGCAGAAAAGCAAAGAGAAGCTAAACTTATTCTTTGTGTTGAGATGCTTCTATACGGAATTGCATTAGTTGTGCTTCTATCATGCCGTCTATTAAATCGTGTGGCACATTAATGCCGTGATGTGATAAATAATCAGATGCTAAGTTGACAGCAAAAGCTTTTTTTTCTTCTGCTAGATTTAGACCACCTTCTAGAGCCTTTCGTCTAATGTTACTTTGTTCTGCTGCGAGCACAGAGGATTGTACGGCATTAGTCAAAAGTTCTGAACGAACTTTTGCTGAAGAAGCTGAACCGCTAGAGTTGTGAAACTGTCGTAAAACCTCACTTTCAATAAGTCCGGCAATAGAAGTTGCGTCTAGATCAATACCTAATTTTCTAAAATAAGTTCTAGCTAAGTTCATTGCAAACTTCTTTTTTTCTGCACTGCTGATTAAGGTTCCGTTATTGCCGTTTTGTTCAGCGCTACGAACCACAAGTTCTGTAACGGTTTGAATCATTTCTAGTTGTTGAGAGTTCATGCGTTGTGACATTTCTTTGGATCTTGTGCGAAGCCAAGACGATATAGTTGCTACTGCAAACGGTAAAGCGGCAGTAAGAAGGCCAGCAGCCAACAGGCCCACAAAACTTATTACGGTTTCTGACAGGTTTTGTATGTTTTCCGGGCTCAAGTGTTTTCTCCAATATATCAATAAATGTTATATAGATAACAATAGACTATAGTATATATTTTTTGGTTGCACTACGCACATTATACACAGGAAGTTTGGTTGCTGTAAATAAGAGTATGTTTGAAAGGTAAATTTGTAACAATAGCAGAAACATTGTTGGTCATACCGCGTGTAGTTAATTTGGTGGTCGGTTTAGAAACAGATGGCTTTATGAATGCTAAGCTTAGCCAACCTAGATCTGGAGATAATGAAGAGCTGGTAACAGTGCCACAATTTTTGTCGTTGAATTGTAGTATTGTTCCAACAGGCAGTTGGCTCTCTGATCTTAAGCCAGTAAGAGTTTTGGCTAGTTTGCCTTGAGAATCCAGTCGCGCTATTATTTCTTGCCCTGTGTAACAGCCTTTTTGAAAACAAATAGACTCGCGCAAACCAGCTTCTAGGGGATTGTAATCACTGGTGATTTCAGATCCTGCGCTGGGGAGGCCAGCTTCAACTCTTAATGTTTCATAGAGTGTTTTGTTTCCTGACACTGCTCCTTGGTTTATTGCTGTAATTGTTATTTCTTGAGATGTTTTTGTATCAGCTATTATGTGATATCCAATCCCTGAAGGCGGTTTCATTTTGACAATCCAGGCTGTTTCGCTGATGGGTAAGGCTTGATTGTGAGACATATTGGATGCTTTTGGATTGAGTTTGGAGACTATTGTATGAGCTGTTGGTCCTACAAAACAGGTGTGACACAAAGTTGGTTCAGATGTTTGTAACGACACTTCATCCTGGAAAAAGGTGTGACGTTTAATCCATTGAACCACTGACTCAGAGGTTGTTTTGTTGGACGCGATAAGAGTAATATCATCTAAGTTTACTATGTAGAGAAGGTCTATAATTCGTCCAATTGAATTTGTTAATGTTGTAGATTGTGTTTCGAAGGGACTCAAGTTAATCGTGTTGTTTGTAGATAGTCTATGTAGTAAATCTAGACGATCTTTGCCAGAAGCCTGGATAGTACTAATGAAGTCACAATTAATAACAACACATCCAGTGTTTGAGAGATTATACATATTGTCGGATTGGGTTTGTTGAGACATTGTGTTTAGCGCCTATAGCTTGTATTATAGATCGGACACAATTTGTCTTAAGCTGTCGGCAGAAGGTCTTAGTTCTTCTTCTGGTAGGTGTGAAAGAGGTTCTTTAACTAAGTTTTCAGATTCAATTAAGCTGTTTTTGTTGGGATTATAATAAATTAACCCGGTTAATAAACTTGCTTCATTGTTAGCTGTATATAAAGCCGTAATAGCATCCATTTTGTTTGTGGGATCATAGGATTCGTCAAGTTTTTTAAGTAAGATTTGTGATCCATCATGTAGAGTTACCATAGTTGTTTCGCCTGGATCATAATCAGTGGTGATTTCATCTTGCAGAGGTATGTATGTTATATCGTGTAAAGGATCTTTGTTTTCTTTTACCCAGTCATAGCTTTTTGTTGACTCTTTACTATCATTGAATGTTACACAAGGGCTTATTATGTCTAAAAGAGCTGTACCGTTGTAACTAAGGGCAGCTTTTAGCAGTGGCCTTACTTGTTTGGCGTCTCCAGCAAAACTACGAGCTACAAAACCACAATCTGCTATTATGGCTTCCATGCAGAGGTCTAAGGGCGGTAGGTCATTGTGTCCGTAATACTTTAGGTTTTGACCTTTATCTGCTGTGACTGAGAATTGGCCTTTTGTTAATCCATAAACACCATTGTTTTCCACAATATATACCATTGGTACGTTTCTGCGCATACTGTGTTTGAATTGACCGATGCCGATACTTCCACTGTCACCATCGCCACTGATGCCAACAGCAATTAGATTGCGGTTTGCTAATATAGCACCACTAACAACAGAAGGCATACGTCCATGAACAGAATTAAAGGCAAAAGATCTATTCATAAAATAAGCGGGACTTTTGCTTGAACATCCTATTCCACTGATTTTAACCAACTGTTCAGGCTGTATGCCTAATTCAAAGGAGGCTGTAATAATTTGAGAGGATATTGAATTATGTCCACATCCAGCACATAGTGTTGTAGGGCTACCCTTGTAATCTTGTTTTTGTAAGCCAATCGCATTAGTTTTAGTATTATTCATTAGGAGAGTTTTCCTTTGTTATAATTTCATTTACTATCCAGCGGGCTGATAGAGGCAGGCCATCACAATAGGCAGAGGAGTGCATTCTTGTGGCTAGCTCTGGGAATTGTAGTTGCAATAGCTTATGTAATTGACCATCAATATTCATTTCAATTACATATGTTTTTTCATAAGATTTTATGAAGTCGGCTACACTTAAGTTAAGTGGAAGGGCTCGTATTCGAAGATAGCTACATAGAATATCATTGTCACACAGACGGTCACAAGCCTCTATAATTGCTGGGTCAGTAGAGCCAAACCCAATTATTCCTATTTTGGAATTGTCTCTATTTATTAAGATTGGTTCAGGTAAATGTTTTCTTGCTCCATCAATCTTGAGCTTTAATCTTTGCATGTTTTCAACATAGTCTTGAGGGTCTTCGCTGTATTTAGCTGATTTATTATGTCCACTGCCCCGAGTAAAATAAGAGGCTTGTGGGTGGCTTGTGCCAGGTAATGTTCGATATGATATTCCGTCTCCATCTAAATCAAGGTACCGGTTAAATCCGTTGGCTTCTACCTGTTCAGCAGTCAACACTTTTCCACGGTTCATTGGTTTATTTGGATAAACAAAAGGTTTTGACATCCAGTTGTTCATTCCTAGATCTAAATCACTTAGTACAAATACAGGTGTTTGGTATTGTTCAGCGATATCAAAAGCTTTCCATCCAAACTCAAAGCACTCGTTTATATTTCCTGGGAGAAGACAAATGTGCTCTGTGTCTCCATGACTAGACCAGTAACAAGCTGTTAGATCTCCTTGTGAGACACGGGTTGGTAGTCCTGTACTTGGCCCTACTCTTTGTACGTCCCATATGACAGCTGGGATTTCTGCAAAATATCCAAACCCTGCAAACTCAGACATTAAGCTTATTCCAGGTCCTGATGTAGCTGTCATTGATCGTGCGCCCGCCCAACCTGCACCTATAACCATTCCTGCTGCGGCAAGCTCATCTTCTGCTTGTATTATTGAATAAGTTGCGTTACCGTTTTCATCGTGCCTTAGAAGAGCCGCATACTTAGTTAATGAATCAGCTAAACTTGTGGATGGCGTTATTGGATACCAAGCCATGACAGTTACTCCCCCATAAATTGCACCCAGCGCTCCAGCTAGGTTGCCGTCAACCATTATTTGACCGTCTGTTAGGTTAGCTGGTTCGACTTCGAAAGGGTCAGACTTAGTTAAGTTGTCTTTAGCCCAACTAAATGCCGAATGGATTACAGCCATATTAGTATCAACCAATTTTTGTCTGCCTTTAAAATGCCAGTGAAGTGCATTTTGAATCTCAGACAAATCTATATTTAGCATGAACGCTAAAGTGCCAACGTATACCATGTTTGACACGTAAGGGCGGAGAGAGGTAGCAACACCTGATTCTTTTGCTAAACGTTTTACAGGCATGCTGTAGTAGATAATGTCGTCTCTATCGAACTCATATTTAGCTTTTTCTGGAAAAAGGCAAACCCCTCCTGGCTCTATGTTAAGAATATCCTGCTCAGCTGTTTCAGGGTTCATGATCACCATAATTTGTATGCTATCTCTCCTAGCAATGTAGCCGTCTTGACTACATCTAATGGTGTACCATGTAGGCATTCCTTGAATATTGGAAGGGAACAAGTTTTTACCGCTAACCGGTATACCCATTTTAAATAATGATCTTAATAACACCAAGTTTGATGTTTGACTACCTGATCCATTTGGAGTAGCAACTTGGATTGAAAAATCATTAATAATCTTATTAGAAGAGTGTAAATTGTTTGTTGTTGTATTATTTGTGTTTGACATAAATAATTTCCGTGAATTTAGAAAAAGATAAAATGGTTGTGGTTTTATTGGTTTCGAGTGTCTATTAGCTTGGTGTGTTCAATAAATGTGTCTAATGCTCCTTCAATATTGTTGTTAATTAAATTTTGGATAATCAATTTGTGATAATCCCAAACTTTGTGCAAGTATTGAATGTCAGTGTACACATTAAGGTCTACGGCTTCGTAAGCTTCCCAGTAGCCTTCAAGCAGACCTAATACAAAAGTGTTCTCAAGTTTTTTAAAAATGTTCAAATGAAGATCTTTGTGTTCGTTGTGAGGTATCCGGATTGGCGTTCCGTTAAGTTTTTCTTGTGCCGATAAAACAAGCGAGTCAAGCTCAAGCAAGTCACTTCTTGTGAGTTTTTGTACGGCCTCAGAGAAAAAGCTTATTTCAATATGATTGCGTAGTTCACCGAACTGAGTAAATAAACTATTGTCTAAGGCTAGACCAAACAATAGAGAATGTTTTATGGCTGGGAAAAACTCATAATTAGCACAACGTATACCCGATCTTGGCTTAACTTCTACTACACCTAGCATGCGAGCGGCCTCTAGCTGTTCGCGTAGCTTGCTTATACTTAATCCTAATTCTTTTTTTAGAGTCGTCAGAGGAGGCACTCTATCACCAGGTTGATAGTTGTTGGTAGTTAGATATATGAGAAATTCGGAGTTCAGTCTTGATTCAAGCATATAATTAACTCTTATGATTTAATATGGTGATGCACTCTAAAACAATCAGTATAATATGACTAATATGATTAGTCATATTATATGTTAGACTAAAGATTAGTCAAGTTGTTTTTTGTGTGCTTATGGTATACTGAAAATTAATTAGTTAGTAGGAGGTATTTATGTTAAGTAATGAACTATTAGAAATACTTAGATGTCCTTCTTGTGTTCAAAGTTCAGATGGTAATTTAGAGCTAACAAAAGGAAGTTGGTTGGTGTGCAAGGAAGACAATTGTGGTCGTAAGTATCCAATTAAGAAAGACATACCTGTGATGTTAATTGAAGAAGGCGATAAATGGGTTAATGTTAAGGTGTCTGAGCTGCCACTTCCTCCCCCAGTTGAATAATATATCGTAGTTAATGGTATATTTAATTAGGAAATTAATTAACCAATCATCTCTTCATTAGACATCCAAGGAACCAAAGCTTCTGGGACTTGTATTCGGCCGTCCGATTGTTGATTGTTTTCAATAATGGCTATTAGAGTTCGTGGAATTCCAAGCCCCGAACCATTTAAAGTATGAACATATTCAGTTTTTGTGTTTTTCTTAGGTCTATATCGAATATTAGCTCTTCTAGCTTGGAAATCACCGCAGTTAGATATAGAAGATACTTCTAGCCATTCGTTGCAACCAGGTGACCATACTTCTATGTCGTATGTAATTTGAGATCCAAAGCCTAAATCACCACTGCATAGTCTTTGTACTCTATAGGTTAGATTAAGTAGTTTGCACGTTTCTTCTGCATCAATTAGTAGTTTGTTGAGCGCTTCATCGGAGCTGTCAGGTGTTGTAAGTGCATACATTTCTACTTTATCGAATTGGTGACCACGCTTGATGCCACGAACCTCTTTTCCAGCAGCAAACTTTTCTCTGCGAAAGCAAGGTGTATACGCTGTATAGAAAAGAGGTAAGTCGTTAGATGAGATAATTTCGTCTCTATGTAAATTAGTTAGTGGTACTTCAGCAGTTGTGACAAACCAAGCATCATCTTCAATATCTCTATAAATATTATCAGCAAATTTAGGCAGTTGACCAGCTGCAGTAAAGTTGATTTCTTTTACCATGAAAGGTAAATAACACTCAGAATATCCCTGTTGAGTGTGCAAATCTAACATAAAATTGATTAGAGCTCTTTGCATCCGAGCTATTCCTTTGTTTAGAACATAAAATCTAGAACCGCTGAGCTTTACTCCTCTTTCAAAATCTATAAGACCAAGATTCGTTCCTATTTCCCAATGAGGCTTAGGTATAAAATCAAAAGAAGGCTTTGTACCAACTTCTTTGATGGTTACATTGTCTTTATCATTTTCTCCAACAGGAGTGTCACTATGTGGAATATTGGGTATTTCCAACATAAGTTTATGTAAAGTAGATTCTATTTTACGGACTTCGTTGTCTAAGCTGGAAATTTGGTTGCCTACTTCTCGCATTTCGTCGATCAACGTGACGCGAGACTGATTGTCTTTCATATTACCTATATCTTTAGAGGTTTTGTTTCTTTTAGATTTAAGTTGTTCAGTTTGTTGTAATAGTGTGCGACGCTGTTTATCAAGATTAATTATTTTATCAATGTCATAGTCAGAACCACGTATATTGAGTGATGCTTTAATTTCGGAGGTCTTTTGGCGAATTAATTGAATGTCAAGCATGATAATAACCAGAGTTTTATTTTCCACCACTAGTATAGTCAATGTTCGTCATTACGTCATCTCCATTAAAATGTTTTATATATTTGAAATAATGCTATATGCGTTGCAACTATATAATTTATATCAATTATGAATACTTCAATAGACAAAGCAAGACAAATACGGAACAAATTAATAAAAGTTTATGGTGAACCAGTTTGGAGAAACCCTTTACCACCTTTGGATGAGTTGGTGTCAACAATATTGTCTCAGAACACTAACGATATAAATCGTGACAAAGCTTTTGATAGATTAGTCGCTAAGTTTCCTCGATGGGAATTAGTAAGGGATGCGCCCAAGGAGACGGTTATAGAGTTAATCCGACCAGCTGGTCTTGCAAATCAAAAAGGACCTAGAATTCAACAGGTGTTAAGAGATATTACAAAAGAGAAAGGTACGCTAACCCTAGAATTTTTAAAAAAATTAGACACCGAAGATGTGCGAAAATGGCTATTAAGGTTTAAGGGTGTTGGTCCTAAAACAGCAGCGATAGTTATGTTGTTTAGTTTGGATTTGTATGCATTTCCTGTGGACACACATGTCTATCGTGTTTCAGGAAGACTAGGTTTAATTCCAAATAAGATGAATGTGTCTGATGCACATACACATTTAGAAAAAGTGTTTGCTGAATCTCAGTATTATGACGTACATTTGAATTTAATTAGATTGGGAAGAGAAGTGTGTCGTGCTAGAAAACCAAAATGTCTACAGTGTCCGATAAATACCTTGTGTGAGTATTGGCTAACCAACAAGACAACACCCACGTAAAAATTACAAGGATGCTGTCAATTAATCAAAAACAGGTAAATGTCCCAGTGAATATATATGTTCCCATTGAGACCTGTCACCTTCAGTTAATATGGCTGCTTCTCCTACTATATTTCCTTCTGCTATGTTTAGCAACTTACGCATGGCCACACTAGTTGATCCTGTACTTATTACATCATCTAGTAACAGAATATTAGAATTAGCAATTAGTTTTCTGTCTTTATTATCTAAAAATAAAGTTTGAGGTTTACCTGTAGTGATTGAGACAGTCTCAGCTTGCAAACACTTACCCATATACAGTTTTTGAGTTTTGCGTAAGACAACATAAGGTTTTTTAGAAATAACAGACAGAGCATATGCTAGAGGAATGCTTTTTGCTTCGGGAGTTACTATTACGTCATAATCGAGCTGATTGAGTAGGCTGTTCAAATGTTTTGCAGCGCTTTCTACTAATTCTGTGTCACCTAGAATGTTTAATACAGCTATTTTAAGACCAGGTGCAATTTCGATTATCGGTAAACTCCGCTTAAGACCAGCAATATCGATAGAATAAATTTCATCGTGTGTATTCATAATATTTGTTCCTATTATTAATCTGATAATTTAAAGTCATAAATCCCATTACTTATGGTACATATGTGCCCACAATTTGGACAAGTAATGTTAGTTGGTGATTCTACAACATCCTTTGAATTACAGGTTGGACATTTAAAAAGTTTCTCTTCATTGTTAAGATTGATATTTGTGTTTGAAAACGCTTGTAATAAAACACTAGGAGTGAATTGCCAATATCTTCCAGTTGTTTGCAAAGCACTGTCTATAGAAACTAATAAGTTAGTAGGCACTAATTGTTTGATATGCTTCCACCTAAAGTGAGATACAGATCTTTTTTCACCGACAGTAAAATCTGATACAGATAACATATGCATTATGTTATTAGGATGGAAATTTAAATTTAGTTTATTGTATTCAACGCTATTATAACTAAAGGGATTCCAGGATTGACGATTTAATAAGTATCTGATTATTGATTTTATGTTGCGTTTGTTTGCAAACTCAAGCACTAAGCAACCATTTGGTTTAAGTAATTTGTTTACAAGTGACAGAACATGTTGAGGGTCTGTTAAATGGTGAATTATGCGTACCATTAGTGCGGAATCGAAAGCTTGGTCAGCAAAAGGTGGTTTGTAGGCATCTGCAACAACATAGGTGTATTTTGAGCTGTTTCCCAGAAGGTTTTGGGCTTGCTCTATTTGGGATTTCGAATAATCTAAGAGAACTATATGATCAATATGATTGAGCTCTTGAGTCAAACGTCCTGCTCCAGCACCTATTTCAAGGCAACGCTTGCCAGTCTTTGGAAGTAGTTTTTGCAGAGCAATGCGTTCAACTTTATCTTCATATTCGCGATTCCCGCAATCCCAGAACTCTGTTTGATATTGAGAATTTTCATAGTCGCATATGGGTCTTGTGTTTTGAGAAACCATTACTTTTCCTTGATTCGTTTATTTTCTATAGCAGATTTTAGTAAGTTTTTGATCGTCTTAGGGTTACTTTTGCCTTTGGTGGATTTCATTATTTGTCCAAACAACCAATTAAAAACAGACGTTTTACCCTCAAGTAATAGCTGTGTTTGTTCAGGGTGTTGTTCTAATATGTCGTTCACAATGGTTGACAAAGTTTTGTCACTAAGTGTTTGTTGTAAGTTTAGTTGGTTGACAACAATTAGAGGGTCAGTTGGTTTTATATGAATTTCTCTAAGAACTAATCTGGCGCTGTTAACATTAATGATATCAGTTTTTACAAGGGTAATTAGAGAAACTAGTTTTTGTGGGCGAATGTGAGTTTTGTCTATTGTTGTATCAAATTCGTTAAGTAACCTGAACAAATGGGTTGTAATCCAATTGGCAAGGGTGTTCGGGGTAATCTTAGGGCAGCAGTTGGCACCTATTTTAACTGCTGCATCAAAATAAGTTGCTATCTCTTTTTTGCTGGCTAGCAGATGTGCATCGTCGAATGATATACCCATTGCTTGGAATTGTTTTCTTTTGTCGAATGGTAGCTCGGGGACAGTTTGTTTTAATTCGTTAATCCATTTGTTCTCTATCAGTATGTTTGGCAAGTCTGGTTCTGGAAAATACCGATAATCATCATCATTTTCTTTAGTTCTTTGTACTACAGTTTGACCAGTGGTTTCGTTCCAGGCTAGAGTTTGTTGGACAATGGTTTGGTTGGATTTGTGAAATTTAATTTGCTGTTGAGTTTCATATTCAATGCTTCGTTGTAATGCTTTAAATGAATTTAGGTTTTTTATTTCCCTCCGAACTCCCATTTTTCTGCTGTTTTTTTTGTCTTATGGAGACATTGGCTTCAAACCTTAGGGCACCTTTTTCCATATGACCTGTACTTACTTGTAAGTACGACAGTATGGATCGTAACTCTTTAGCATAGCTTACTGCTTCTTCAGCATTAGACAAATCAGGTTCGCTTACTATCTCTACAAGAGGTATGCCAGCACGATTTAAATCAATTAAAGTTGCTTCTGGGTTGCTGTGGATTAGTTTACCTGCATCTTCTTCTAGGTGCACACTGCGTATTCTAATCATTTTTGTCATAGTATTGGACTGTATAGTTAGGGATCCTTGGCTTGCTAGAGGATGGCTGTGTTGAGATATTTGGTAACCTTTAGGTAAGTCAGGATAAAAATAGTTTTTGCGAGAAAAGATACTGAGCCGGTTGATTTTACAGTTGAGTGCGAGAGAAATAAGTATTCCATACTCTATAGCTTTTGAGTTTGTTGTTGGAAGTGTTCCTGGGAAACCGGCACAAATTGGACATACAAATTGATTGGGTTGTGCGATTGTTGAATCTACTGAGGAACATCCGCAAAACATTTTGGACTTAGTATTTAATTCTACGTGAGTTTCAATACCAATTACAGGTTCAAAAGACATATTTTGTGTTTTTACAATTAGCCAAATTTGATCAGATATTATAGTTTAGCATGTCAAAGACAAATAGGTGATGTGGAAAAAAGTGGTATCTCAGGTATACTGTTTATCATGATGCTATTTGACGATTATTCTAATTGGGTAGAAGTGGATTTGTCGGCCATAGAAAGCAATGTTCGCCTCATTACTAAAGAGAAAGAACAAAAAGTTATGGCTGTTGTAAAAGCCAATGCTTATGGTCATGGATCTTTAAAGGTTGCAAAAACAGCATTAAAGGCAGGTGCAGAATGGTTAGCTGTAGCAAGAGCTGAAGAAGCTATGGAGTTGCGTGAGTCAGGAATAAAACAACCTGTTTTAGTTTTGGGATTTGTGCCACTAAATTGGGTAAAATTGTTAATATTGTCGGGAGTCTCGATGGTGGCGTGGGATATTAAACAGATAGAAAATATAGCTGCCATTGCCGAAGATATTAATGTTGCGGCAAAAATACATATTAAAGTCGATACGGGTATGAGTCGTATAGGGGTGCAAGAAGCAGACGTTGTAAAACTTGTAAGAACTTTAAAAGACAGAAGTAGCTTGATCTTTGAAGGTGTTTTGACACATTATGCTTGTGCTGATAATTATAACAAAGACAAAACAATAGACCAGATAAATATTTTTGAAGATGTTTTGTTAGAACTTGCTGAGAATGATTCCTTGCCAAACATTATTCATGCTTCAAATTCTGCTGCCACTTTGTTTGGATATAAGCCTGCGTGGGACATGGTTAGACTGGGAATTGCTATGTATGGATTGGATCCATCAGATAGGTGTAGTTTTGCTAAAGAGTTGGAACCTGCTTTATCATGGAAGTCATACTTGATTCAAGTTAAGGAAGTGCCAGCAGGAACAGGAGTTAGTTATGGTCATGACTACGTTACAAAAGATACACAAATTGTAGGTACAGTGTCAGCTGGATATGCTGATGGATATAGGCGCCATTCAAATAATGAGGTGTTGGTTGGTGGAAAGCGTGTGCCAGTTGTTGGTCGAGTATGTATGGATTATTTTATGGTTAATTTGGACTCTGTGTCAGATGCATCTGTGGGTGATGAAGTAGTAATGCTAGGTCGTCAAGGCTCCGAACGTATAACGGCAGAAGAATTAGCTATTACGTGGAATACTATAAATTATGAGGTGCTTTGTGGAATAAGCGCTAGGGTTATTCGAAAGTATGTCTAGAAAAAATTATTATAGAGCTGGTTTTCTAAATATTAACATCCACTCTACTTCAATAATTCCAGCTGACTTATTGCGCTTAGGTGTTAATTTGCGAGCAACAATTCTGTCGTAACCTATCGTTTCAGTAATAAAACCAGCTTTTGCTGCTATTTCTTGAATATATATGTGAGTGTCTATAGGTGTTTTACGAATGACGTTGTTTCCTACCAGAAGTCCAAAATAGCCGCCAGGCTTAAGAGTTCGATAGCATTGTTTGATGCTGGCTTCCATGTCTTTAAAGTAACGACAAATTATGTGAGCACGTTTGTTGTCAACTGCGTGGATTTTACTAAGAGCTTTATCCAAGTTCTCTATTCCAAACAAAGGGGTTTCTTTGCAAGTAGACAAAGGTATTTTTTCTGTGCCTACAATTTGCGAGCTGATTTCTTTAAGGTTGTGTTGATTTAACAAACCTAACCAATACAGTTCCAATTTAATGGATCGCAGATATTCTTGTGCGTTTGCATAGGGAGGAGAGGTGATAATTGAATCAACGGATTGATCACGCACGTCTACTAGAGTTCGCGCGTCTGATTTGGCAATTATTTTACTAGATGGTATATAGCCCCATACACTTCCTAAATTTTTGATTGTTCGCATGTACTTTATCTTTCTATCTAAATACAAACTGGTTTGACTTTCAAGCCATTTCAGAGCATTTTGGTCTATAGCATCGTCTTTAAGTAGAGTGCGCATACGCCGAGACACAAAAGGTTTACTGATTTGTGGGTCAGCATTACACACCTTTCTTACTATAGAAGAGGCACATATAAGCATAAAATTTATCACGGACTCTGAAAGAGTATCAGGGTTGTTTAATAGATATCCGAAAATTTGAGATAGTTCTTTTTGTGCTTGTGGCAAGAACCAATGATCAATGTTAGGTAGATAAGGTACGTATTGGTTGTTATAGTTTTTCATAGATACTATTGTAGATAGGCATTCTTCAGCAAACTCGTTATCGTTTGGGACAATTTCTGTTTTGGCTCTTAATAGCATTTGAGCTAAAGGATTGATGTCAATGCCAATTGCGTTTATTCCTAGTAGGTTTGCTTCAATTAGAGCTGTTCCCGATCCACAGAAAGGATCCAACATTAAATCTCCAGAGGAGTTATATTCTTTAAGGAACCAACGAGGAATATGAGGAATAAATCTGGCAGGATACGAATGAATCTTGTGAGTCAAATAAGTTGTATTGGGAATTTCAGGACATGATTTACGAAAGTTAAAGTCTTTTGCTGCAAATTGTTTGGTAGGCACTGATTTTGTTATCATTTGGATTAATGATTATATTGTTTGGTGTAGTATTTATTTCTCAAATATCAACCCATTCAAGACCTAAGCGATCAAGAGTTTCTGGAGTAGGATTACCTGTGTCAACATTCCAGCCACTCATGCAGTAATACCATTCTTGAGCTTGAATTATTTCCTCTATATCAAGAGCTGTGGAAGCACTAGGACCATCTCCTTGTAAGGCCTTAAAGAATTTTTTTGGTAAAGTATCATTAGATCTATCAAGACCTTCTCTAGCATTAAATGCTCTAAGCATATTTAATCTTCTTTCGCCAACAAGTAGCATTTCGTCAGCAGTGAAATCGTTCCAGTTCGTTATAGTTTTAACTAGTTGTACGCAGTCGTTAGGGCTAAATAGCTGCCATGAAGGCCCCCATACAAATACACATAGATTGGCACTGTCAAGAAACGAATTCATATGCTGACTTTTTAGAGCAAAATGAACCTTGTCTTTATTTAGAGAATATTTTTTAGCTTGTTTATGTATGCCTATTGTTTCAAATCGTTTTACATTATATTTAAATTCATTTTCAATGGCTGGATCGTGTTCAGAAGAATTGTGATCAGCACCGAAGGGATTAACCGAATAGATTAGACCTAAAGATCTTTTTACTTGTGGCATATGAGCAGGAGTTTCAGATCCTTTGACTGTAATAAGAAACTCATGACCTCTATTTATTTTGTCAGCAGCTTTTTTAGATCCATCGGCTAACAAGTCTCCAAATCCTTTACGTTCAGCTAATAGTTTCGTAAGCTTGATCATTGCATGGGAGTCTCCAAACGGTATTGGAAATCCAACCTCTTTCTCAGAGATTATTTTCGCATTGAAGCATTCCATAGCCCATGCAATGGTTGCACCAGTACCAATGGTATCTAATCCATATTGGTTACATATTTGGTTTGCTAATGCGATTGCATTTAAGTTGGAAACACCACAGTATGATCCAAAGGTAGCTAATGTTTCATATTCAGGGCCACCATAATTTTCAGAAACTACTTCATTCTCAAATGTGGTTGATACACTACGCTTACATTTTACTGTGCAAGCATAACAAGTATCTCGGTTTGTGAGAATACTATCAGTCATAGTTTCCCCATTAATCGACTCGTTTTCAGCAAATTGTCCGGCATTAAAGTTGTAGGTAGGTAAACCTCCTTCAGCATGTTGTCTGGATGTAACTCCTGCTGTGCCATATGTTTGAAGATTTACCATTGAAGTGTTATCTGAAAAAACATTAACGCCTTCTTTTGCAAAAACATTGAGGTGTTTAGGATTGGCTATAGGAAACTTTTTTGATGTACCGCGAACAGCAATTGCTTTGAGCTGTTTGGATCCCATGACAGCACCTAAACCAGTACGCCCATTGGCTCTATTTGACATATTGATAATAGCAGCAAGACAAGAAAGTTTTTCTCCAGCTGGACCACACTGTAATATTTCGACCTTTTTTTCTTCTAGTTCTTTCTTGAGAATTTCATCTACTTCCGCAGTGGTTTTGCCCCATATGTGATTGGCGCTACGTAGTTCTGTTTGTCCATTTTTTATCCACAGATATACAGGTTCTTTGGATTTCCCCTTAATTACTATTCCATCGTAACCGGCAAATTTTAGTTCTGCAGGGAAAAAGCCACCTGATTGTGAATCACCTATTCCATCTACAAGAGGAGATTTGGCGTTTGCAGTTAATCTGCTTTGACCAGATATGGGTGCACCAGTAAGTACAGATAACATGAGCGTTAATACATTATCAGGACCTAATGGGTCAGCGCCGGGGGACATTTCATTTAACATATAATACATACCCATTGCTGACCCACCAATATATTTGCGATAGAAGTTGTCATCAGGCTCTTCTATTGTAATCTTATGCTGTGTTAGATTTACGTGCAATATTTTTCTATGGTATCCAAGGAACATAATAGCCTATTACAATTAGTGCATAGATTTTATCATTGTATAAAATCATGAGCAACAAAAAAGAAGGCAACTAACAATATTGTTTACTAAAGGTATAATTTAGATATTATGTTTGATTTTAAGTTGTTGGCTACTAGTCATGGCGCAAGAGCTGGAGAATTTGTTACTCCTCATGGTGTAATTGAAACACCTGTTTTTGCTCCGGTTGGTACTAATGCAACAGTAAAGGCAGTAACACCTGAGCAAATTAATGAAGTGGGCACATCATTATTGCTTGCAAACACATATCATTTGTATCTAAGGCCTGGTCATGAAATAGTTCATAACCAAGGAGGTTTGCATAGGTTTATGAATTGGGCAGGGCCCATACTTACTGATTCAGGTGGATTTCAGGTGTTTTCTCTTAGTGATAGCAACAAGATAGATGATGATGGTGTGACATTTTATTCACATATCGATGGTAGTGCTCATCGATTTGATCCTGAAGTAGCTATAGAAATTCAAAACAAACTAGGCGCAGACATTATTATGGCATTTGATCAGTGTCCTGAACCATACGACCGTAAAAACAATGAAAAGGCACTTGCTAGAACACATGACTGGGCAGTTAGATGCAGAAATGCTCATAGAAACCCTAAACAAGCACTTTTTGGAATTGTACAGGGAGGGACTTTCGCGGATCTAAGACAAGAATCTGCTAGTTTCATTGCACAATTGGAATTGCCAGGAAATGCTATTGGAGGCCTGTCGGTTGGGGAAACAAAAGAAGAGCTAAATACAATGACTCGAATTGTTACAGACATTTTACCAAGTAACAAGCCAAGATATTTGATGGGCGTAGGTTCACCTATAGATTTAGTTTATGGTGTTGAAAATGGAGTTGACATTTTTGATTGTGTTTTACCAACAAGGCTTGCTCGTAATGCAGCAGCTATGACACGAACAAAGCAATTAAATATGAAAAATGCTATCCATAGTAATGATAACAAACCAGTTGATGAAGACTGTGGATGTTATTGTTGTAAACACTTTAGCAGAGCATATTTAAGACATTTATGTAAAGCTAAAGAAATACTTGGAGCCACATTATTGACTATACATAATCTGCATATGCTTCATACACTGATGGCTGATATGCGAGTAGCGATTTTAAATGGGTCGTTTGAAAAATGGAAAAATTCTTTTGTTGATGGTTGGGAAAAATGACCATATTGCAAGCAATGTTACTTGGAGTTGTTCAAGGTATTACAGAGTTTTTACCTATATCTAGTTCTGCCCACCTTGTACTTATACCATATTGGTTAGGCTGGTCATTTGACTTGGAATTAGAGTTTGCTTTTAATATTTTCTTGCATGTGGGCACACTTGTGGCAGTAGTGACTTATTTTAGGAATGACATAAAGAAAATAGTATACGAGGTTGTTAAGGGTATATGGTTGCGGAAACCATTTGAGAGTGATGATTCCAAGATCGGTTGGCTTATTTTGATTGCAAGCGTTCCTGCTGGAGCTGTAGGCTTATTGTCTACGGATCTTTTTATGAGCATGTTAGACAACCCTACAGTGGTAGCGTCTTTATTAATAGTAACAGCTATTAGTATTATTTTTGCCGAAGTTTATTCTTCGTCATATAGACGACCTTTGCGGGAAATAAGTTGGAAAGACAGCTTGTTAATAGGATGTTTTCAGGCGCTAGCTATTTTCCCGGGTATTTCTAGATCGGGAATCACTATAGTGGGTGGAGTGTTTAGAAGGTTGTCTTATAAGACAGCAGCTAGATTTAGTTTTTTAATGTCAATTCCAGTTATGGTATGAGCTGGTTTGATAGCAGTAAAGGAGGTTAGTGCTAATGAGGCTGTGTTGGATTATTGGCCAGCTATATTTGTGGGTTTTGTCAGCTCAGTTTGTATAGGTTTATTATCGATTCACTGGTTGTTAAGATATTTACGTAACAAGACTATGCGATTTTTTGCATTATATTGTCTGATAGTAGGCTTGTTGGGATTATTGGTTGGATGCAGTCCTGCTAAGGAGGTTGCACAGAAACCGATTGTAAACCATATAATAGGTGTGACTGATGTGACTGGCGATTTTGTAAAAAAAATTAATAATCAGGCGCTTTATTCTGACAAAGTTAGAGTCAAAACCTATGCTTCACACAGACAATTAATGAAAGCCATTTCTGCAGGTGGTGTAGAGGCAGGGATAGTGTTTGATGTGCCACGAGATAATAGTCTTGTATCTTATCCGCTAGCTGTTACTTCGATTATAGTTGTTGTACACCCAGACGTTGGGTTAGATGACTTATCAAAAGATAGCCTGAAATCAATTTTTGTTGGTGAAGCTGATAACTGGATAGAAGTAGGTGGAAACGACATTGACATTCAGCCTATAGTTTCTGAAGAAGGTGATGCTGCACGTCTTGTTTTTCAGAAAACAGTTTTAGACAATGAAAATCTCTCTTCAAGATCAGTAGTGATACCAGAAGATAATTTGGTGTTGCAATATGTCAATAACACAGCTGGATCAGTGGGTTATGTTTGGGAAGGAATGTTGGATCAAGAATCTAAACAAATTAGTGTAAATACAACAGAAGGACTAGAAAGACTAATATATTCTGTGAGCTATGAGGAGCCCTCAGGAAGTCTTAGGGATTGGCTAAATTGGATACAACATAGAACATCACAGCAATTACCAAAAGGTTATAAGCAACTTCCAAATTAAAAGATAAATGGATTGTTTGTTTTCTCTAGAGAAATACTAGTATGCAATCCATGTCCTGGATAAACCTTTGTTTCATCTGGCAGTATAAGAAACTTATTTTTGATACTATCAATTAGTTGATTGTAATTACCACCCTCTAGATCGGTTCTACCGATCCCTTGCTTGAATAGAACATCTCCCCCAAAAAGTGTTTTAGATTGTGGTTCGAAAAAAGCTACATGACCAGGTGAATGACCAGGTACAAATAAAACGTCAATAGTTTTGCTATCAATATTTAATTTTTGGGTTTTATCAAAAAATATGTTGGGCTGATGATTGTTTTCAATGGTTATCCCCCAGTTTTTTGATCCACCACCATCGTTATATAAATCGAGATCTAAAGAGTGAAGACCCAAACCTATGTGGGGTTGGACTTCCATGATTTTACCCAATCCGCCAAAATGATCAAAATGTGCATGAGTGAGCCATATTTCAGAAAGTGTCCATTGATTGTCGGAGATTTTCTTTAATATTTTGTCACCATCCCAAGCAGGATCAATTATTACGCATGATTTGGATATTTCGTCTGCAACAATGTAGCAATTTGTTTCTAGCATTCCAAGAGTTAGTTTTTCTATAATTAGACCCATTGTTTTTCTCAAGGTGTTGTATAAAATATGTTTATTACCATATTTTACAAGACATTGTAAGGATAAATCAAGATGAGGTTATTTGGAGAAGGTACGCATTTTCGTCGATTAGCAATATTAGCGGTTTTTGTGATTTGGGTTGTTATAATTTCGTTGCCAGTTTTGGGTTTGTTACTGGCTATGAATGGTGAATTAGCATTGACAATAAGTGAACACAATGAGTATCGTGTTTGGTTATTGATGGATGATGAAGAAAGAGGTATAGGGTGGAGTAGTAAAAATATGTTTAGTGACAACCTTAATAATAATTGTGTAATTAATAGGGTAAACTTTATTTTGTGGGAAGGTGATAGTGAAAATGTTAACACATTTTATTGCGAATGTTATTCTGGAAACAATGGTGAACTAGAATATACCAGTGCGCAAGCTTGCTCTATAAACTATTAGGTAATTTATTCCTCATCTGATAGAGATTTAATCTCATCAATTACGGATTGAGCAAGATGCGAAGGAACATGTTCGTGCCTTATATATTTAAGAGAGAATACACCACGTCCTTGTGTAATAGATCTTAGTTCTGTTACGTATCTTTGTACTTCAGCAAGGGGAACTTCTGCTGTTACGATGCTTTTACCACCTATGGAATCCATGCCTTGTACTTTGGCGCGTCTACTGTTTAGATCGCTCATAACGTCACCCATATTGTTCTCAGGTACCGTGATTTCAATTAGCATAATTGGTTCGAGCAATACTGGGTTTGCATTAGCAACAGCAAGCTTGAAAGCTTCTCTTGCGGCTATTTCAAACGCTATTGGTTTGGAATCAACAGGATGCTCTTTACCATCAGTAATTGCCACAAATATTTTTTCCATAGGGAAGCCAGCTATTGCTCCTTCCGACATTACGCTACGGATTCCTTTTTCGATGGCAGGCATAAAGTTAGTAGATATAGCTCCGCCAAAGACTTTGTTAGTAAAACAAAAGTTTTCATCTCCTTCAGGAGTCATGTTGGATTCAGTTAATGGTTCAACGTGCATGTGAACTTCTCCAAACTGGCCGGCCCCGCCACTTTGTTTTTTGTGTCTATACTGGCTATCGCCAGATCCGGTTATACTTTCGCGATAAGGAACTTTGGGAGCACTTGTGTCAAGGCTTGTGCCAAATTTTTTCTCAGCTCTTTTTAACGCAATTTCGATATGTTGGTCTCCCATACCTTCTATAATGGTTTGTTTGGTAGAAGGCTCATTTCTCCAATTAAGCGTTTGGTCTTCTTCGCACAGCTTTGAAAGTGTTGGGCCCATTTTTGTTGAATCAGCTTGTGTACGAGGACTTACAGCAAGCGCATATAAACTTCCGGGATATAGTGTTTTTTTAAATTGTACAGGATGGCTTTTGTCACCTAAAGAATCACCCGTTGCAGTATCGCCTAGTTTTGCAATAGTGCCAAGATCACCAGCATGAAGACACTTAACTGGAATCTGTTCCTTACCACGCATTGCTTGTAGTGTACCAATACGTTCTTCAGTTTGTTTGGAATGATTTTCTATTCTTGAGTCAGACTGAAGTGTTCCAGACATTACTCGCAAATAACTTAGTTTTCCTACAAAAGGATCAGCTGTAGTTTTAAAATTAAAGACACTTAAATGTTTAGAGTTTTGATTTTCGGTATCATCCTTTTGAACAATATCGGATGGTGCTGGTAAGTAGCGAGTTATGCCCAATAATATTGGAGCTATTCCAATGGATTCTGTAGCTGATGTTACTAAAACAGGAACGCAACTTCCTGATAAAACAGCTTGTTTAAATCCCTGTTCGATCTCGTCAGGAGAGAGTGTTTCACCATCTAAGTATCTCATGAGTAAATCATCATCACCTTCAGCCGCTGCTTCTTCTAGTTCGGTTCTAGCAATATTAACAGCATCTAGATATTCATCAGGAATATCTTCAGTAGATTGACCAGAGCCAGGTCGTGCCTTTTGAGCAAGAAGACCAATTATTCCTTTAAAATCAGTTTTTTCACCCCAGGGTAATGCTACGGGGATTAATTTTTTGTCCGAAGCTAATTGTTGGACGGAACTTAGAGTTTTAGCATAGTTAGCATTGTCGCGGTCCATTTTGTTTATTACGATAAATCTAGGCAGATTATATTCATCGCAATAGTCCCACACGAGTTCAGTACCCACTTCTACTCCAGCGACAGCATCTACTACAACAATTGCAGCGTCAGCTACGTGGAGAGCTGATTTGACTTCACCCACAAAATCAGTGAAACCAGGAGTGTCTAAAAGATTGACTTTATAATTTTCATAAATACAAGATACCAGCGATGTACTAATTGACATTTGTCGACTTTGTTCTTCGTCTTCAAAGTCAGATATGGTAGTACCATCTTCTATTTTTCCAAGACGAGTTGTAGCACCTGTGACATTCAACATAGCTTCTACTAAAGATGTTTTACCGGCACCACCATGCCCTACTAAAGCTACGTTCCTTATAAAATCAGTTGTGTATTCATTCATAATAGTTCTATCTACCTCCTCAGATTACATTACTTAGTAAACTTGGGAAAACATTTAAGTTGTATAACTGTCGTAAGGCATTGTAATGGAGGGTTGGTAGCTTGTCAAAGAATGGGTGTTGTTTAGTATTATTTTATTGACATAAAGTTTACTTAAACGCATTAAAAAAAACAATTTTCTTTAACTATCGCGTATTTGGGCACCGTAAAGTTTTTTTGCAGTTTTCACTATCTTGTTACGCAACTTGGCGGCATCTTTATCTGTTAAGGTTTTAGAATCAGATTGATAAGTAAGTCTATAACCTAAGCTTTTCTTGTGCTCTCCAATTTGTTCGCCACGAAACACATCGAATAACTGAGTGTTTTTGAGAATTGAGCCACCTGTTTTTGCTATTAAGCTTGTGATTTGATTGCTGTTTATGTTTTCATCTACTATTAGTGCAATATCTTCAATGACAGGAGGAAATTTGGAAACAGGTTTAATGGTATGTCGATTGGGCATAAACTCAATAATTGCTGATAGGTTGAAATCAGCTGCCAAAGTAGAGTGGTCCTTAAGTCCAAGCTTAGACGTAGATTTTGAATTTAGAATACCAAAATGACCTATGGGTTTTTCTTTGATCAACAGAAGGGCTGTTGCTCCTGTTTGAAAAGCAGGATGATTATCTGGTTCAATACTATAGTCAGAAATATGAATACCATTAAGAATTTCATCAACAATGCCTTTTAGAACAAAATAATCCATAGATTTATCTGAATTATTAATCCAGCTTAATTGTTCGTTTTTACCATACAGTACTATAGAAAGACGCAATACTTCAGTGGGTAGGGCTTCATCACTGCTTGCGTTATTGTCTGTTGTGTTCTTAGGTATATACACTGGTCCTATTTCGAAGATGGAGATCCTTTGTTGGTGGCGACAATTCTCAGATGCACAAGCTAGAGTGCTAGCCATTAATGATTTTCTCATTATGGATCTTTCAGGTGTAATCGGGTTTGCTAGCGTAATGTGAGGACCTGTGTCTTCACAGCAAACTAGTTGTTCTAGTTTAGCAGACGATAATCTATAGCTAACTATTTCTTGAAGGCCTAGCGTTACTAACAAATCGCGTAATAATTCTTCTTTTTCTAAGTTGATATTGTTATGTTGTTTGGGGGATAGATCGTCAAGTTGAGTTTCTGGTATATTGTCGAACCCCCAAATTCGTGCTAATTCTTCAATTATGTCAGCTATACCTGTTTCTTTTGTGCCTACATCTAATCTGTGATCAGGTGCTATGATTTGTAGAGAATCTTTTTCTTTTGTGACATGAAATTCTAGAGATTCAAGAATTCTAATTGCTTCTTTAGTTGGTATCTGTATTCCTAAAGATCGATTAATTTCACCTATTGGCAAATTTATTTTGTTTGTAGTGTGTTTAATAGGATATACATCTTTTGTATTATGAAGGATTGAACCTTTTCCCATTATTCTAAGCATTTCAGATGCTCTTTGGTTGGTATTAAGTGCCAAGGCAGGACTAACACCACGACTAAACCTATAGCCAGCTTGAGACGTTTGAAGTTGTTGATCTACAATAGTTTTACGTATGTTTATCATGTCCCAGCTAGCAGCTTCTATAAGCACATTTGAGGTATTATTAGTTACTTCTGATTTTAATCCTCCTATAATTCCTGCTATTGACAGGGGTCCAGCGTTATCGGTGACTAAAAGGGTAGACGTGTTTAGAGTTCGCTCAACCCCATCCAGTGACGTTAATTGTTCCTTGTTTTTTGCAAGTCTTGTTGTAATGGCAGGAGTGTTCTTAGCCCTTTCACTTAGGACATCATAGTCAAATGCATGTAAAGGTTGACCCATTTCAAGCATAACATAGTTGGTGACGTCAACCACATTGTTGATAGGTCGCATACCAGATATTTTAAGACGTAATTGTAGCCAGTAAGGAGAAGGTCTTACGGTAATGTTTTCTATGAGAGTAGCGGTAAATCGAGAGTTAAGAGCAGGATCAACAATTTTTATGGAAGGCATTTCAAAAGTTGATTTCTTAGATTGGTCAATTTTTATGTCGGTAACAGGTGGACGAAGCTTAGTATTGGTTAGTGCACCTATTTCTCTTGCGATTCCCAGTATGCTTGTATTATGAGACATATTAGGAGTTAGAGAAATATCAAAGATTGCATCACCAATATAATCTACCAGAGGAGTGCCTGGTTTTGGTGCATTAGTATCAAAAACAATTATGCCTTCATGCTCTTCAGAAATCCCCAGTTCTTTTTCAGAACAAATCATAGAATATGATTCTAATCCTCTAATAGTTTTTCTGCTAAGAGTTGTTGTTTTATGGTCATCACTGTAGCCATCATATAGTGTGGCACCTTCTCGAGCATACGCGATTTTTATTGGCGTTTCAACGGTTCCTGTTTCTTTATATAGCAACAAATTAGGGGCACCTGTAATTACAGGATGTATACCTTGTCCATCAAATACCTCAGCTAAAACCAATCTGTCTGCATTGGGGTGTGCCTCAATTTTGGTGATTTCTGCAAGTACTATATACTCAGGGTCCCATTCCATACCAGTTATTTTCGTATGTGATTTATTCTGAGTTGGCATTGACATACCCATATAGTGAATTGCTTCTACCTCTAAACCAGCAAAAGTAAGTAGATCAGCAAGAGCGTGAGGATCAATGTTTATGTCAATGTATTCTTTAAGCCAGCTTAGAGGTGCTTTCATTTTTAACTCACTTTTCGTAACCTTATTAGTTTATTGTTACTTAGAATTGTTCTAGAAATCTAAGATCATTTCCCCAAAAATATCTGATATCATCAATACCATATTTAAGCATAGCTATCCTTTCAGGACCCATCCCAAAGGCGAATCCTGTGTGTTTATTAGGATCGTATCCAACATTAGATAAAACTGTGGGATGTACCATACCGCAACCTAGTATTTCCAACCAACCAGTATTTTTACATACGCCACAACCTTTACCAGAACATAAAAAACATTCCACATCCATTTCTGCACTGGGTTCAGTAAAGGGAAAATGAGAAGCTCTAAATCTGGTTTTTGTATTTTTATTGAAAATGCGTTGAGCAAATGTTGACAATGTGCCTTTTAAATCACTAAATCTTATATTGGTACCAATTGCTAATCCTTCTACTTGATTAAATTGTATTTCAGACCTTGCAGTTATTTGTTCGTATCTGAAGCACATTCCGGGTAAAATGACTCGTATAGGGTTAGGGCAGTAGGTTCTCATTGCATGTATTTGTCCTGGGGAGGTATGTGTTCGTAAGATAACGCCTGGTGTGTTGGTGTGGAAAGTGTCCCACATGTCACGTGCAGGATGGTGCTTAGGAATGTTGAGAAGTTCAAAATTTAACTCATCAGTCTCTATTTCTCTGGATTTATAAATTTGAAAACCCATATCTGCCCATATAGAATAAATTTTTCTCAAAACTATATTTGTAATGTGTAATCTGCCACGATTTATAGGTCTACCAGGAAGAGTTATATCTATTGAGTTTTTGTTTGTAGTTGTGGGTTGCGATACAAGAGTATTTTTATGTTCATCATAAGCGTTTTCTAATTTGTAACGTATTTCATTGGCGAGCTTTCCAACTTTTGGCCTATCTTGAGCAGGCAATTGGCCTAAGTTTCTAAGATAAGCCATTAGATGACTTTTTTTGCCAAGGTGTTTGGTATGCCATAGATTTATTGCATTAATATCTGAGGTCTTGTATAGCTCAGATATTGCAATTGAGTTTAGCTTCTCTAGTTTTTCTATCATTATATGATCCATTACATAAAATAATACTGTTAATAAAACACAAATCCCGCCCCAGCAGAAAGGGACGGGGCTAAATTAGTCCCGCGGTACCACCCAAATTGATCCACTTATTGTGAACCCACTTAATTGTCCGAAATAGGCTTTTGTTTTGATAACGCAGTGTCTGCGGTTCTAGATATTTGTCATACCGACAAAACAGTAATGACGTTCCCAAGAACAGCTCGAGAGTGAATTTTCGTTAGTATATAATTGTGGCAAAATGAAATATCATGTGTTTTTTTTTTACCAATAGATCTTGTACATTATCTAACGTAATGTGCTCTGTCTTTGCCATATTATTTTGTTGTATTGGAATTATCTCAAATAGAGCCTAATTGTCAAGTTGTGTTGGTCATGAAGATTTAATTTGACTACCAGTAATCTCAGCTTTATACTGAAAATGTATAGGAGATTTTTTATGAGAAGATTAGTTATAAGGCGACAATATATTCTAGCAATTGTTTGTGTTATGGCACTTGGAATAGGCTATTTTTATTTACGCAGTAGTCTTCCTAAAGTTTCAGGCACAACTTTTTTGCCCGGTCTGGATGGTCAGGTTGAAATAGTTCGTGACGAGAATGGTATACCTCATATATTTGCTTCGACTGACAAGGACGCATATTTTTCCTTGGGTTATGTACATGCGCAGGACCGTATGTGGCAACTGGAGATGAATAGACGCATCGGAGCAGGTAGGTTGAGCGAGATATTAGGGGAGCCCACAGTAGATATAGATAAGTTTATAAGAACACTGGGTACTTATAGAGCTGCTGTTCAAACATGGGAATATTTGTCTGTTGATACGCAAAACATTTTAACTTCTTATACTGCAGGTATTAATGCTTGGATTGACGAAGGACATACTTTGCCTTTGGAATTTCTGATATTAGACTTGGTTCCTGAGGTTTGGACAGTATACGATTCATTAGTGTGGTCTAAGATGATGATGTGGGATCTTGGTGGCAATTGGGAAGATGAATTGTTGAGATCTATGATCGAATCTGCAGTGGGTAGGGATAGAGCTAAAGAGCTGGTGCCAGGATATCCAACTGAGGCAACAACAATTGTTACTAACAATATAGCTGAAACTTTATTAAAAATTGACTCAACTATGCAGCATATTCTTAGTATGGGTGACAAAGACGTTGGAAGTAATAGCTGGGTTGTATCTGGGTCGTTAACAGAAAATGGTAAACCTATTTTAGCTAATGATCCTCATTTGGGTGCGCAGATTCCTTCAATATGGTATTTGGTTGAATTACAGGGAGACAAAGTTCATGTTACGGGAGCAACTTTGTTAGGTATGCCCATTGTTCCTATTGGTCATAATGAGGATATTGCATGGGGTCTTACAAACTTAGGACCAGACGTACAGGATTTGTACATTGAGAAAATAAATCCTAAGAATCCAAATCAGTATGAAGTTAATGGTAAGTGGGAAGATATGTTAATTGAATCTGAGGAGATAATAATTAAAGATGATGATTCAATTATGTATGCAGCGAGAAGCACTAGGCATGGTCCGTTAATAAGTGATGTGTCAAGTAACGCTGGCACTCCTCTTGCTATGCGTTGGACTGCGCTTGATCCAGGGGACACTACTGCAGATGCGTTTGTACAGATGGCTCATGCTTCTAATTGGACTGAATTCAAACAGGCTTTGCAGTATTTTGTTGCTCCTAGTCAGAACATGGTGTTTGCAGATCAAGAAGGAAACATTGGTTATACCAGTACAGGTCGTATACCGGTTAGAGCAAAAGGCAAAGGAACAGTTCCAGTTATAGGTTGGGACAGTGAATATGAATGGCAGGGATGGATACCCTTTGATCAACTTCCACAGGTGTATAACCCGGAGAGTGGTTATATAGTTACTGCAAACAACAAAGTTGTTTCTGATAAATACCCATTCTTTCTTTCTAGCAGTTGGGCTCCTCCATATAGAGCTGAAAGAATAGAAGAGTTAATGCAGCAACTTATTGAAAATGAAGATGGACTTACAATTGAACATATGGCTGATATTCAGGGAGATCAGATTAGCTTGCAAGCTATAGAGCTTTTGCCTTACTTACAAACTATTCAGGTAGAAGACTTAGAGTCAGATGTAGGTGAAGCTGCACTTCAGCATCTGAAGACATGGGATGGTAGTATGAACGAAAATAGTGTTGCAGCTACTATATATGCAACGTGGTTTCATCAATTGGGTTTAGTAATATTTGAAGATGACTTGCGAGGCAATGTGTTTGAACAGTTTGCAGATCGCAAACACGCATCATTTTTAGCAAACATATTAAGTGATAAAGATAATCCTTGGTGCGATAATGTTCTTACTGTACCTTATGAGGATTGTTTGAAAGCAGCAACAATGGCTTTGGATCGTGCATTAGAGTTTTTGGAGAAGGAGTTTGAGGGACCAATACCATTCATTTCTTTTAGGACTAATGTTGATAGTTGGGTTTGGGGTGACATACATAAAACTATTTATTCTCACAATCCCTTTAGTGAGGTCTTACCATTGCGGACGGTTTTTCATCGTGAAATAAGTAACGGTGGAGGATCATACACTGTTAATGTGGGACCTTATAAGTTTTCGGAACCTTATAGTCAAATATATGTTCCTAGTTATCGGCAGATCGTCGACTTAAGCGATTGGACCAAAAGTGTATTTATGCACACTACTGGGCAATCAGGGAATGTGTTTAGCAATCATTATGATGATCTTATAGAAAGGCATCAAGCGATGGAATATTTGCCTATGACTTTTGGGAGAGCAGACGTTAGAGGGGACGTTTTAGTTTTAAAATCACGATGATTAGTAAACAGTTACTCTAAGTAAAGTTCGTTTGTTGTGCTAAACAAACAAGTTATTAACAACAAAACTTTAAACATCAAGTATTATAAGTTTCCCATTCTGACATATTATAGTATTCATCCCATAACATTGTTTCGTGTTTGACACTAATCATAAAGATGTTTTCAATCTGTGTTTTTTGAGAATCAGTGCTTATTTCAGCATGTCTATTCAGGAGATCTAGCGCTTTTTTAAAGCCTTCACGGTGCTTAGGATCACTATGAAAAGCAAACCATTCTTTGTAAGGATTGTTGTCTTTTAGTCCGTATTGGTCTATTAGTCTTTTGACTGCTTCTCCATACCCCCATTGACACGCTAGGATAGATGCTTGGGTATCAGCCAGAGAACCATGGTAGGCCGTTGAAAGTTGATGGCGCGTATATGAGTATTTTAGAGGCCCCATTGGGAATGAGAGTAGATCTTCTCTAGTTAAACCTAGAGCTTTGGCGTGCTTTTCGTGGTCGAGCATTTCATTCTGTACACTAGTTACATGATTTAGCATGATTTCTATGTCTTCAGGTGTGTCAGCCTTTACAATTCCTAGAGCACAGACTTTTACAAAATTGTGTAGGTAAGGGTAATCTACACGTAACCAGTATTGGAAGCATTGAGTTGGTAAGTCACCTTTAATTAGACCCAACAAAAAAGGCTTTTTTATTTGAGACAGCATGTAAGATTCAGCTTTAGTGATTAAATTTTGTGCAAAAGAAATGGTTTTATTCTCCTTGAAAACAAGTTAGCATCCAACGTCTTCGTTCCAAACATCAGGATGTTCATTAATGAAATCGCTCATTATATCAACACATTCTTGCAAATTCATATTTATAACTTCTACACCTTGTTGTATTAGCCAGTCTTCACATAGGGTCAGATTTTGTACAGTTCTATTTTCACCAACAACCACTCGTGGTATTTTGTATAACACTATTGTGCCAGCACACATTGTGCAGGGCGATAGTGAAGTATACATTGTAGATTGAGAGTATATATCTTTTCTAAGTCTTCCAGCGTTTTGAAAAGTAACCATTTCAGCATGTAGTATAGGATTGTTTTTTTGTACTCTTTGGTTATGACCTCTTCCTATTATTTGTTCGTTGGCGACTAACACTGACCCTATGGGGATTCCCCCAGTTGTACGGCTTTTACGAGCTTCTATAATTGCTTCATCCATCCATTTTTTGTCTAGGTTCATATACTGACAGCTCTCCTTTTATGTATGATTGTGAAATGTGATAAGTTAATATAAAACATGATTTACTGTTGATTTGCATCTAGAGCAATTAATAATCGTATACCTTCTACAGCTGTTTTGCATAACACATCTAAACTCTCGTGAGTTCCACCGGCAATCATTAGTCCTCCTGCCCGGTTTTGAAGTATGCTAGAAACAATAAAAAGGGCAGAAGCTTCCATTTCAGAACAGAGTACACCAGCTTTTTGCCACGCATCCCATTTTGCATTTAGAGTTGTACTAATTGGCATCCTGTTTGGTTCTACTTCTCCGTAGAATGAATCTTTCGAGTGAGATAAACCTACATGGTAATTGGCATTAGTTTTGTTACATGCTTCAGTGAGACAGTGGACTAGGTCTAAGTCTGCAATTGCTGGGAAGTCCAATGGCATATACTGTAGTGAGGTACCTTCATCTCTAACAGCTCCGGACACCACAATTAAATCGCCAGGTTTGACATGTTCTTGTATAACTCCAGAAGTTCCAACACGAATGAATGTGTCGGCACCAATTTGTGATAGCTCTTCAACAGCAATTGCAGTTGAAGGGCTTCCGATCCCTGTAGATGTTACTGATACAGCTACTCCTTCTAAGGAGCCTGTGTAAGTTTTATGTTCTCTGTTTTCTATTACAAGACTAGCATTATCTAGAAAAGAAGCAATAAGTTCTACTCGGCCAGGGTCTCCTGGTAGGAGCACATATTTGCCAACGTCTCCTTTTCGCATTTTTATGTGGTATTGTAATTCTGAATCGTAAGATTTCATTTAAATAGTTTGTTCCTTTGAGTTTATTTGTGCAACAAATAATATTGTGTCAATTAGGTCTTCCTGCTAAAACGCCCGTTTCTTGACCTTCACCAGGCCATGGGTCAGACAGTTTCCATGCTGCATCAAATGTTGCAATTTGATGTTGAGTACCTCTAAGAAATAACCAAAGCATTTTGTTTTTTTCATGTTCTGTGCTAGCAGCTCCATATTCATTTATACCTTCTTTGGTGGCTTCTTGTAGTTTTTTGTAAAAAGGGTCTTGCCATTGTTGTATCCATTCTGTTTGTAGTTTGGACAAATTAGATGGTTGTTCGTTTTTATACCTAACACCAAATGTATCATGAAAGCTATAACATGGGTATATAGAGCAACAAATATCACCGAATGAGCCTTCATAAAAAGATCTAACAAAAAAATTTACAAAAGCTTCTCTCCTGGGTCTAGCTGCCCAACGAGTTAAACTAAATTTGTCGTAGTGTTCCAGCATTTTAAGCTCAACTCTTGATTGACTGGCTCGTTGCCCATACTCTTTTTGTAACTCTACCCAAGGGTTGTGAGGAGGAACTTTTGGGAATGCTACCTCGGATACATTTTCGCCTATATAAGGCAAATCCTGAACAAGCCAATATTCAAATTGAGTTTTTTGTAATGTGCCTGCAAATAGTCCTTCAATCCATGGGTGGTGTATATAACGATTCCAGGCCTCACCAGCAAATTCTATGCAGCTATTTAGAAAACTCAATTAAAACCTCGTTTTTTGTCATGTTCAATTAGCAATTTCAATCCATCTACTGCAGTTACTAGTAGATTGGTTAGGTCAATACCAGCTGTCATAATGGCTCCAGAACGACATTTGAGTATTCTACTAAGAACAAAAATTGTGGATGCTTCCATTTCGGAACACAATGTACCTCCTGTTATCCATGCTTGCCATCGTTCTAGTAGTTGAGTTTTAACAGGCATTCTTTTTGGTTCGTGTTGACCATAGAAAGAGTCTTTTGATTGGGTTAGTCCTACATGATGTCTGACGTTTCGGTTGCGCGCAGCTTGTCTAAGTGCTGATGTAACTTCAAAATCAGCTACAGCTGGATATTCAGGTGGCACATATTGTTTTGATGTAAATTCGTCTCTGATTGCACCCCAAGCAATTATTAGATCACCATGTTTTATGTGTTGTTGCATGGGTCCAGAGGTTCCAACTCTAACAAATGTGTCAGCTCCAGCGATCTTTAGTTCTTCTATTGCTATAGCTGTAGAAGGACAACCCATACCAGTAGAAGTTACAGACACTTTTTCTCCTAATAAAATTCCTGTGTAAGTGAGATATTCTCTATTATGTGATATCTCTTGTGCGTCATCTAAAAGAGCAGCTATCAGTGGAACCCTACCGGGGTCTCCTGGCAGTAGTACGTATTTACCCACCTCACCTTTATAACATCCTAGATGATATAGTTGATCGGAGTTAATTGCGGTTTGAGAATCCATAAGGTGTTTAGTTTAGTCTAAAAGACTATTCTTTGCTACATCGATATGGAGTTGGCTAGGACCAAATCCATAAGGCAGGAGTTGTTCGATTGACTTAATAATAATATTATTTTTTGTAAAGTCTGACATTAGAATTTCAATATCAAAGCCAGAATATTGTGCAATTTCATAAATAAATTGTCTACAACTTCCGCATGGATCAGAAGTAATTTTATTTTTCTTTTCGTCATCAGACACAGAAGTAATCGCTATTTTAACAATGTCGCGAGCACCAGAGGCATTGGCATTTCCAATAGCAAGTCTTTCAGCACATATTGTTGACCCGTAAGCAGCATTTTCTACGTTTGATGCTGAAAATATCGATCCGTCTTTTGTGAGAACCGCTGCACCAACATGGTAT